>Ga0192276_1055_pt1 | contig 28492 bp, 33 predicted proteins | sample Koala_Koa24_I3_FD_131263 | JGI IMG/M metagenome (GOLD analysis project Ga0192276, IMG submission 131263) | Enriched cells from koala feces incubated with labeled cellulose particles, San Francisco Zoo, California, United States - Koala_Koa2-4_I3 ...
TTTTAAAATATATTCGGATATAAAAACTATCTCTTGCTGAATTGAGGAGCACGACGAGCAGCCTTAAGACCATACTTTTTACGTTCTTTCATACGAGGGTCACGAGTTAAGAAGCCTTCTTTCTTAAGAGCAGGTCTAAGTTCAGGATTGAATATTAATAAAGCTCTTGAAATGCCATGTCTAATAGCACCAGCTTGACCAGTAACACCACCACCAGTAACGGTACAAACCACATCGAAGTTTTCAGTATTGCCAGTTAAAGCAAGTGGTTGACGAACGATTAACTTTAGAGTTTCAAGACCGAAATAGTCATCAATATCTCTGCCATTTATAGTAACCTTACCAGTACCTCTGTAAAGTCTAACTCTAGCTACAGAGCTTTTTCTTCTACCAGTACCGTAGAAATATTCTTGTTTAGATTCGTACATAATGATAATACTCCTTTCTATTATGCGTTGTAAACTTCAGGCTTTTGAGCTTGTTGTTCGTGTTCACTACCAGCGTAGACTCTTAAACGAGTTAGAGCCTTGTCACCAAGAGTATTGTTAGGGAGCATACCTCTAACAGCATAGAACATAGCCTTGTCTGGGTTAGTACTCATTAACTCTTTATATTGAATCTTTTTCAAGCCACCAATCCAGCCAGTGTGCCAGATATAATGTTTTTGTTCTAACTTTTTACCAGTAAGAACTGCCTTAGCACAATTGATAATGATAACACCATCGCCACAATCAGCGTTAGGAGTAAAAGTAGGCTTGTGTTTACCTCTAAGAATAAGGGCAGCAGTAGCAGCAACTCTACCAAGAGATTTGCCTTCAGCGTCTAAGAGATACCATTTTTTTTGCTTTAAATCTTCAGCTTTTGGCATATAAGTTGACATAATGTAAATCCTCCATTAATTAATATTATACTTCGCATAAAAAGACGTGCCAAATACGGGGAAGTTGGACGTCTTTCCGACGCAACGATAGTTATTATAAACCATTTAATAAAATATGTCAATGGCAATATTGAGCTTTTTTGGTTAAATTTCAGCGTTTACAAAAAATATTCTACTGATATTCTTTCATTCTCTACTTTTTGCTTGAAATCTCATTAAATCTTTAGTTTCATTTCAAACTTGATAGATAAAACTATTAAGTCTTGTTGATTTGCCATAATATCTGTGGTATAATTCTTATAGAAGAACCATGTACCACTCATGGACTAAAACAGAAATGGAGTAAAAAGTTATGTTCGATATAGATATTTCAAACCTAAAAACGCCTTGTTATCTGCTAGATGAAAGGCTATTGATTAAAAATCTTGAAGTATTAAAATCTATTCAAGATAGAACTGGTTGTAAGATACTGTTAGCACAAAAATGTTTCTCAATGTTTAGTGAATATCCACTAATGGCAGAGTATCTAACGGGAACTACTGCAAGTGGATTATATGAGGCAAAACTTGGTTTTGAAGAGTTCAAGAAAGAAAATCATATATTTTCCCCTGCCTACCCTAAACAAGATTTCGATGAGATTTTAGAAATCTGTGACCATATAGTATTTAATTCCACAAACCAATGGAATAAGTATAAAGATAAAGTTTTAAACTATCCAAAGCATATTAGTTGTGGGTTGCGTGTTAATCCAGAATATTCTGAAATCGAAACCGATATATACAATCCATGTTTTACAGGTTCACGTTTAGGAAGTACGCTATCTAACATTGATGAAAAATCGCTTGACGGTTTAGAGGGCATACATTTCCATACCATGTGTGAACAGGGTGCAGATACTCTAAGAAGAACTATCAAGGTAGTTGATGAGAAGTTCGGAAAGTATATTAAAAATATGAAGTGGATAAACTTTGGTGGTGGACATCACATAACTAAACCTAATTATGATGTTGATACTCTAATTGAATGCATTATGTACTTTAAAGATAAGTACAACGATATAGATGTATATCTTGAACCGGGAGAGGCTATTGCCTTGGATTGTGGTTATTTAATATCTAGTGTATATGATATTATCAACAATGGAATAGATATTGCTATATTGGATACTTCTGCAGAATGCCATATGCCCGATGTTTTAGAAATGCCATATCGTCCAAATATCATAGATAGTGGATTGCCTAATGAAAAGAAGTATACTTATCGTCTAGGTGGAAATACTTGCCTTGCTGGTGATATAATAGGTGATTACTCTTTCGATAAACCACTTCAAGAGGGTGATAAGCTTATCTTTTGTGATATGGCAATATACTCTATGGTTAAGAATAACACTTTCAACGGTACTCCATCGCCATCAATAGCGGTGTATCGTGAAAACGAGGGAATAAAGGTCATAAAAGAGTTTAGATATCAAGACTTTAAATGTAGACTATCATGAGTAGATGTAAGCTATGCTACACCTAGGTTCTTATTAAACATTTTACTTTCAATATTATTGCTTTTTGTCTAAAAAGATTGTATAATATGTATTGAAGTTATTTTTAGAGGTGTTTTATTTTAATGGATAACAAAACTATAAGATTACAAGGAATAGTTGAAGAGGTTATATTTAGCAATCCTACTAACGGTTATATAGTACTAGATTTATATACTGATAACGATTTAATAACTGTAGTCGGTGAATTAGGTGAAGTAAAAGAAGGTGAAAGGTTAATAGTAGATGGTGAATATACTACTCATGCAAAGTTTGGAACTCAATTTAAGGCTGTATACTGTGAAAGAAAGTTGCCTGAAACTACTGATAGTATAGAAAGATATCTTGCATCGGGAATAATTAAAGGTATAGGTAATTCTGTAGCTAAAAAGATAGTCCACACTTTCGGTGAAGATACCTTTTACATAATAGAAAATCAGCCTGAACGCCTTTTAGAAATAAAAGGCATAAGTAAGAAAAAAGCTATATATATATCTAAAGAGTTTAGACATATATTCCACTTAAAGAATATAGTAGAATATCTTTTAAAGTTTGGAATAGGTTCTTCGGTAGCTATGAAAATCTTTAGAGCATGGGACTTTCAATCTTTAGATAAGATTAAAGATAATCCTTACATTCTATGTGGTGATGGTATAAACGTTCCATTTGAAAAGGTTGAAGAAATGGCTACATCGTGTGGAATTAAAAAAGATTCTAATAAGAGAATCTTTGCAGGTTTTGAATGCGTTCTAAATACTTCTGCTGTAAATGGCAATTGCTGTGTACCTTACGATATATTCATAAAACTGTCGGTTAAACTATTACATCTAGATAGAGAACTTATAGAGGACAAGTGTATAGAAGCATATAAAGAGGGTCATATTATTATATTCTCAGATTCAAAAGATAACTCTTACATCTACTCTAATGCCTATTACAATGCAGAAAAATATATTGCTAGAAAAGTAACTTTAATGTCTAAACTTAAAAAACTAAAGGATATAGACTTCACTAAAACTATCGATAGTTTAGAAGAGGTTACCAACATAACCTACAACGAAAAACAGAGAGAGGCTATAGGTATGGCTTTAAATAGTCAATTCATGATATTAACTGGTGGCCCTGGTACTGGTAAGACTACTACTCTAAACGCAATAATAACCGTGCTTAAAAGTAAAGGTCTAAAGGTTAAGATTACTGCTCCAACGGGCAGAGCTACTAAAAGAATCTCTGAGATTACTGGTTACGAGGCTACAACTATACATAGGCTATTAGAAGTATCTTTTGATGAAGATGGAAATCAAACCTTTAACTACAATGAAGAACATCAATTAAAGTGTGATGTTATCATTATAGATGAAATGTCTATGGTAGATACTCTACTGTTTGAAAGCGTCTTAAGAGCAACATCGACATTTTGTAAGATAATATTAGTTGGTGACAGTGACCAACTTCCATCTGTAAGTGCTGGTAACGTCCTAAAAGATTTAATATCTACTCAACTACTAGATGTAATAATCTTAGATGAGATATTTAGACAGGCTCAAGAAAGTGCCATAATTATGAACGCACATAAAATTTTAAAAGGTGACTACCCAGATATACTACAGAAAGACAATGACTTCTTCTTTTTACAACGTCTAAAATATTCAGATGCTCAAAGCACCATCTTAGAACTTTGGAAAGACAGACTTCCTAAAGCGTATAAGTATAATCCGTTAGAAGATATTCAAATACTATCACCTTCACGTAAAGGAGCTTTAGGAACTGTTAATCTAAATAGGTTAGTTCAAGAGGCTGTGAATCCTCATAGGTCAACTCGTAATGAGATTAAGAACGCTGTGTATACATTTCGTGTAGGTGATAAGGTTATGCAGATTAAAAACAACTATGACAAAATATGGTCTAAAAGCGATGGCTCTCATGGAATGGGAATATACAATGGTGATATGGGCATCATTGAGAGTATATCTAATACTGGAATATGTATAAACTTCGATGGCAGAGAGGTTGTATATGAATCTGAATTGATAGACCAACTTGAACTGGCATATGCTATAACTATACATAAAAGTCAAGGCAGTGAGTTTAATGCAGTAATTATGCCTATGTTGAATAACTTTCAAAAGCTATGTTATAGGAATCTGTTATATACTGGAATAACTAGAGCTAAACAACTCTTAATAATAGTAGGTTCTTCTAGGGAACTATTTAAAATGGTGGATAATAATGACCAATTACTGCGATATACTTGTTTAAAGGATATGATTATTAGTGACCATAAAGCCCTTGAATAACCTTATCCTAGATTTAATATATCCCAACAGATGCCCTTGTTGTAATAAATTTATTTCACACGATAAGTATATCTGTGAGGAGTGCATTAATACTATGGAAAATCCTAGTGATAAATTTTGTAAGTTCTGTGGATTTACTCTTGAACATTGTCAGTGTGGTAAAGAAATATTCTACGATAGAGCCTTTATCTGTTATATCTATGAAGGCTTGGCTAGACAAGGAGTACTTTCGCTAAAGTGTGCAGATAATCTAAACTTTGCGTACCATGTGGGCGAACTCTTAAGTGAACGTATCCAAAATGAGGTTGTTAGATATAACTTAATAGTTCCCGTACCTATGCATCTTAGAAAGAAGCTTAAAAGAGGATATAATCAAGCCGAGATTATTGCCTCAGATATGTCCAAAAGGTTAAACGTACCCTTAGACACAAAGGCTTTAAAGATTAGATACTCTAAGAACGTTCAGCATACACTATCTAAAGCCGATAGATTGAAGAACGCTCAACAACTATATTACGCTGGAAACTCGGACATTAAAGACAAGTATATAATATTAGTAGACGATATTATGACTACAGGTAGTACTCTAAACGTGTGTAGCAACATACTACATAGCATGGGTGCAAAATCGGTGATAGTGGCGGTTGCTACCAGTGGTCAACTTAAAACTAACACAGAATAGGTTTAACACCATTTAAAAGGAGGTCTTTAAAATTTCTAATATAGATATTGGCATAGATTTAGGAACTACTAACATAATAATGACCAAAGGTAAAAAAGGAGTAGTAATAAATGAACCCTCAGTAGTAGCCTACGATAATCGTGACAAAAAGGTAATAGCTACTGGTAATAAGGCTTATAATATGATTGGTAGAACGCCTAACTTTATTAGCATCATAAAGCCCCTTAAAGATGGTGTAGTCTATGATGGTGCTATGGCTCAAAGCTTAATAAATAGTTTTATGGTTAGAATAACTAAAGGTCAACTCTTTCGACCTAGAATAATAATATGTATACCCTCATTCATAACCGAAGTTGAAAGTCGTGCCGTAGTAGATATTGCCGTAAATACGGGTTCAAGAAATATACATCTGTTAGAAGAACCCGTTGCAGGGGTTATGGGTGCAGGTATAGACGTTTCTGAATCATTGGGAACGCTAGTATTAGATATTGGTGGGGGTACTACTGATATAGCTATAGTATCGCTTAATGGTATAGTAGATGCTATATCTATTAGAACTGCTGGAAATAGCTTAAACACATCTATTATTAGATATATGGCAAATCGCTATAGGCTAATCATAGGTGAACTTACTGCTGAAAACATTAAAAAAGATTTCATGAACGTGTATAATCCAAGCTTAGAAAAGAACATAAAGGTTAAAGGCATGAGCATATACTCTAACCTACCAGAGATAATATACGTTTCAGAAGCAGAGATGTTTTTAGCCGTTCAAGAAAATTTAATTGAGATAGTAAATGCTATTAAGATACTTCTTGAAAGGACGAATCCAAGCTTAATAGATGATATATGTAATCAAGGAGCTATTATGACAGGTGGCGGTTCTATGCTCAAAGGCTTAGATAGGTTGATATCTAAACAGATAAACGTACACTGTAGAGTGGCTGAGAATCCAATGGAGTGTGTGGCTATAGGTACTTCTATAGCTTTTAAAAATATGGATAAACTCTTAGATGGCTTTGAATACATTAAGATAAAAAATTTGGGATAGGTTCACATGGTAAACCTATCCCATTACTTAGAACTAAACCTTAGTAATACATTCTTGTTTAATGATATCATTTAGACCATCAAATTCGCAATAAGTAAGATGAGAGTTTTCCTCACAAAGCAATCTGCATATTGAACAGCATTCCTCTGATGCGTTTACATTCACTATGACTATCTTTCCATAGTAAGATGCATACAACTGTTTCAATAGGCTTTCTGGATTTTCAACATCGTCTTTAAGAAAAAATATGGTTAATGAGTGTTTTTCAGCCTCTGCCTCTACAAACGAAACCTTTATAACCATAATACATATAAATACTACTACTGCCGAAAATATTAATATGCAAATAAGTTCCATATTTAAAGCCCCCTTATATTAGAAATATATAGACTTCCTATACTTCTATACCATAGTATGATATTACTAATACTTTTGTGAGAACTTTTTTTTATCTAATTTCAGTAATAATCCCTCACCTAAAAAGATGAGGGATTATTTTTTTTAATCTAGCCTTTAACTATTAACTTTTTATGCACTATTATGAACCCTATGATGCCTAGTAACATTGTAATTAATCCCACAGCAGTTATTACCTTAATATTTTTCCAACTTTGAGTATGTATAACGTATGGTAGAACTTCTTCATCTATAAGGCTTTGGTCAGTAGTGGAAAAGTAGTTAGTAGTTTCTGCCCACGAGTATAGAAAATCTTTTAGTTCATCGTCTAAGGGGAACACTTTTCCATCGATATTTAATGATGTGAAAGTATCTTCAATCTCTTGGTTGAGATATTGACAAGTCTGTTGAAATATTCTATCAAGGGTGTTAATTTCATTAGTATTGCCAGTGGCAACCAACACATACTTTCCCGACTTTATAGGCACTAGGTAGTAAATAATCTTAGAGTTACTAAAAAGTTCTGTAGAATATGATGTTGCAACGCTATCAATTACGTAGTAAATGTCACCACTTACAAGTATACCATCATGGAACTTAGAACTATCCACATCGTTGATATCTAAAGGTTCAGTAGATACTATCTTAGTACAATCTCCTATACCTGAGAATAACATTATCGCTCCAGATACTATAAGTACCACACACAATAGGTACAACATACGCTTTATTAATGTAGTCATAATACGAATACGCCTTTCTTAGAGTAAAAAATATACTACTAAGTTACATTATACCATACATTATTACCGATTGCAATGAATTTTAAAAAATTAAAGTGGTAAATCTTTCTTACTGAACTTTACTGCACCGATAACATAACTACATACTGCAACGGCTACAAGTACTAAAAGTTTCCATACAAATGCTGTATCAACGCTGTCTGTTCCTACAGTTGATAGTGCTTCAACATCGTAAAGACCAACAAGTGTAAGCTTATTAAAGATGCTAAGTTCTTCAACACCCATTCCAGTGTCGACCATATTTTCAGAACCAAACATTCCAATCATGGAAGCAAGAAAGAACCATACTGTAAGTCCCCCACCGACTCCCATAGATTTTTTACTCTGTGAGAACCAACAACTTGCAAGATAACAGATACCACAAATAGCCTCAACAAGAATGTACATTCCAATGAAAAGAGCAACTATAGACTTTGCATTCACTGTATCAAAGAACAGATAGGTTGTAAAAAGCCTTGTTGCTCCAACGATACCTAGAACGATAAGTGGAACGACTATCATAAAAATTATCTGTGTAATGGCAACGGCTGAACGTTTCGTTGGAGTCGAAAGAACATATGCCATTGAACCTCTGTCAACCTGTTCAGCAATAAGTCCATTTGCAAGAATTACAATCAGAATGAAGATTGGAAGTAAACCTGCAAGTGTATAATACATTTGATTCATCATTGCCGATGTATCCATCTCACTCATTCTTTCAATCAATTCAGAGTCAACACCCATAATTTCAAACGTAACGTCTAGCATTTCTTGAATGGATAAATCTTCACCACTAAAAGCACCCTTTTGTTGTGCTAGTGCGTAGGAATATTCAAACTGTGTTACGTATGTATCAAGGCTGATATTGGACTGCGTAAGACCATCGATAACCTTTTGGAAATCCTCTACACTAAAATCCATATCCGATTGTGAATTGAGCATTTCAAATGCCGTTTCATACGTTTCGGTATTATCTCCCGATATAAAATCCTCATAGGAAAGTTCTAAGCCAGTCATACTATTGTATGTTGCAAATGAACCTAAATACCCGTAAAAATCCTGTTGATATTCAGTTACATCAACGTTTGATTTTTCCGTTTCCATCATGCTAATAGCATAGTTCATAACGTTTCCCATAAGCACCATTACAAGGGTTATTGCAAGAATTAAAACCCAGTTCGATTTTATATTTTGGTGCATTAAAGGCCTTGAAAAGGATTTTGTTACTTTTCTATCTGTTTCCATTCTTATTACCCTCCTTATATGCTCTCATAAACTCTTTTTGCAGTGACAAGTGTGTTTCCTGCAAATTAATCACCTTGTATACTTTCAATTCTCTAAAAAAGATGTTGAGTTTTTCTATAGGAACATCTATACAGCAGATTCCATTTTCAACCTTTTCTGTATGAAATGTAGTATTTTTTAAGAACCTTTGAAGTTCATTACCATTTGCAAATTCAATCTTAAACTCTTTCTTGCTTGGGTGACGTAAATCGTAAAGCGATACTGTTTCTATGATGTAACCGTTTCTTATCATTGCAACCCTATCGCAGACAGCCTCAATTTCCTCAAAGATATGGCTTGACATGAATATTGTGTGTCCCTTGTCACGTTCCTCTCTAATTAAGTCGATAAACGCATCACGCATAAGTGGGTCAAGACCTGTTGTAGGCTCATCGAGAACGAGTATTTCTTTTTCACCCATAAGAGCAGCAACTATAGCAGTTTTCTGTTTCATACCTTTTGACATTCTTTTCAATTTTGCAGTTGGGTCAAGCTGTAAAAGTTCGATAATATGATTCATATATTTAAAATCCTTAACACCAAGATATTCTGCTTGTGATTTAAGGAACTCTGTACCCGTTGCAAGTGATGGAAAAGAAATTTCACCTGGAACATAGCTTACACTTTCCATAATTTCAGCAGAGTTTTTCCATGAATCGAGTCCACAAATGCTTGTAGTACCTTTATCAGGTTGAATGAAACCCATAAGATTCCTAATAGTTGTTGTCTTACCCGAGCCATTTGTTCCAATGAATCCAAATACTTCACCTTTTTTAACCTCAAGATTGATGTTAAATATGCCACGATTTCTACCATAATCTTTTGTTAAATCGTGCGTTTTCAAGATAATATCACTCATCACTTCACCCCTTCAAAGACTTTATCTTCCTTGTAGAACTTCATGAAGTAATCCTCAAGCGAGAATGGATACTCTGTGAAGTCTTTTATATCGTAGTTGCATAGGTCAGCAATAAACTTTGGAATAGACTCATTTTTGAGTTGAACTCTTGCTCGTAGTTTTTTTTCATTCACCGATGTAAAGGTGTAACTCTGTTTTATGAACGTATTCCAATCGTCTTTTTTATGGAATGTCACACGATAGATTTTATCACTTTCTTTTTTCAAAACGTTTGGGTCAAATTCTGAAACAATTTTACCATCACGAATGATTGCAATTCTATTGCAACAAGCATCGACCTCGTGAAAAATATGTGAGGAAAGAAAGATTGTCTTGCCACGTTTTTTTTCTTCAAGAACGTACTCAATGAAAACTTCTTGCATAATTGGGTCAAGACCACTTGTAGGTTCATCTAAGATTAAAATATCTGGGTCATGCATAAATGCCGTAACCACTGCAAGCTTACGTTTTGTACCAAGACTCATCTGTTTCAAACTGATATTTGGGTCAAGCTCGAACTTTTTTAAAAGATGTTCAAGGTAAGAAGTATCTGAAATTTTTCTCATCTTCTGTTGCATTTTAAGAAATTGCGTACCTGTCATTCCGTTTGGAAGTGCAATTTCTCCTGGAAGATAGCCAACTTTCTCTTGTAACTTTGCAGTGTTATTCCATGTATTTTGACCTAAAATAGCAGTTGTTCCACTCTGAGGTTTTGAGAATCCCATAAGGTGACGGATAGTTGTGCTTTTACCCGCACCATTTGGCCCTAAGAAACCGTAACATTCGCTTTTTTCGACATGAGCTGATACATCAAATACGCCTCTGCCGTGTCCATAATCTTTTGTCAGATGGTTGACGTCAATTACTTTCATATCATCACTCCTTTAGCTCTACAAGACAACTTGTTGTTGCATAGTTAGATTATAATTACATCTTATGATACATCAAGCAACAGATTTTCATCTATTGTTGAATGATTTTCTCTCTTGACATCAACAACACGTTGTCGTATAATTTAATTATAGCTATACTTAGTAATTTAGTCAAGCAACAATGTTTTTAAAACTGTTGCATGATATTTTGTAAAGGAGTAATAAATATGAAAAAACGTCCCGAAGTGACCGCCATCACAAGACAGCATATCATGGACGCATTTTGGTCTTTGTATAAAGAAAAGCGTATTGAAAAAATCTCAATTAATGAGATTACAAGAATATCAGGAAATAACCGTACTACTTTCTATCACTATTTTCTTGATGTCTATGACCTCTTGGAACAATTTGAAATTGAACTCCTTGAAGAATTAAATGGTGAACTTAAAAAACAGTTTGAAGAAATAAAGGTTGAGTTTTCTGAACCAATCGATTTTAGATTTGTATTTCACTTCATTACACCTATCTTTTTGAAATATGAAGAAAAGTTGTTTATTCTACTCGGTAGTCATGGTGACCCAAAGTTCTCGGAAATGCTTAGAAGCAGAATGAAAGAAAATCTTGTAACTTTTACTACAATTCCCGCTGATACGAAGTATATAGACTACATTATAAACTTCATATATTCCTCAATGATTGGTATGCTTAGCTTTTGGTATGAAAGAAATCATGATATTTCAGAAAAAGAGTTTATAGAACTTGCACCTACTCTTATAGCATACGGTGTTCTAGGATTCGGACAAAATAATTCATAAATTTAAAGAATCTAAAATAACAGAATTAAGGAACGTTTAAGAAAAGACGTTCCTTAAAGATTCGATATTAAAATGTAGGTTTTCCGTTACTTTCACGTTTCATTCTAATATCCTCGCCATAGAACTCCATAACTTGATACGAAAACATTCTTGAAACGATTCTGTCCTCATACTTAAGGTTCAAATCGTTTAAGGATAGATTTGTATTTATTATAGTAGGTATTGAATGTATATATCTAGTATTTATTATGTTATATAGTATAGACTTATAGAACTTATTATCCACTTCAACTCCTAAATCATCTAGTATTAATAAGTCCACGTTTAATATACCCTCAAGAGTATCAGCTTGACTGTCATAGTTCTTAGAAAATTTTTCTCTTTCCAAGCAGTTAAATAGGTCTAAAGCAGAATTATATATAACACTGTAACCTTTTTCCATAACTCTTCTAGCTATCGATAAAGATAGATGAGTCTTACCTAAACCAGTAGGGCCAGACATTAATATACTAGGTGAACTAGATTTAAATATCTCAGAGTATTCTATACATTGTTGTAATATAGTTTTCATGTGTTCATATTCAGAAATGTTGCGAAACGTTTCTCCGTTTTTATCTTTAATGCAGTGCATATTTGAACGAGAAAATAGATTCAAATTAAAATCTTCGAACGTACACTGTTTAAAGAAAGAGTTCTTATTAATATTTTCAGCATTTATCTGTTTTACTAGATTGTTTACACATTCGCAGTAATCGTCGTCAATATATCCAGTGTCAGAACATTTAGGGCAGTAATACTTTATATCTAAGTAGTCACTAGAATAGTTATGAGATATTAAAAGTTCCGATGCTTTTCTTTGTGCATACAGATTAGCACGTTTAATTTCATCTATCCTCGATTTAATATCGATGCCCTTAGTCAACGATGCTATGATTATATTTTTACTAGTATTAGCAATTTCACTATTAAGATGTACTATTTCTGGTATCTCTTTTTCCACCTTATTAATACGTTCTTCATAGGTAGCAATAGCCTCGGCGTGTCTTTTAGAGATTATGTCGAAAGCTTCATTCAATGCAGTGTTATTCAAAATTGTAACCTCCCTGTATTCTATTTTTCTCCCATATATCGTTCAGTGGTATGGATTAAATCTATAAAATCTTCAACCTTGTAACTAGACCTTCTTGTAGAGCTTACTTTATTGTTAGTATTAGTGTTATTATTTCCAGCAGACCATAAATCATACAGATTGGTTGTGTTTTCAAGCTGTTTAATCTTATCGATGGTATTAATGCCCTTAGAAATCCAGTTAGATATTAATTTATTTACATAGAATATGTTAGCTTTGCTATTTTGATTTCCCGCATTGGATACATCATAGTTATGAAGAACGTCATATACGTGTTGAACTATCTCAAGTGGATAGTTGTTTTCACTCCAAAAGGCAACTAAATCTTTTTGGTTAGGTAGAAGATACTTTAGATTAAATATCTTAGCAACGTTTCTAAAGTAGTCCTCGTTATGTAGATATTTATTAGCATCTTCAAGAGTTTTAACCCCCATAGATGCCCACCTAGATATAGTACTGTCGAATACCATAGTATTCATGTTGTTAAGTTTACAATCAGAGAACAATGCCAATATCACATCTTTAGGCATACCTAAATAGTTATATGCCGATATTAAACTACTCATCTCAAACGGAGTTAAAGGCTTATTTCCAGATATGTTTTGTGCAACGTTTATAATATCCTTTATATCCTTAGAATCTTCAGAGAGTTGCATAATAACGCTAGGTTGTAATAGCTGAGGTTTATAGTCTTTAAGGTTAGAAGTTTTAGATATGTTATCCACAACACATATTATACCATTATCTTCCCAAAACTTCAATGCCGATTTTACGTTTTCCATAGAAAGTCCAGAAATAAGTACAAGCTGTTCTATAGAAGGCACTTCTGATGTGTTTCTTAATATTATTAAAAGCACCTTAATATAGTTGCCATCTGCAGAGCGAATAAAGTTATCTACTATAGCATTTGGCACAGAAAAGTTACTGTTTATATACTTAGTATTTAAAAAGTAGTTTATCTTCATGGTTATAATCTCCTTATATGGTTGTTACTCCACACTGTTTAAGAGTTCCTCGGCATTCTTTAGGGCGGTAGGGGTCAAAATTTCACCGTTCATAATTCTAGCGATTTCTTTAACTCTGCCCTCATGGTTTAACTGTGTAACGCTGGTAGATGTTCTGTTATCATCGGTAAATTTTTCTATCAATAGGTGATTATCACCCATTATTGCAATCTGTGATAGGTGGGTAACACATATTACCTGCCTAATCTTAGATACTTCTCTTAACTTAAAGCCTATCCTTTGAGCGGTCTTTCCACTAACGCCAGTGTCTATCTCATCGAATATTAAGGTCGGAATATTATCCTTGTCGGCTAATACGGTCTTTAGGGCTAACATGATTCTTGAAAGTTCTCCACCAGATGCTATCTTAGAGATGGGTTTTGGAGGTTCTCCCACATTAGCAGATATTAAGAACTCCATACTATCCATGCCATGTACTGTAAGCTTTCCTTTTTCACAAGATACTTTAAACACTACATTAGGCATATTTAAAAACTTTAATTCTTCACATACTCTAGCAGTAAACTTTTCTGCGACTTTTAGTCTGTAATCCGATAGCCTTTTAGCCTTTTCTGTAACCTCAAGTAATAGTTTATCTTTTTGAGCAGTCAAACGTTCAATCTCATCGGAAGAACTTTCTAAGGTAGATATCTCCTCTAGGGCATCTTGATATAGCTTAATAAGACCATCTATATCCAGTGAATACTTCTTTTTAACGTGGTTTAAATCTAGCCTACGTTGAGCCAAATATTCAAGCCTAGATGGGTTAAGGTCTATGGAGTTGGATATGGTTAAAATCTCCTCAGAGATGTCTTGAACCTCTATGTATACGTTCGATAGTCTTTCACATAGAGGTTCAAGTTTAGGTGAAACATCGGAATAACGTTCAAGACCGTTCTTAGCCTGTAAGATGTTTTCCATAGCAGAGCCATCTAAATCGTTAAGTACTCTGTATGAGGTATCTAGGGAGTTTATAATCTTTTCAGCATTTATGCATATAGAATATTCTTCCTCTATTAGAGTATCCTCGTTAGGCTGTAGGTTTAATGCACCAAGTTCAGTAATCCTAGAGTTTAAAATTTCTAAGCGTTCTAATTTAGAACTCTGTAACCTTTTAAGTTCTCCTATGGTTCGAGCCAATTGCTGAAGCCTCTTAAAAGCATCTGTATAGTCGTTCAATAGAGATTCATCGTTGCCAAATGAGTCTATTATTTCCAAATGCCTATCGGGATTTAATAGTATCTGATTATCATGCTGTCCATGTACGTTTACTAAGTGTTGTCCTACCTCTTTTAGTACCGATATTGCTACTGCCCTTGAGTTTATCCTAGCAATACTACCACCATTAGATAGTATCTCTCTAGTTATGGTAATCATGTCCTCTTCATGAGATATGTTTAGTTCGTCCAACCTTTCACATATCGAGCTATCTAAGTTGGTAAAAAGAGCCGTTATGGTAGCTTTTTTTTCACCTGTGCGAACGATATCTTTAGTAACACGTTGACCGAGTATACTATTTATACCATCTATCAATATAGATTTACCTGCACCAGTTTCACCAGTAAACACATTAAAACTATCCGAAAAAGGTATGTGTGCCGACTTAATCACTGCTAAATTTTCGATGTATAGTTCATATAACAAATTAATTCCCCCTAAAGCCACAAATTAATCTCTAATAGTTATAAACCTTTCTCCAAAGTTGTTTACGAACTCAAAGGCTTTCTGTTCACTACGCATGAGTATGAATATAGTATCATCACCTGCAACAGTTCCAACAACGTCTGGAAAGTTCATACTATCAATAGATGCACATACAGCTTGAGCCATACCAACGTGACATTTTATAACTACAGTATTAAGAGCATAGTCTATCTTAGATATTAGACCTTTTAAGATTATGTACTCTTTCTTATTAGGCACTGTCCCTTTGCTTTTTTCTGGAAGGCAGTATATACTGTCCATTTTTAGAAAGATTTTTAATCAACTTCATCTCTCTAATATCTCTCGATATGGTAGCTTGTGTAACCTTATAGCCATACTCTAATAGTATGTTTTGCAAATCATTTTGTGTGGTTACCTCTCTCTTAGATACTATTTCACATATTAACTTCTGTCGTTTTTCTTTCAAAGGGTATCACCTCCCTATCCTTATAGTTTAATCTTATTTAACTTTTCATTCAATGAAACGTAGAAAGTATTGTCCATCATATCTATTATGTTTATGCTGTGCTGTGATTTTTCTATGGTTATAGAAACGTCCTTAGCAAGGTTAATGGGAGTATTACCGTCTACTGAGAAGTATATATCACCATCTAGGCAACTGTGAGAGAATGTTAATATCTTGTTAGGAGAGAATATCATAGGACGAGTTCCTAAAAAATGTGGGGATACTAATACCATCTCTATGCATTGAGCATCGGGTTCAATAATAGGCCCACCAGCCGATAAAGAGTAAGCAGTTGAACCCGTAGGAGTACTAAATATAACACCATCTGCACGATAGCTTCCTATATGAACCTTACCTAGATTTATAGAAAAGTCGAATATTTTAGAGTACTGTCGCACTATAGATACATCATTTAGAGCCTCAAAGGTAGAACCATCACTTAAAGATACCTTTAATAACATTCTAGGTATTACGTTGTACTCTCTAAGGGGTAATCTATTGAGTGCATCAAGCTGTGAAAGTTCTACAGATGCCATAAAGCCCAACCTACCAGTATTGATACCTAAAAGTTGAGTATCACTACCTATGATATACTTGGCACACTGTAATATAGTACCATCTCCACCTATGGCTATTACCACATCACAAGATTTAGCTACGCTTGAAAAGTTTCCAAAGTGGATATATGGCTTATTTTTATAGAAGTCTGTTCTTTCAACGTCTGCAAAGACTTCAATGCCATGATTATGTAGTATATCAACTACTTGCAAGGCACACATATCGGCGTTGTTCTTTAGTGAGTTGTGAAATATTGCAACTTTAAACATAAAAAAAATCACCTCTTTATAACATACATAAGATATTCAACGTTACCCTTTGAACCAGTTATAGCAGATTGGCATACTCCTAGTATAGTAAATCCCAAACTTTGAGCGAAAGCTTGTACATCGTTTACTACGTTCTGCCTAACCTTTTCAGATTTAACTATGCCATTCTTATTTAGATTGTTTTTACCTGCCTCAAACTGTGGTTTTATTAAAGTTATGGCACTTCCTAGAGGTTTTAATAGTTCATACACCTTAGGAAGTACCAACTTTAAGGATATAAATGAAACATCTACAGATATAAAGTCTATGGAATCACCGTTGAATATAGATAGTTCTACGTCACGAATGTTAGTCTTTTCAAGGTTTATAACTCTACTATCCTTTAGGAGAGTTGAGTCTAATTGGTCATGACCCACATCTAAGGCGTACACTTTAGATGCACCATTCTGTAGCATACAGTCTGTAAAACCCCCAGTAGATGCTCCTATATCTATACATACGTTACCCTTTAAAGCTATATTAAAGCTTTTGATAGCAGTTTCCAACTTTAAGCCACCTCTACCAACATACTTAGGTTCATTGCCCACTATTTGAATACTATCTGTAGGTTTAACATTGTAAGATGGCTTGTTACATACCATATGATTTATAAGCAATCTGTTATCTAATATTAATCCTTTAGCGAACTGTCTACTTTTACAGTATCCATTTTCCACCAAAAATACATCAACTCTCATTAAAAGTATCTGCCTTTCCACTAAGATTATCTTTTATGAACTCGTACATAGTTTGAGTAGTAAGGGAATAGCGTTCTAAACAACTATGAACAGTTCCAGCATATACGAACCCATCTATAGCTTGAATAGTATACCTACCACTAAATTTTAGTTTCAATAGTTCATCTAAGAAGTGTTCAGCTACTCCACCGTTTTGTATTCCCTCTTCAAAGAATATAATGTTCTTATAGTTTAAGGCTATGTTTATAGCTTCGCTAGGTATTGGATATATCTTAGTTAGCTTTAGAACGTCTGTAGATATTTTGCATCTGTTGTATAGTAGAGTCTTAGTTCTGTATAAGGAATCGAAAGTTCTGCCGTAGGTCATCAAAAGAGTTTCAGAACGTTCTTTAGAGGTATTCAAGTAGTAGTCAGAAATTTTTTCCTGTCTTGGATAGGTAGTCTTGTCCACTCCACGAGGATATCTAACACACGCTAAACCACTTTCATGGTATACAGCTCTATCAAATGACCAGTTTAATTCCTCTATACAAGATGGTGAATATATGGAACAGTTTGGAATCTCAGTTAAGAAAGCCACATCGAATATGCCTTGATGTGTTTCACCATCTTCACCAACTATACCTGCTCTATCTATGGCTAGTACTACGTGATTGTTAGGTATTGCTACATCGTGTATAAGTTGGTCATAGGCTCTCTGTAGGAATGTAGAATATACGGCAAATATTGGAATCATGCCCATAGATGCCATACCACTAGCGAACGTTACTGCGTGTTGTTCGGCAATACCGACATCGAAAAATCTTGCGGGATATTTTTCTGCAAACCTAGAAAGTCCAGTATTTTCTTTCATAGCTGCGGTAATGGTGCATATATTTTCGTCTAAATCGCCTAACTTTAATATTTTAGTACCAAATGCATTAGAATAGCTTTCGTGTTTACCGTTCAAATTAGAGCTTTTCTGTCTGCCCGTTACCACATCGAAGTTAGAAACTCCATGATATACGTTAGGATTCACCTCAGCTGGACGATATCCTTTACCCTTAGTAGTATGCACGTGTACTACTACTGGTCTGCGATACATCTTAGCAGTATTTAAAGCTTTTTCCATAGCCTCAATATCGTGACCGTCTACTATTCCTATATATATATACCCTAAAGACTCAAAGATATTGTTGTTAAACAATGCTCCCTTTACTGCCCCCTTAGAACGAGATATTACATTGCTGATGTTCTTGCCTAAAGGGACTTTATCTAAGGTTTTTTTAACGGCTAACTTGGTATTTGCATAGCTTTCACTTTGACGAATCTTGCTGAAGTAGTTTGCAATAGCTCCAGTATTTTCCGATATAGACATATCGTTCTGGTTTAAGATGATTATTAGGTTTAGGTCAGAATTTCCACCATTATTTAGACCCTCATAGGCTAAGCCACCCGTAAAAGCACCATCGCCAATTACGGCTACAGCGTAATCATCTTGATTTCTTAACTTCATAACTTGAGCCATTCCACAAGCTAATGATATGGACGTACTACTATGACCACTTATAAAGGCATCATGTTCCGATTCACTAGGCTTAGGGAATCCAGATATTCCACCCTCTTTTCTAAGAGTATTGAAGTCTTTGTACCTACCAGTTAGTAGTTTATGTGTATATGCTTGATGTCCAACGTCCCAAACTATCTTATCCTTAGGGGAATTAAATACCCTATGAATAGCCACAGTAAGCTCCACAGTGCCTAAGTTAGATGCCAAATGCCCTCCATTTTTAGATACAGTATCTATGAGTATGGTTCTAATATCCTTGCAAAGTTTGTTACATTGGTCATATGTTAAACCTTTAATATCTTTAGGAAGATTTAATCTTTTCAAACTCATTGAAAGTTCCTCTGATTCTTTAACATTAAAAGTATTGTTAATGTGATTATTCTTAATATTACTATCCATAATAAAACCAACTAAACGGGAATTACTAAACCTATAACAATTCCCACAATAGCTCCTCCAACTACTTCAAGAGGCGTATGACCTAGATACTCTTGAAGTTTTTTCTCTTTAAAGATTAAAGGCTTGCCGTCCTCATCAGTTTGAGTAAAGCTTTCCTTTATGCGGTTAATTTCTCTAGCATGAAGTCCAGCAGCACGTCTAACGCCCATAGCATCGTATATTACTATAGCACCTAGTATGAACATTAAAGCGAACACAGTAGAACCCGTGCCATCTTTACGACCCACTGCAATCAATGCAGAAATAACCATAGAGGTATGTGAACTAGGCATACCACCTGCTCCTACTAATCTTTGAGCATAAAAAGTTTTAAATTTAATAGTGTGCAGAAAGGTTTTTATCAACTGAGCGACTGCCCATGATACTACCGCTGTAACTATTACTCCGTTATAAATCACAATATATTAACTCCAATCTTTTATAAACTAATAGTTTCTAACTAGTAGACTGTTAGTCAAGTCTATTAAGAAATCGTTGTCTGGAAAGCTTTTCAAAACGCTTAGAGCTTTATTGGTATAATGTTCTGCTTTAAGTTTAGCATCTTCTAAACCTAATAGAGTAACAAACGTACACTTATTCTGTAGTTGGTCGCTACCTATAGGTTTACCTAAAAGTTCTTGATTTCCTACTACATCTAAGATATCATCTACTATTTGGAATGCTAAGCCTATATTTTCGGCATATTGACGTGCAAGTGCAACCTTATCTTGATTCATTTCAGCACATAGACAACCTATTTGACACGCACAACTTATCAATGCACCAGTCTTTTCAAGGCAAGTTTTAGTAAGAATATCCTCAGTAATGTTTTCACGAGTTTCATTTTGGATATCTAATACCTGACCACCTATCATGCCCTGAAATCCCGTAGACTTACTTAACAATGATATTATTTTAACCCTAGTCATTGTAGATATACTCTCATCGTTGGCAATAATCTCGAAAGGTTTAACCATAAGGTTATCACCTGCAAGTACTGCTAACCATTCGTTAAACTGCTTGTGACATGATGGTTTTCCACGTCTAAAGTCATCATCGTCCATGCATGGTAGGTCATCGTGGATTAGTGAGCTAGTATGTAACATCTCTATAGCACAAGCACTTGCCAAAGATTTTTCTACATTTCCACCTAAAATTCTACAGAACTCCATAACCAACACAGGACGTAATCTTTTTCCACCCGCTGAAAGTGAATACTTCATAGCAGATATTACATCTTCTTCCAAACTAGCATTGTAGTTGCCTACTAAGTATCTATATAGATTATCTTCTACAAGATTAACATACTCTTTGAGTTGTTTAATATGAGCATCTTTCATAGATATATTTCCCTTCTTAAATTTAATGAGCCTTGACGTATCTGTTCATAGCGTAAAAAGAAACGCCTACTGCGTTATCACAAGACAGTTGAGGTTGTGCAAAGTAACACTCAAACTCATTCGATAGTTTTTTTTTATTATACTGTTAGACATAACTCCACCAACATATAGTATAGGAACATTTCCAAACTTTTTCAAGGCATACTTAGACATATCTCTAATGGAACTATATATGTATTCTAAACAGTATAGAGCCACATCGCAAGGTAGTTCTCCTTGAGATAACATCTTGTTGCATATATTTTCAATCCCCGATAAACAACAGTTCCCTTCTTTAATAGGTGGGTTTATCTTAAAGGTTTTAATACTCTGTAAAGCCAACTTTTCAAGCTCCATTCCACATGGAAAGTCTAAGCCTAAAGATATTCCTATTCTATCCACAGCTTGACCACCTTTTAAATCTAGTGATGTTGCTACCTTAGATATATCTATTAAGGTATTGGCATTAGGCGTACATAAAAGACAATCTGTAGTACCACCACTGACATGAAATGCCAAAAATTTTGAATCTAAAAGTTCAAAACACTCATTAGATACTATACCTGCTAAGACGTGTCCCACTTGATGAGAAGTTTTATACAATGGAACTTTCAATATAACACTCATAGAACGTGCTACGGTTTCACCTACTAGGAAACATGGCATATATGAACCTTTAGCAGTAGTCGGTGTGCTAGATACTCCTATGGCTAGAGGTCTACCCTCTACGCTTGATAGAATATCTTCAATTAAGTTTGGTAGCTGTTTAGTATGATGAAATACGGCATCACTTTGACGTAGACCACGTTCACCACTCTTAACGGGAAGTAACTTTTTGCGTTGTAGTATAGTTCCATCTTGAGATATTAAGGCTACAGACGTAGTATAGTTACTAGTATCGATTCCAAGATAGTATTCCATAGCCTACGATTGTTTATCCTCAACGTTTCTAGTAAAAGCACCTAACAGACCGTTTATAAATCTAACATCTTTAGGGGCAGAATACGTTTCAGCAAGTTTAACTGCCTCATATACTGCAGTATTGGTAGGCACTTTGTCATCAAAGAGTATTTCGTATATAGCTAACCTTAATATTATTAAGTTTGCAGTTGCAATCCTTTCAATAGAACGTGTTGTACTATACTTAGATATTATACTGTCTATCTCTGCTTGATGTTCAACTATACCATTAACCACCTGTTGTACCTTATTAGTAATAGTAATCTCTTGAATATTCTCCTCTTTAACTATAGAATATAGTTCTTCTATGGTATCTTCACGAAACGACTTTTCAAATAGTATCTTAAATACGCTATCACGAACGTTATACTTCTTAATATCTTCCATAATTAAACAAAAATCCTCCGATAAAAACTTTAAGTAATCACATATGTACAATGTGCATTTGAATCTATTATACCACAGATTGATAATATAAGCAACAGAAAAAAATTTAGTGGATAAAAATTCTTAAAAAGAATTACGGCAGATGTATTAACAGAACCTGCCGTAAACTATACTTTTAGATGATATTAAGGTTAAGCCATTTCCATAATCTTGATGTTTTCGGTTGGAACGTCTATCTCACTTAGTATAATTTCCTTTATAGATGCTACTTGCTTAGTATCTAACCCATTGGATTTAACTACTACCTTGGCACTATCGCTTTCTAAGCATACTATGCAATCTGATATTCCTGTAGCCTTAATTAAAGTTTCAATGGTGGTTTCACTTTCAGAAAGTTGTGAAATAGATACTGCTTCTAAAGCCTTAGTAACCATCTCATCGTTGGTTAAATCACCACCACCTATTGCTGTTTGTATAGTCTGTATAGCATTGTCACGACTAGTTAGACGGTCTAATCTAGCTTGAGCGAAGTAATCATCACCGTCAGCAGATAGATTTTCAACTGAATCTACGTTTACGAACTCAGTATCTCCATAAGATTCCCCATCGGCATCGACTTCTTCATCTTCGCTAGTAGATATATCATCTACTTGAGCTAAACTTTCAGGAGATACTAAGCCATCACTGTCGGCAAGTATATAGTTTACGTATACGGCAATACCTAACATCATAGTTAAACAAGCTAAGATTATCTGTTTCTTACCGATTATTAAACTAGGTTTTTTCATATAATAGACCTCCATATTAAAAAATAAAATCTACACTAACTGTCCAACGAATATACTACTAGAATTTACACCCGTTAAGGCAGATACTACTTTGTAGATATCTTCTTTTACCGAACTTTTAGAACCCCCTTTACATAAGACTACCACTCCCATGACCTTAGGTGATTGCACTGAACTTACCAAAGCAGACTTATCGCCATTGGAACTTATAGTTATGTACTCATTTTGATACTCACTAGAGCTATCTGAATTAGAATGTTCTTTTACCTCTTGAGCATATACATTCTGTTCACTACTAGCCATAGTAATCATAACCATAGTATCACCTGCACCGTCGACGCTTTTAATTAACTCTTGAAGGTTACTTTCTAGGGCAATGCGATACTCTTCTATAGAGTAGGTAGTTAGGTTGGTATCGCTAACGGTTGAACTTACATTGTTATCCGACCCATTACCATTAGAAAAGAGTATCAACAGTAGTCCTAAAAGACCCAAACATACACTTAGTCTGACTCCTTTCTGTGATTTAAAAAAATCACACACACTTTGATAGTATTTCTTAAAAGTTTCCATAGGTTTACCACTCCGAAACAGTAATATTATCTCCAAAGTTTTCCGTTAGAACTTGTTTAGCACGTTGAAAGTCATCGGTTGATATAGTTACCTTATTAATAGATATGCAACTATCATCGGTTATATTTATATTTACTAAAATATTTTTGCATAGTATACCCTTTTCTTCTAAGAATGTCTGTATAGAACTCTCAACTTCAGATTGTATAGCCTCGTAGGTATACTCTTGTAGATAGGTATCATCTTCCACATCATAAGGACTATCCTCTAAAGATATATCATCTAAGAAAGATACATCTAATGATAGTATAGGCTTAACCAATGCAACTATTAGTATGGTAGTAAACACCAAACGAAACTCTTTTTTAAACCTTGAAATATCCATTAAAGATGATACTACACTAAAGACTATTCCTAATATACAGAAAGTCATTATTAAAGTATTCATACGTTTTAACCACCTACCAATAACATAACTGCTCCTATAGATACTATAAAGGTAACTACAAAGCATATCGTACAAGAAAATACTGCCGATAGTACTGCAGATACATCGGTTAAGAAGTTCTTTAGGTACTTTACATCGAACATATCTGCAAGAGTTTCACCTAACGTTATTACTACCCTTACGATTCCAACGTTCACCACAGATGGTAGTACGGTTATCAATATTACTACTATACCCACTAAACCTACCCCCGATTTTAATAAGCCTAGACTAGAACGTACGGTTTCGCAGACGTCAGAAACGGCATTTCCCACTATGGGAACTCCATTAGATACTACAAACTTCAACGCCTTAGATGTTACTCTATCTCCTGCACTAGATACTGCTCCTTGTATGGTGACTATACCTGAAAATATGAACATAGATACACTCATAATCCAAGTTACACATTTTTTGATAACTTTAACTATACCACCTAGTGATATATCGGGGCATATTCCACTTATACATGAAAGTGCTAAACTTACACTCATAAGTGGCAAGATAATATTGTTGGCGAACTGTACCCACACTTGACAACATACATATGTGATAGCTCCATAACTAGCAGATGTCCCTATCTGTCCATCGGCTAACATAATGCTACTTATTATTGGAACGTATGAGTTAATAAACATAACGCTCGATAGCATAACCTCTTGGATACTGTCTATGAGTTGCACTATAGGGTCTATAACTACTCTTATACATAGCAGTATACTTGCTAGGCTAAATATTCTATGCTGTTCGTTATTCTCATTAAAGGATTGTATTACAGCAGTGATTAGTATGCATACCAATAGTGATAGTATTAAGTCCACTGGAATGGTAATGGTGTTCTTTATGGAATCTATGATATCTTGATATATAGTATCGAACGATAGGTTTTGTACATCGTAGTTAGATATAATATCTTGAGTAGTGTCGTTAGGTGCTATATCTACTAAGTTACTTTGTATATCATCTATTATGGTATTGTCCATAAATACTCACCCCCTGTATATTAGATTAGTTATCACGTTAAATAGTTCTTGCAATAGTGGTATGGATAGTAATAGCATAGAAACCTTACCAACGATTAGTACTACACTAGATAATGCATTTTGATTGGCATCTTTGCAGATATCTATTGCAAAGTTAGTAACTATACATATTCCTAAGGATTTTAATAGTAGCGTGTATATATCATTGTTGTCACCTAACGTTGTTAGCAGTTGATTTAAAAAATCCAGTACAGAGGTTATATAACTACTAAGATATATTAATATTAAAATACTTGCACCTATGGATATTAATATAATGTACTCTTTAGAGTAGTTTTCTAACAGTTTATTGAGTATGACTACACACACTACTAAACCACATACAGATATTATATTAATCATAAGGCAAACAAGCTTCTAAGGGTATCGAACAGTTGATATATCTCATCTACCAACATAAGTAGTACTACTACTATTCCAGCTAGACACATTAGCATAGCTTGGTCATCTCTGTCGGCTTTTTTAAGTACTATGTTCAATACCGATACTATTATTCCTACCCCTGCAATCTTAAATATTAAGTCTATGTTCATAGTTACATCACACCACCATTATAGATATAGCTACACCTATTAAGATTCCTAACCATCTAAAAAGAGTTCCCTTCTTAGAATACTCCTCAATAGCTTGTGTTTGTAGTACTTTTAACCTATCCATAGCTAAGTGCAAGTTAGATATGCACTCTTCACAACCAACCTTTCCTAAAGAGTTTCCTAACCCGTACAAGATATCTTTTTCAGCAGACTTTAAAGAAAAGTCTTTACGTATAGAATCGTACCAAAGTTCAGTAAATGGAACATCTTGGGCGATATTGTCATGGAACGTCTTTAAGAACTTAACGTTGGCAAACTCTCTGTTGTTGTAAGCGTTATCCAGTAGTTGCCATACTGTAGGGGCTGTATACTGTATAGATATAGAAAAGTCATTTAACATACAGTACAAGGCATCTATTAAAGATATCCTTTTTCGTAAACTTTCTGACAAAGATATTCCAACCGTTCCACAAGATATCACTATGAATATAGCCCCTAAAAACTTCAAAAAGATATCCCCTTTCTTTTAAAAAATGTGCCATAATTCTATGTAAAATCTATAAGGCAATGGATTTAAAATCTAGCACCTTTCCAATGTCAAAATCACTTCCTAGTAAGATAATATAGTCAAAAATATTGGTACTAAAGATATCCTTAAAGTTTGGATTCTTAAGTACCTGTTCAATACTATCTGCATGAGCAGTACATATAAACTTCACTCCACATACAGCACCAAACTTTAAAGATGTAAAGTCTGCTTTAGAACCAATCTCATCGCAGAATATTATGTTCGGTGACATGGTTCTAATGGCACAGTCTATGCCTACATCTTTTGGATACCCATTAAATATATCCACCTTTAAGCCTACATCACTTTGAGGAATACCGTTGTATATACTAGCAATCTCGGAACGTTCGTCTATTAAGGAAACTTTATACCTATTCGATACCAGTCGGCAAAGATCTCTTAATATGGTGGTTTTACCACTTAATGGCTTGCCTATAAGTAACGCTCCCTTAGGTTGAGAAAAGTCTATTAACCTATATATACTACTGGCACTACCACGAATTTCATTCGAGATTCTTATGTTTATAGAACTTATGTCCTTAATAGTGCTTAGTTCGTTGCCTTTATATACGTATGTCCCACATATGCCTACCCTATTACCACCCTCTAGAGTTATGTACCCTTGTGATATCTCCTTCGAATAACTATGTACGGAATGGTTACATATGTTGTCAAAACAGTTTAAAACATCTTCCTTGGTACAGATAGTTCCATAGTTGCTACTGTCTGATAGTGTGCCATCTAACTGAGGATACCTTTCTATACCGTTGATGGTGACCCCTATGGATTTATGCACCCTTAACCGTACCTCTTGGATATTCCCATTGATGCCACTTAGTAGATGCCTAAACTTTATCGGTAGATACTTTATAATATCTTTTAGCATTGAAAAATTCCTCGCTTTATTAACTATTGGCTTTAGAACATTTATATGCTAGTCCATTTGGATAAATTCCTATTTAGATAAAAAACCCCCTTGAATGTATCAAGGGGTTTATGCTATAAGATATTATTTTACCATTCTATTAGTCCTAGTAGGTACTTTTTAAGGTAAAGTAGGTCTGCGGTGTTAGCCTTGCCATCTAGGTTTATATCGCCACGTGGATATACACTATCACCTACGGTGAACTCTGTTATTGAGTCTTCGCTTTCGCCTATTGTAACATCAGGAATAGAACCATCTTCACCAGGAAGTTGCTCAACTATTTCACCAGTTTCAGTATTTATAACAAGAATGTCAGGAATAGAACCATCTTCACCAGCATATAAATCAACTACTTCACCAGTTTCGGCATTTTGAACAAGATTGGTAGGTTGAATTTCTTCACCATTATATAGATCAACTACTTCACCAGTTTCAGCATTTTGAATAAGAACGGCAGAAGCACTAATAGGAACTAAAGTTAAAGTGCCTAACATAGCAGTTGCTACCAAACCAAATAAAACTTTTTTTAAACTTTTCATATTAAAGCCCCCTTAAAACTAACTATGATTATATATAAGATTGATTACATTAGTATCTATACGTTTAGCCATATTAGCATCACTAGAATGACTAACATTTATTCCTATAACAGTCATACTATTATCTGAATTTACAACATATACTGGTCCTCCACTTTCACCACTAACTGTATCAGTGTTATAATATAACTTATTAGTATCTATCTTAGTACTTGTAAGATATCCACTACCAGTAACCATTTCTAAGTGAAGTGGGTCACTAGTGCCAGTTGATGCACCACTATAACCAGTAACATATAATGCTGGATTCTTAGTGGTAATATAATTTCTTGCAACACCTAAGTCAAAAGTTTCATATGCACTAAGGTCTTGACTAACTTCAATTATGGCATAATCATAATTCTCATTATATGAAGTAATACTTTTAAATTGACTTGGAATATGGTAATATTGTGCTGAATAAGTAGCCTTAGCAGTTCCATCGGAATTGTAAATTGTATACTTTACATTTTTAACTGAAATATCATTTGTAGTGTCATATACACAGTGTGCGGCAGTAAGTATAGTATGTTCATCTACTACAAATCCTGTACCTGTTGCAACATAAGTAACACCATCAATTTCAATTGTTGAAGTAATTTTAACTACACCACTTTTACTATAGTCTACATTCCTATCATCATCACCAAAAATACTATTTACTGATGCATCTGAACTAGTACTACTAGTAGAAATATTAGTAAGTGGTGAAAGAGAATAACTACTTAATTGAGTTCCGCTAGTAGCATTATACTTATAGTAAGTTTTTGTAGATTGTGTTGGTAAAGCAGTCGTATTAGTGGAAGTAGCAGTACCACCACTATTAAGACCTAATAAATAATTACTTAAATATTCATAGTCATGAATATCAATAACACCATTTAAATTGACATCAAGCCTTTCAGCAACTACGCCACTATTAGTTCCAT
>Ga0192276_1057_pt1 | contig 28425 bp, 33 predicted proteins | sample Koala_Koa24_I3_FD_131263 | JGI IMG/M metagenome (GOLD analysis project Ga0192276, IMG submission 131263) | Enriched cells from koala feces incubated with labeled cellulose particles, San Francisco Zoo, California, United States - Koala_Koa2-4_I3 ...
GAGGGCAAAGAAATAATGGTCTGGACATTCATGGGCAACACCCGTATGTATCAGGCGCTCCGTGATTACGGCGACCGCATCAGCCAGATTGGGCTATTCTCCTTCAAGGTCAATGCCAGCGGAGAAATATATGAATCCGGCATTTCGATTGCCACCGGCTCTACTATGCGCACCTATATCAACAAATGGCCGCACATCAAGTGGCTGCTGACAGTTTCCAATGACGGGACAAACAGCATCTTTGCGGTTCTGCGGGATAATACGGACGGTGCGCAGGATACCTTTCTGATTGAGCTTATTCGTATCATGGAGGAATACGACTTCTGTGACGGCATCGACATTGACCTGGAGAAAGGCGATGATTATTCCACGGCAACGGCATCCACGGCAATGTTCAAAAATATCTACAATGCGGTCAAAGCCTACGACAGCACCAAGCTCGTGAATATTTGCCTGCCGGGTATGACCTCGGTCAACGGTTCGGTAGGCGGTGAGAACTGGTGTGTCTATGGGGATTTGAACAACTACTGCGATACTGCCGCCATCATGAGCTACGGCATGGCATGGGCCGGTTCTGCGCCGAGTCCCGTTTCTCCCCGCTTCTGGCTGGAGGGCATTTACGATTATGCCGTCACGGTCATGACGCCGTCAAAGGTGTTCCTCGGTATGCCTGCCTACGGCTGGAACTGGCAGATTTATGACACGCCGGAGAACCTCGGCAAGACTTATTGGGGAACCTCCAACACCTATTATGCGGCAAAATACTGGATGACGGGCAAGTACAACTTCACGGACGATGCTCCTCCGCAGCCGTTCATCCCCATCGTGGCTTACTGGGATGACGACAACATGGTTCCCTATGCCTTCCCCATGTGTACGATTTCATGGAGGGACAGGACGCCACAGATTACAATTACCCCCAAATGGGTGGAACGTATAACGGCAGGAACTATCTCGTGGCATACGCCAAGCAGCAGTACACCTCTTTCGGAGATGTGGCTGTGGAACGCTCCGGCGATGATTACGATTCCTACGGCGGCGTTATCACCAAGTATGGCGGCTATGTCACGCTGGGTGAAAGCGGCTCGGTCACTTACACCTTTACCGTTGGCACGGCTGGAACTTATGATATTGCGGTGCGGCTCTGTTATCCCTTCTGGGATAAGAACGGCATCTATGTATCGCTGGATGGCGAATCCGTTCACTTTTCTGAGGACAGACTGTGGTGGCCTTACTGGAGGTCAACCTTCTGGATCATGCTTGCAGCGGGTGTCACGCTGTCGGCAGGGACACACACCATCGTGGCGTCCGTGGATGTGGAGGGTGCGCAGTTTTACGGTTTCTGCGTCTGCTCGGCATTTGAGGAATACCCCACTGCCGGAGATGCGACTTTCACTCTTGCTCCCCGCCAGTTCATGGATGTGAACGGCGATATGGTGGGACCCGACATAGGCTTTAAACTGATGCTGGAAATACTCCGCAGAAAGCCGGACTCGGCGCTTATCTGGTATGAGGATTTCAAGGATGGACTGCTCACCAGCTATTTCACCACGCTTTCAGGCGAATGGGATGTGTGGCAGGATTCCGAGGATACCTCCAGTCGACCTTATTCCCAACTGGAGGGCTACGGTCAGTTTGCATGGCAGTACAGCGGCTTTGACGACCTGCACATCCGTGCGCAGATTATCCGGGCTTTTCCGGCAAAGCGGGTGTGTTCCTCGATACGCTGTTCTGCTGTTTCAATTATGACAGCCAGTGCATCGAACTGTATGAGGATGATACCCTGCTCGGCAGCTACAACACCTCGTTCTCCACCACGGCAAAGGCTGACATGCGGGACAATCCGACCGTGTACACCATCGAGATGCGCAAGCGTGGGACGAAGGTGCGTGTGTATTCTTCAAGCAGCAACACCCTGCGGTTCACGGCAACGGTCAGTGATGTGAGCGGCTATGCGGGACTGCGCTCTGACAATGAGGTCTGCTGTCAGCTCATCCGTCTGGGGGATGCCTGGACATATGAGCCGTATGAGTGTTTTGACGTAACCATGCCGGACGGCTCATCCGCCACCTTCGGCAGAATCGAGCGGAGCAACATCACTTGGGATGATGAATTTCAGGTGTTCACGCTGACCTCCGATGTAGAAGAATCCGCCACCCGGAGCGAGAGCATCTCCTCCGATTATGACTTCTTCCACTCCGACACCATGACCGATGTGGTCTGCGGCAACGACTACACGGCTGTTATCACACCGAAGGACATCAACATCTGGATTTCCAGACTGTTCCTCGGCGACGCGGACGGCTTTTCCATTCTGTATTATCAGGACGTGGACAGCCTCGTCTACTGGGCAAACCAGGCTGCGTACCGCTGGGGACTGAAAGGAATGTGGTATGTGGTCGCTGGGTCAGGAGGATATGCGGCTGTGGGAATATCTGCCCAAGCAGAATGAATGAGAGGAGGAAAAACCGATGGGAACTGTATCGACAATCTTGATTGCCTGTCTGCCGTCCGCTGTGACGGCTTTTTGTTTCTGGCTCATTGAACAGCGCATTGCCAAGCATGATAAAAAGCGAGATGCCGATGAACAGAAACGCATAGCCGAAGCCGAAAAACGGGAAAAAATCCGTGAGAAGGAGCAGACGCTCCTGGTACGCAGTGTTTCCGCTGCCATTGTGCTTGGTACGGCTACGGCGAAGGCTGTGGAGCGGATACCCGACACCCACTGCAACGGCGATATGCACGCCGCTTTGGAGTATGCGGATAAAGTCAAACGGGAGCAGGATGATTTTCTAAACCAGCAGGGTATCGAAAATATCTACGAGGAGGGGTGACAATGGCATCAAAGAAGAAAAAAAGAAAACGGAAATCTGTCGTGGCGCTCCTGCGTGACAGCCCAATCAACTATATGTCCGACCTGTTTATCGTGGCGATGATCCTTAGCTGGATCATCGTCATTTTTATTATGGTGGTCATGGCGATATGGGCGACGGTCAATCTTGCCGACACCTCTGTCTGGTGCTATGTGCAGGAACTGACGGGAGTGCCGCTGACCGCTGGCGGCGCGATTTGGATGATTAAAAACGGCGTCCAGCACGCCATTGCCAACAACCAGGGCAAGCAGGCGCACATGGATTTCCCCGCCGTAAACGCTGACGGCGAGGATGACGGAATCGAAAAGGAATTTGAAATCAACGGAACTGACGATGATGAAGTGAAAGGATGAGGATTATGGAACTGTTTTTATTGGGGCTTCTGCTCTGCTCGACACTGACGGGCTTGCTGACCGAAGCAGTAAAAAAGCTGTGTGAGGAACACGGCTTTAATTATTATGCGAACACTCTGGCAGGGATTGACGCCGCTGTGGTGTCCGTCCTGGTGGGGATTGGGTATGTGCTGTTCACCGGCACAGCCGTCACCCCGCAGGTGGTTATCTGCATCATTGCGCTGGTTTTTATGAGCTGGCTCTGCGCAATGGTGGGCTACGACAAAGTAATTCAGGCAATCAGCCAGTTTAAGACCTATGGAAAGGATGAGTGATTATTATGGCAACGAAAACGAATACAGGACTGGCAGCATACGCAAAGGCGCAGGTGGGACTTCCGTACTGGTACGGAACCTATGGGCAGACAGCGAATGCCTCTCTCTTGTCTGCAAAGAAAAAGCAGTATCCCGATTATTACACGGCTGACGATTTCAAGAGCCAGTACGGGAAGCGTGTGCATGACTGCTGCGGATTGATTAAGGGCTACCTCTGGAGCGACAGCGCAACCTCCACACCGACCTACAAGTCCTCCCAGGACAAGTCGGCGAACGGACTGTACATGACGGCGACCACGAAGGGCAAAATCAGCACCTTCTCCAAGACTGCGGGACTGCTGGTGTTCCGTGGCACAAGCAGCACGAAGATTACCCATGTGGGTATCTACGGTGGTGACGGCTATGTCTATGAAGCGAAGAACCACGCCAGCGGTGTCTGCAAGACCGCATACAAGCAGTCTGACTGGAATTACTGGGCGCAGTGTTCCTACATCACCGATGATACAGCGACTACTACGACAGCTACCACAACGCTGGCAGCGCAGACTACGGCGGCGGATGAGAAAACCGTGTGGGATTACCTCTACGGCAAAATCGCAATGCCTATGGTGTGGCAGGGCTGATGGGCAACCTCTATGCGGAGTCGGTGCTCATCGCCAACAACCTTCAGAACACCTACAACACCAAGCTTGGCATGACGGATAAGGAGTACACGGACGCTGTGGACAACGGCACCTATACCGCTTTCTCCTCGGATTCCGCTGGCTACGGCTTGGCGCAGTGGACGTATTCCACGAGGAAGAAAGCCTCCAGGAGTATGCGGTTTCGCAGAAAGCGTCTGTGGGCAACCTGTCTATGCAGCTGGCATTTCTCTACAAGGAGATGTCCGAAAGCTATTCGACCGTGCTGAATACGCTGAAAAATGCGACCTCCGTCCTCCAGGCATCCAATATCGTGCTGACCAAGTACGAAAAGCCTGCCGACACGGGGACTTCGGTGCAGACGAAGCGCGCCGGTTACGGACAGACCTACTACGATAAGTATGCGGGGACAAGCTCCTCGGCATCCTCCAGCTCCACCAGCACTTCTACTGTGACAGAGCAGACAGCAACCGACCCGGCGAAGTCCTTCAATAAGAGCCTCGCTGGTACCTACAAGACTACAGCGAACCTCTACATGAGGAACGGTGCAGGTCAGGGCAAGGCTGCGATGGTGGTGCTGCCGAAAGGAACAAGCGTGAAGAACTACGGCTACTACACATCGGCAAGCGGCGTGAAGTGGCTCTACGTTCAGGTCACCTACAACAATATTAAATACACAGGCTTCTGCTGTGGGACGTATCTCAAAAAGCAGTAAGCCGGACAAGAATGACGCCCATCGGAGGAATTTCGGTTTCTCTGATGGGCGTTATTTTGCCATAATATTTTTATGAGACTAATTGGTGGATGTCTATACATTAAATCTAATCATTACACCAATAAGGATTATGATTGCGCCGGCAATTCTGGCGGCTCTTATTACTTTTTTGTCGTCTGCTTGGTTAGATGGACAAGTAGGATGAAGCATCCATAGAATTCCATCTAATACCCATGCTACGTTGCACAATATTCCGTGCTTGAATAAAAAGGACATCAGATTCCCCATGAGAATCAATGAAGTGCTGATATATAACTGCTCCTTAAATGTAATTCTCTTCATTGTCACATCCCTCCGATTATAATTTGGAACAGCATAACTTTAGTCTATATCGATTTGCACGTCCTGATAGAGATCATTGCTCAACAATTCGGCATCATCTCCGACAAACGCCTTTGCCGCTTCCTCGTCTCCTTGCAGCTGCCACATGAACCATGCTATAACATATCCGTCCTCAGAAACGCCGGTGAGACCATGAGCTGTATCACATCTTCTTGCCATCACTTTATTTCCCGGTATCATATCGTAAATCTCAGTCAGTCCCTCCAGTGTTATGACCGCATCATCGCCGCCTCCGGCTCCGGACATCAGCAGAATTGGGATATCGATCTGCGTGGCATCGTAAGGCCATTGCAACGCGACTGCCACTTCATAGTTCGTGGGCGACAGCGCAACGGCAGCCTTGTAAATATCCTGGTGGTCAGTATTGGTAATGGCGTTAATCACTCCAACGCCGCCCTGGGAATGACCGATAATGCCCACATTGTCAAAGTCTATCTTCTGATAAAAAATACTCGGATTTCCTTCGTCATCTATGTATTCATTCAGAAGCTCCAGATAACGGATGCACATTTCAGCGCCGAACGCATTCCATGAATAGGTTTCCTCTGTTGCAATGACAATGAAACCATAGGAAGCATAAAACTGATACTGTGCTTGGGACAAAGAGCCTTTCCACCCTGTCCCATTGCATACGACAATGACAGGATACGTTTTGTCCTCCGTCTCCAGCTCTGTCGGATAGCTGATTTCGTATTTCTCGAAAACCTGCACAGCGGTTTGCTCATAATAGGATGTGGCGTATGGACCATCTTCCAGATAAGCCGCTTCGATATCGCCGCCGGTTTCTATGCTTTCACGGTAATTATCCTTTACCGAGCTGTCGATATGCGTTATCCAGTAAATAAGCACAGCAATCAAAGCGACGATTACCAGAAGTATAATTCCAATCACCTTCAACACCTTTTTCATTTCCTTTCTCTCCTCTGCTCCGAATTTTTAAGTTGCTTTCTTGTGAAAAATCCCTCCATAGATTTCCTCCTCCACATAAAAATCTTCAAAAGGGTTCTTGACAATTCGATGCAACAAGTGTACCATAGTGATGTAACTATTGTACCATCAAGTTTCGGCAAAATCAATACAGCCGATAAAAATGGCACAAAACAGGGAGGTTTGTACCATCGTGAATAATGAAGAAAAGAACACTTATGTAAAAAGGCAAATCACGAATGCCCTGCTCACACTTCTGGAGCAACACGAATTTAGCGAAATATCTATTAGTCAAATTACGGAATTTGCCCAAGTCAGCCGCAACTCATTTTATCGGAATTGCTCAGATAAAGAAGAGATTTTAATTAAATACATCCGTAAGCTGTTTGCAGATTGGGATACAGAATATAAAAAGAAAAATCATGATTCAAATGCAACGCTTTATGGCAGCTTGTTTCAGCATCTGATTGATAACAAAGATTTTTATTTGCTGCTGAAGAAGAGGAATCTGTTTCACCTGTTTCTCACTGTGCTTCTGGAGCAATCGGGTCCCAAGCCTGAATACGATAACACTTGGGCATATATAACCGCCTTTATTGCCTACGGCACCTATGGCTGGATCGAACAATGGGTGGCTCGTGGGATGCAGGAATCCGGGGAGGAGATGACAGCACTCCTGTCTGCGCATGGAATGAAATAATATTTTATAAAGACACGAGTAATGCCTGCTTGGGATTGATTTCTCTGGCAGGCGTTATTTTTTGTCCGCTCAAAACGGCTGTTTTTCTCCAGTGGATAGTGAAGGCTGAATACTGCCTACCACGATTTATGAGGAGACAACCCATGACTGACGAGCAAAATTAATGATATGCGCATCAGCGGTCACAGCTATGCGGAGATTGCAGAGGCGCTTGAAGTATCCAGAGACACAATTAAAAAGCACTGTCAGCGGCACCCGATACCTGCCGCTCCCACTGCTGCCTCCGATACTCTGCACTGCAAATTCTGTGGTGCGGATATTCCTATTGTCCAAGGAAGAAAGCAGCCACAGTTCTGCTCCACGAAGTGTCGCAGAGCCTGGTGGAAAGCACATCCCGACAGCGGAACACGAAAAGCCTATTACACTATCGTCTGTGCCGGATGCGGTCAGGAATTTCAATCCTATGGCAACGCCGGACGGAAATACTGCTCTCACGACTGCTATATCCGCAGCCGCTTCAAAGGTGGTTTTCGGATGAATGAGGAGCAATTTGAAGCCGAAAAAGGCTATCAGGCATCTATGTTGTGCTTCAAACAGATGCTCGAAAACGGCAAAATCACGCAGGAGGAATACGAGCAAATTGATACAATTCTGCTCGAAAAATACCGACCATTATTGGGTACATTATTCTGCGACAATCGCTTGACTTAAGTGGCGTTTAGAGTGATGTATATAGCGGAAGGAAGTGATTTTATTGAAGAAGGTAACGAAATTAGAGCCGTCCGTTCCTGTAATGCCGGAGCGAAAAAAGGTCGCAGCCTACGCACGTGTTTCAATGGAAACAGAGCGGCTCCACCACTCGCTTTCCGCACAGGTCAGTTATTACAGTGAGCTGATCCAGAGCAATCCAAAATGGGAATACGCAGGCGTCTACGCGGACGAAGCCATATCCGGCACATCTGTGAACAGACCAGAATTCCAGCGTATGCTTGCCGACTGCGAAGCCGGGAAAATTGACATCATACTCACCAAGTTCATCTCGCGATTTGCCAGAAACACGGTTGACCTGCTGAATGCAGTACGCCACCTAAAGGAGCTTGGCATTGAGGTTCGGTTTGAAAAGGAAAAAATCAACTCACTCAGCGGCGACGGCGAGCTAATGCTGACGCTCCTTGCATCTTTTGCACAGGAGGAATCCATAAGCATCAGCAACAATGTAAAATGGGGAGTTCGCAAACGGATGCAGGAAGGCATCCCCAATGGGCACCCCAGAGTGCTTGGCTATCGCTGGGAGGGTGACCAGCTTGTCATTGTTCCTGAAGAAGCGGAAATCGTGAAGCGTGTTTTTCAGAATTTCCTGGACGGAAAATCCCGACTGGAGACAGAACGGGAATTTGAAGCCGAGGGCATTCGGAGCATCAACGGCTGCGTAATGCGGGATTCCAACCTGAAGACCATTCTGAACAATGTGACTTACACAGGCAACCTGCTCCTGCAGAAGGAATACATCTCCGACCCCATCGAAAAGAAGCGGAAAAGAATCGCGGCGAGCTGCCACAATACTTTGTCGAAAACACGCACGAGCCGATTATCGATATGGAGACGTTCCAGTATGTGCAGGATGAAATGGCAAGGCGTAAGGAACTTGGTGCATTAGCAAACAAGAGTCTGAACACCTGCTGTTTTACAGGCAAAATCAAATGCCCCTACTGCGGACTGAGCTATATGCACAGCCGCCGCACGAAAAACGGTAACTATCAGGAATTTTGGAACTGTGGAAGCAAGAAGAAAAAGAAACAGGGAGACGGCTGTCCAGTCGGAGGCACAATCAACCACAAAAACCTCGTACTGAAGTGTGCAGAGGTTCTCGGGCATTGATACTTTTGACGAGGACGTTTTTCTGAAGGAAGTAGACCACATTGATGTGCCAAAACGGTATACGTTGGAATTTCACATGACAGATGGACGTGTAATTACAAAGGATTGTCCAAATACAGGTCACCAGGACTGCTGGACACCTGAATATCGTGCAAGAGTATCCAAGCAGAGAAGGAAATCTGGCACGAACCCAAAAGACTCATCCTGCTTGACCGCCAAAATCAAATGCGAACAGTGCGGCTGCAACTTCCGAAAGCAGACTCAACGCCATACGGACGGCTCAACTGTGGCACCGCTGTTCCGCTCCGGCGAAAACCTGCGGCACGGTCGGATTGCGTGAAGACCTGCTGATGCAGATGATTGCCGAGGTTCTTGAAATTCCTGAATTCGATGATGCCATTTTCCTGGAACGCATCGATCACATCTCAGTCCTCTCCGCTACAGAACTTGTTTTCCACTTCACGGACGGCAGCACAGTTCACAGAGATTGGACAAAGCCAAAGAGGGTCATGCCACCCTGGACGGAGGAACGCAGAGAAAAGCAAACCCAGGCAATCAGGGACAGCTTCACACCTGAACGCAGGCAGGCAATGAGTGAAAAAATGAAGCAGATAAGGAGTGAGAAATATTGGGCGCCAACAAAAAAGTAAAAACCATACCAGCCACGCGGACACCTTTTACTTCTGCTCCAATCGCTGAGCAGAAAAAACGGAAGGTCGCAGGCTATACTCGTGTATCGACTGACCACAATGACCAGTTTACCAGCTACGAAGCGCAGATTGATTATTACACGAATTACATCAAGGCACGGGATGACTGGGAGTTCGTGAAAGTCTACACGGATGAAGGCATTACGGGTACATCCACCCGTCACAGAGAGGGCTTCAAGCAGATGATTGCTGATGCGCTGGACGGGAAAATCGACTTGATTGTCACAAAGTCGGTCAGCCGATTTGCAAGGAACACCGTGGACAGCCTCTCGACAATCCGCCAGCTGAAAGAAAACGGCACAGAGTGCTACTTCGAGAAGGAAAACATCTGGACTTTTGACGGCAAGGGCGAATTGCTGATTACCATCATGTCCTTGCTGGCGCAGGAAGAATCACGCTCCATTTCAGAGAACTGCACATGGGGACAACGGAAACGCTTCTCCGATGGGAAGGTCACAGTTCCGTTCAAAAGGTTCCTCGGCTACGACAGAGGACCAGATGGGAACCTTGTGGTCAATAAGGAACAAGCCGCTGTCGTCAGAGAAATCTACCAGCTCTTCCTCGCAGGAAAAACACCTTGCGGCATTGCCACTCAGCTCACGCACGAAGGGATAAAATCTCCCGCCGGAAAAGACAGATGGAGCGCATCGACGGTAAAGAGCATCCTTTCAAATGAAAAATACAAAGGCGACGCGCTCCTCCAGAAAACCTTTACGACAGATTTCCTGACGAAGAAAACCAAAGTCAACGAGGGCGAAGTTCCACAATATTATGTGGAGAACAACCACGAAGCCATCATAGACCCAGACACCTTTGAAATGGTGCAAAGGGAACTTGCCAGACGCACTCCCGGCAGGAACCGACACAGCGGCATCCACATCTTCTCCGGCAAAATCAAATGCGGTGAGTGCGGAAGCTGGTACGGCTCAAAGGTCTGGCATTCCAATGATAAGTACCGTAAAATCATCTGGCAGTGCAATCACAAATTCGAGGGCGATGCCAAATGCACAACTCCCCACTTGACCGATGAGGATATTATGGAGAAATTCATATCCGCAGCCAACCAGCTGTTGGAGAAGAAAGATTCCATTACTGCGGATATCGAGCTTATCAAAAGCAGGCTTTACGACACCACTGAACTTGCCGCCGAGCAGGAACGGCTCACCGAGGAGCTGGCGCTTGTTGCAGAGCTGGTGCAGCAAGCCATAAAGGAAAATGCTCTGACCGCTCTCGACCAGACAGAATACCAGAAACGCTACGATGCCCTGTCCGAGCGTTACAATAACACCAAAGAGAAACTGGATGCAGTCATGGCGGAGATTGAAAAAAAGGAACTCACACGAGCGGCGCTCACCGACTTCCAAAAGGCACTCCGCTCCAGGCAACAGCTTCTGACAAAATTCGACGAAGAAGCCTGGTACACCCTGGTTGACTACGCTACCGTCTACAGCAAGGACGACATCCGATTCACATTCAAATACGGAACAGAAATCAGAGCCTGAAACACTGACAGCCTACTGACACCGATAAAGTGCAGCAGGCTGTTTTTCTGTGCAAAAAAATAAGGCTATCGCCAAATTGTCCCCACCCTCGGAGGTTTTGTCCCCACCTGAACTCAGGCACATAATCTACCGCCAAATTGTATTAAAAGTTGAGTGGGGATTTCTATTGCCGTGTCTAATATGATACACCGTAACAATAGCATTTTTTACGCCTTAACGATGCACCCGCACACGTGTGCAAAAATGCACCACCCTCATAACGAAGCCGTATTCATCGTTATGTGGTATGTGTGCGACCGTTGCTCATTTTCTGATCCATCTGTTGTCGTGGTCATCATCACCGGACGATATATACCTCTCAACACTCATATGCAAATCGTATTTTTCCCTGAGCGTTGATATCTGCTCCATCATTGGTGATGCATGATGTGCATCAAGAGCCTCTTGGCTTTCCCAGCTATCAATGAGAAGAATTGTTTCAGGGTCAGCCATCGGAATAAAATAATCATATCTCAGATTACCCTTTTCCGCTCTGATAGCGCCGGCAATACCTGAGCTTTCCATCTCATCAGCAAATTTTGCGGCATTCCCATTTTCACCGGTATAATATAAATTCACCGTCAAACTCATTTTGTGTCACCTGCCTTCCTATATCCTCTCATACGTGGGCTGCCATGCTGCAAATCCTGCAAGAGCTTCATCTGTACGATTGTAATAACGGACACCCTTATTCAGCTTTGCAATTTCCGCCATATCATCGTCCGACAGCTTAAAATCGAGAATATCAAGATTGTCACGAATGTGATCCACATTCTTACTCCCCGGAATCACCGCAAAGCCCATCTGTGTATGCCAACGAAGAATAATTTGCGCTGGGGATTTGCCATATTTCTTTCCGAGTTCCGCAAACACAGACTCCTCAATCAGCGATTTGTCTCCGTGTCCCAGCGGATACCACGACATCAGCTTAATTCCGTATTTATCGAGGGTTTTGCGAAGCTCATCCTGTGTAAAATACGGATGTGCTTCTACCTGGATAAATTGGGGGACAATTTCCCATTTTGTCTCAAGCTCTTCAAGATATTTTCCCTCGAAATTAGAAATGCCGATTGCCTTTGCTTTGCCGTCCCGATATGCTTTTTCAAGCTGTCTGTACCCTGCAAGCCAGTTTCCTGCGGGTTGGTGGATATAAAGCAAATCCACATAATCTACGCCGAGCCGCTCCAATGTTTCATTAACAGCGTTCTCATTTTCATATTCGGTTGCCCAGAGCTTTGTGGAAAGAAAAATCTTTTCTCTTGGAACACCGCTTTCCTTAATGCCACGTCCGACAGCTCTCTCGTTGACATAGGCATTTGCAGTATCAATGCATTCATATCCCATTTTAAGGGCTTCTCTTACGCTGCGTTCAGCGTCAGCCGGTCCAATCATATAAGTTCCGATACCGATTACCGGGCATTTGCCGCCATTGTTCATTGTTACATATTCCATTTGAAATATCCTCCTTTAATTCATTGTTTATACGGTTTTAAAGCTTCTTTAATTACCGTGTCACAGAACATATCTGTTTTCTCCGAACCAATCATTTCGCCATCTGTCATGCACCATGCTATCATCAATCCGTAAAGCTCGGCGTTAAAAAGAAGTGCAAGGTCATCAATCGGCAGATTATCAGCTAATTCTCCCCGCTTTACCCCTTCCGCTAAAACAGACTGCATGGCACGATAATCGTATTGGTACTTAGTCATTTCCTCGCCGTTCAGCAGCATATTGGTGGGCGACAGGTTGTTTCTTGTCCACTGCCTGCATATCTCAATTCCGATATCTTCAATTCCTTTCAGAAAGCCTTTGCAGTAGTAACGAAGCCGCTCAAGAATATCCTTATCCGTCATTCCGTTCGCAATTTCAGCCAATCGGTAAAAATCCGTTTGGTTCAGTTCCTCAACAACATCCTCCTTCCGTTTGAAATACGTGTAGAAGGAACCCGTGGAAACACCTGCTTCCTTTGCAATTTCGTCTATGGAAATGTTCTCAAAGCCTTTTTCAGAAATCAAAATCTTTGCGGCTTTCATAATTTTCTGTTTGGTTTCCATAGCACGAGCTTGACGCATTGTCATCTTTTTTTCCAATTCATCACCTCGCTTCTTTATGATAATTTGATTATAGCACATAATCGAATGAGATTCAATGAATTTAATTCAGCTAATTTGTAAATTTTCCGTGAACATAATTTATGCGGACAATTTGCAATTATACCATAACTCGCACTTGTTATAGACTCAAGCTATAACAGGATAGAGAAAAAATGTAGTTGACATCTGAGCATAATTGCATTACAATAAAATCATACTAATTCGATATGATACATAGGAGTACAAAAAAATGACATTAGTTCAATTGAAATATGTAATCACAGTTGCGGGAGAAAATTCCCTCAATGAGGCTGCAAAGAAGCTATTTATATCACAGCCGAGCCTTTCAGCGGCAATTCATTCGCTGGAGCATGAAATCGGATTTGAAATTTTCAACCGTTCCAGAACCGGTATTACTCTTACAATTGCGGGATCTGAATTTATCGGATACGCAAGATCTGTAGTTGAGCAGTATGAGATATTAGATGCTAAATATATCTCGCAAATCAATGTAAAAAAGCGTTTCAGCGTTTCCATGCAGCATTACACTTTTGCAGTAAATGCTTTTGTTGAGCTTGTTAAGCAGTACGGAATGGACGAGTATGAATTTGAAGTATTCGAAACAAAAACCAGAGAAATTATTGAGAATGTAAAAAATCGAAGAAGCGAGCTTGGCATACTCTATCTTAACGACTATAACAAAGCGGTTCTGACGAGAATTTTTTCTGAGGCTGAGCTTTGCTTTACGCCACTTTTTGAATGTGACGTTTATGTATATATGTGGAAAGGTCATCCGCTTGCCGGACGCAAGGAAATTTCCCTTGATGAGCTTGAAGAATATCCCTGCCTTGGCTTTTCACAAGGTGAATCAAATTCCTTTTATTTTGCGGAGGAGGTTTTAAGTACCCATCAATACAAACGCTTTATTCGTGCAAGCGACAGGGCTACTCTGCTGAATCTTATGGTCGGATTGAACGGCTTTACGCTGTGTTCAGGTATTATCTGCGAGGATTTAAACGGCAGCAATTATTGCGCAGTGAAGCTGAAATCCGATGAAAAAATGACAATCGGCTACATTTCACGAAAAGATTCCATTTTAAGCCCGATTGGTGAAAAATATCTGCTGGAAATAGCAAAATACAAGGAGGCAAATTACAATGAATAGAAGTATCGAAACAAAATGTCTGCATCTCGAAGATGACGAGAATAATTGTAATCACTATGGTGCAATAAGCTATCCGATTTATCAAACGGCAACTTACGCACATCCAGCGGTTGGAAAAAGCACAGGATATGATTACTCCCGTTTACAGAATCCCACAAGAGAGCATCTTGAAAGAGTTGTTGCGTCACTTGAAAATGGAATAAGCGCATTTGCTTTATCCTCGGGAATGGCTGCTATTTCTATGATGATGGAAATCTTCAAGCCCGATGATCATATTATTGCAGATTCCGATTTATATGGCGGAAGTATCAGATTTTTTCGAAACGTTTCCGAGAAAAACGGCTTGAAATTTTCTAATATTGACTGCTGCCGCGATAACATAGAAAACTTCATAAATGCAAATACAAAAGCAATATACATAGAAACTCCAACGAACCCAATGATGAATGTAACGGATATTGCGCACGCTGCCGAGATTGCGAAAAAGCATGGGCTGCTTCTTATCGTTGATAATACATTTATGTCGCCGTATTTTCAGAATCCCCTTGATTTGGGCGCTGATATTGTTGTGCATAGCGGTACAAAATATCTTAGCGGACACAATGATACACTTGCAGGATTTTTAATAACAAACAGAGAGGATATTTCTGAAAAATTCTCTTTTCTGATTAAAACAACCGGTGCAGGCTTAGCTCCTTTTGACAGCTGGCTTGTTTTAAGAGGTATCAAAACACTGGGAATCCGTATGGAAAAATCGCAGGAAAATGCAATAAAAATTGCAGAATGGCTGAAAAAACAAAAATCTGTCACAAGGGTGATTTATCCCGGACTTCCCGATCACCCCGGATTTGAAATTATGAAAAAACAAGCCCGTGGATTTGGATCTATGCTGACGTTTCAGCTGATAAGCAAGGAATTTGCCTTATCTGTTCTGGAAAAGGTACGCATGATAAAATTCGCGGAAAGTCTTGGCGGTGTTGAAACACTTGTCACATATCCGACTACACAGACTCATGCGGATGTTCCGGAAGAGATTCGTTTGAAAAACGGCATAACGGAAAGCACCCTGAGATTGTCGGTAGGAATTGAAAATATTGACGATTTGATATATGAACTTGAAAAAGTTTTTTCGGAAACGGAGCGTGAATTGAATGGCTGAAAGAAATCTTGATTTTGATAAAATTATTGATCGGAGAAATACCCGATGTCTGAAATACGATTTTGCCAAAAGACGCGGCAAGCCCGAAGACGCTCTCCCCTTATGGGTTGCAGACATGGATTTTGAAACCTCTCTTATATTGAAGACGCTCTCATTGAACGGGCAAAGCATGGTATTTTTGGATACAGTGAGGTTCAGACTCCATATTTTGAAATTATACGCAACTGGATGAGAAGTCACCATAACTGGGATATACAAGAAAGATGGCTTGCTAAAACTCCCGGAGTAGTTTTTGCGCTTGCGATGGCGGTAAGAGCCTATACAAAACCAAATGACAGCGTACTGATACAACAGCCTGTTTATTACCCTTTTTCGGAGGTTATCAAGGACAACGGAAGAAAAGTCGTGAGCAATGATTTATATCTTGGCGATGATAATCGTTATCATATTGATTTTGAGGATTTTGAAAAAAAATAGTCAAGGAAAATATAAAATTATTTATACTGTGCAGTCCTCATAATCCTGTAGGACGGGTTTGGACAGAGGATGAATTAGTACGTATTGGGGATATTTGCGTAAGGCACGGAGTTATCGTTGTAAGCGATGAAATTCACCATGATTTTGTATTTTATGGCAGGCATTTTGTTTTCGCAAACCTGAAAAAGGAGTTTGAAGATATCAGCATCACCTGTACTTCCCCGAGCAAAACGTTCAATCTTGCAGGACTTATGATTTCCAATATATTTATTCCAAACCGAGAGTTAAGACATAAATTCCGCAGGGAGCTTGACGCTGTCGGTATAAGTCAGCTTGATGTTATGGGATTAGTCGGATGCGAAGCAGCATACAGTAGAGGTGAAGAATGGTACAATGCAATGCTTAGCTATGTGCATGAAAATATTCGCTTTATTCAGGAATATGTAAGGGAAAATCTCAAGGACGTAAACATGATAACACCTGAGGGCACATATCTTGTATGGCTCGACTTCCGAAAAACAGGACTGAATGCTGATGAATTGGAAAACGTGATTGTCAACAAAGCGAAGCTCTGGCTGGACAGCGGCAGAATCTTCGGCAAATGCGGTGAAGGCTTTCAGCGTTTAAACGCCGCTTGCCCAAGAAGCATTCTTAAAGAGGCTCTTGACAGACTCAGAGATGCGCTTTAACGGCATTCAATCCGATAATTTTCGTTATAGGCAAATCCTATATTGCATGATATAAAATAAGCTTAGATGTTTTTGCGCAAGGGTCTTGACAAAAGAAAAAAATGGGAGTATAATAGGCATATAACCTACAAAACATATTAAAATAATAGGAAAAACAAATAAAACGCACACTCTATCAAAATCTAAATTAAAATTTATGGAGGTAATTACTATGAGCAAAATAAAAGAAAGCGCACTTGAACTTATCGGGGGCACACCAATTCTCCGGCTGAACGGCTATTCTAAAAAGGCAGGAATAACAAATGCCACGCTTCTCGCAAAGCTGGAGTACCTTAATCCTGCCGGCAGCGTTAAGGACAGAATTGCACTTGCAATGATTGAAGATGCCGAAAAGAAAGGCATTCTCAAGGAGGGCACAACGATTATCGAACCTACTTCAGGCAATACGGGAATCGGTCTTGCGGCAGTTGCGGCTGCAAAGGGATATAAGGCTATTCTGACGCTTCCCGACACGATGAGTGTAGAGAGAAGAAATCTTTTAAAGGCTTACGGAGCTGAAATCGTGCTTACCGAGGGCGCAAAGGGAATGAAGGGTGCGATTGCAAAGGCTGAGGAGCTGAACAAGGAAATTAACGACTCAATTATTCTGGGACAGTTTGAGAATCCGGCTAATCCTGCTGCACATAAGGCGTCTACAGGCCCTGAAATATGGGAGCAGACAGACGGTAAGGTGGATATTTTCGTTGCAGGCGTCGGTACAGGCGGAACTATAACAGGCGTTGGCGAATATCTGAAATCAAAGAATTCTGAAATAAAAATTGTTGCGGTTGAACCTGCAACGTCACCTGTGCTTTCAAAGGGAACAGCAGGGCCGCATAAGATTCAGGGTATCGGCGCAGGATTTGTTCCCGAGACGCTGAACAAGGAGATATATGACGAGGTAATCGCAATTGAAAATGAGGACGCATTTGAGGAGGGCAGAGCATTTGCCGTAAGCGAAGGCATTCTTGTTGGCATATCATCAGGGGCGGCTTTGAAAGCAGCTGCAATCCTTGTACAGCGTCCCGAAAATAAGGGCAAAAACATTGTTGTGCTTCTCCCCGATTCAGGCGACAGATATTTGTCAACACCTCTTTTCAGCAATAATTGATAATTTTTCCGGCAAGGGGACGGTGTGAATGAACGATAACACAGCAAAAAAGCCGACCGGAGAGCGTTCGCATTTAGAAATGCTTGAAAAGCTTCTCAGCAGTACGAAATACGGAAGTATAACCCTTATCGTACAGGACGGGAAAATTATTCAGATTGATAAAACAGAAAAATACAGATTAAAAGACTGACTGGAAAGACCGGAGGTTTTGTTAAGGCAATGCTTACAATTCCTTCGGTCTTTTTTGTTGTTTATAAGATGAAAGAAGTGATACTATGAACAATAACTATAAGAATTTGCAAAATTCCCACCCATGCTTCGGCGGAAATAAAAATAACGTCGGAAGAATTCATTTACCGGTCAGTCCGGGATGTAATATAGCCTGTCGGTTCTGCGATCATACCATAAACGATACCGATAATCGTCCCGGTGTCACTTCAAAGATAATTTCACCGGAGGAAAGCATCAACATTTTGGAAAAGGCACTGAAAATTTGTCCGGAAATTACGGTTGCGGGAATCGCAGGGCCGGGAGATACTCTGGCATCTGATTATGCTCTGGAAACCTTTCGCAGAATTAAGGAACGCTTTCCTAAGCTTATAAAATGTATGAGTACCAACGGACTTTTGCTTTATGAGCGTGCAGATGAAATCATTGAAATCGGAATAGATTCTCTTACAGTTACGGTAAACGCGGTTGATCCGAAAATTGAAGCGCAGCTTAATAAATATATTATTTATCACGGCAGAAGATATGAGGATATAGAAGCAGCGGAGATACTAATTGATAACCAGCTGAATGGAATCAAAAAAATTGCCGCAGCGGGAATCACTGTAAAGGTGAATACGGTACTTGTTCCGGAAATCAACGGAAATCATATTGAAGCAATCGCAAAAGCAGTAAGTCGGGCAGGCGCAGCTATTTATAATATTATTCCGTTGATACCGCAATATGAGCTTGCTGATCAAAAAGCGCCGACCTGTTTTCAGATTGACGAGGCACGTACGAAAGCATCAAAATATATTGACGTTTTCCGTCACTGTCAGCATTGTCGGGCAGATGCTGTGGGCGTTCCCGGAAAATCGGAATACGGTGAGCAGATATATCAGAAAAGACTCAATGTAAAGGAAACATTTTCTCATGGATAATTCGTATAGAATCGCTGTTGCGTCATCGGACGGAATCGTTGTAAATCAGCATTTTGGCCATGCAGGCAGGTTTCTCATTTATGAGGTAGAAAGCAATGGAAATTTCAACCTTGCCGAAATCCGAAATACAGAACCCGTTTGCAGCTTCAGAAATCATGACGACGAAAAGCTAATGAAAAATATGAGAATGATTCAGGACTGTAAATATCTTCTTGTAAGCAGGATAGGAAACGGAGCGTCAATATGCGCTGAACAGCTTGGAATCACAGCAATGGAGCTTCCCGATTTGATTGAGAACTCTATCAGAAAAATAATTTCATATGAACAGGTACAAAAATTGATTGGAAAGGAATAAAAACAATGTCAGAAATCAGACAAATTGCAATCTATGGAAAGGGTGGTATTGGCAAATCAACCACAACTCAGAATCTTACGGCAGGTCTTTGCGAGCATGGCAAAAAGGTCATGGTTGTCGGGTGTGACCCAAAGGCGGATTCAACGAGGCTTCTCCTTGGAGGATTAGCGCAGAAAACAGTGCTTGATACTATCCGTGATGAGGGAGAGAATATTGAGCTTGACAGAATCATGCGTGAGGGATATGGCGGTACACACTGTGTGGAATCAGGAGGCCCTGAACCGGGTGTCGGCTGTGCGGGCAGAGGAATTATCACTTCGATCAATATGCTTGAGAATCTTGGAGCATATACGGACGACCTTGATTATGTTTTCTATGACGTTCTCGGTGACGTTGTCTGCGGAGGATTTGCTATGCCGATACGTGAGGGCAAGGCAAAGGAAATTTATATTGTGGCAAGCGGAGAAATGATGGCGCTTTATGCTGCAAATAACATTGCAAAGGGAATCAAAAGATATGCCAGAACAGGCGGTGTGCGCTTGGGCGGTATCATCTGCAACAGCAGGAATGTTGACAGAGAGCTTGATTTGCTTCGTGCGTTTTCCAAAGAGCTTGGAACACAGCTTTTGTATTTTGTACCTCGTGACAATATTGTTCAGCGTGCGGAAATCAACAAGAAAACAGTCATCGAATACAAGCCTGATTCAAATCAGGCACAGGAATACAGAAATCTTGCGGAAGCAGTGATAAATAACACAAAATTTGATATTCCGACACCAATGACGCAGGAAAGACTGGAGGAAATTCTGTTGGAATTCGGTCTTATGGATTCCGCAGACGATTATCACATCTAATGAAAGGAAGTATAAATCATGGCAAAGATATATGAATCCATTGCGGAGCTTGTCGGAAGAACGCCGCTGCTGGAACTTAAAAACTATGAGGAAAAGCATAACCTCAAAGCAAGGATTCTTGTTAAATTGGAATATTTCAATCCGAATCAAAGCGTTAAGGACAGAATCGCCCTTGCAATGGTGGAAGATGCAGAACGTTCCGGAAAGCTGAAAAAGGGAGATACCATCGTCGAGCTTACAAGCGGCAATACAGGTGTCGGACTTGCGGCAATCGCAGCGGCAAAGGGATATAAATTCCGCGCATACATACAGGATCAGGTAAGCAAAGAACGCTATCAGGTGGTTCATGCTTTTGGCGGTGAAACCGTAAAGCTGTCAGATGTTCCGGAAATTGTCAAAAGCATGGAAGAAAACGGAGCTGATTTTGTCGAGTGCTGCAAAGCGCTTGAAAGGGCTATAAGCGGCGAAAAAAATGTTTGGTTTGCCGACCAGACAAGAAATCACGCAAATCCTGATATTCATTTTAAAACCACAGGTCCGGAAATATGGCAGGACACTGACGGAAATGTTGATATTTTCGTGGCAAATGTGGGAACGGGCGGAACGCTTTCCGGTGCAGGAAATTATCTCAAATCAAAGAATCCGAATATACAGGTTGTGGGTATTCAGCCAACTGAGGATTCCTTCCAGAGTGAGGAACGTCCCGATCAGGAAGAAATAACAGGCGTACACCCTTTTGAAAATGTAGAGGAAAGATACATTCCGGCAAATCTCGACAGAAAGGTATACGATGATTGGTACGAGGTGCATACGAATCAGGCATATGAAGCTGCAAGAGAAGCGGCAAAAACAGATGGTATTTTAATCGGCGCATCCTCCGGCGCTGCCATTTATACAGCGGCAAAGCTTGCCGAAAAACAGGAAAATGCCGGAAAGACAATTGTTGCCCTTTTGCCGGATACGGGACTTCGCTATCTTTCCACGCATCTTTTCGATGAAAATTATCACGCATAGGGAGGCACATTATGGCATTGAATTTAAACAGCTCCAATGTTGCTACAAGAGAAAATCGTATAGGCTCAATCACGGGCTATATCGGAACATTGGGCGATCTTGCAAAACAAAGTGAATGCGGCACTTTGAAGGGATGCTCGAGATGCTTTTCACAGTCAAGCACCTGTCTTTCGAGCTGCGCTTTGGGACAGCTTTCAGCAATCAGAGATGTTGCGATTATTCATCATGGACCGGCAGGATGCTCTGTTGCAAGTGCTAATGCATATTATCTTGATAAGGTTATGGCGAAAAAAGCGCGGCGTTACAAATAATACTGTTTACATCGGAACAGATATGAACGAAAGGGATACAATCTTTGGTTCAACTGAAACGCTCAGAAAAATTATTCTCGAGGTCAACAAACGGTATACTCCAAAAGCAATTTTTGTAACAAGCTCATGTGCCACAGGCATAATCGGCGAGGATATTGACAGCGTAGTTGACGATGTAAGGGAAGAAATAGATGTTCCGGTTGCAGCCGTACACTGCGAAGGCTTCAAATCAAGAATATGGGCTACAGGCTTTGATATTTCCGATCATGCGGTGCTGAGCAGCATTGTTCAGCCGCCGAAGCAAAAGAGAAATACAATAAATTTCAAGAACTTCTACGAAAGCGCACGACCTGAAATTATAGAGATATTCAAAAACTTTGACTTAGAGCCGATATTTCTTTACTGCAATTCCACAGTTGAGGAGCTTAGCCATATATCAGAATCGTTGGCAACAACCTGTATATGCGGAACTCTCGGAAATTACCTTGGCAATGGGCTTGAGGAAAAATACGGCGTACCATATATCAGAACAATCAATCCCCTCGGAATTGCAGGCTTTGAAACATGGCTGCGTGAAATCGGCAGAGTTACCGACAGAAGTGAAGCTGTTGAGAAATATATCGCTGAACAGCGGGAAATTTACATTCCGCAGATTGAAGAGATTAAAAAAGAATTAAAGGGACTCAGGGCAGTCCTCGGCATGGGTCCGGGATACACATTTGAGGTGTCAAGAGTTCTGAATGAGCTTGGAATTGAAGTTGTATGGGCGCTTGCGTGGCACTATGATAAAAAATATGAAAACGGAGATGTGCCGCCGTCTATGGAATATCTGCTGAAGCATGACGTTGATTTTGAAGCAAGCGTTGCCGATCAGCAGAATTACGAGGTAATGAATATTCTTAATAAATATCAGCCCGACCTGTATCTTTCGAGACATCCCGGCTCTACAGTATGGGCAATCAAAAATGGTACGCCGGCAGTATATGTTGCTGATGAGTATATGATTTTTGGTTATAAGCATACACTTGAATTTGCACAGTCTATTCTTGACAGTATTCATAACCGCAGCTTTGAAAAAAATCTCGCAAGACGTGTGAAGCTTCCGTATACAGACTGGTGGTATGAGCAGAATGTGGATAAATTTTTGGAGGAGGCGAAAAAATAATGGCGAAACTTCTTGACAAACAACGATATAAATGTGCCTTGGGTGCGATGCAGACAGTACAGGCAATCACAAGAGCAATTCCGATACTTCATTCAGGCCCCGGCTGTGCGCAAAAGCTTTCTGATTCCATCGGAAGCAGCGGCTATTTTTCTCCGAATATTTTTCCATGTACAAGTATCAATGAAAAGGACGTTGTATTCGGCGGTGCGAAAAAGCTTGAAACTACAATTGAGAATGCGTTAAAGGTTATAGATGCGGATTTGTATGTGGTGCTGACCGGATGCATTCCCGAAATTGTCGGAGATGATACAGCGGAAGTGGTAAGTCATTTTGAGGATTCTGAAAAGCCTGTGATTTATGCGTCTACAGCAGGATTCAAGGGCAATAATTTCAAAGGTCACGAGCAGGTAATAGATGCTGTAATTGAACAGTATCTTGAAAAATCCGATGAAAAGGAAAAGGGTCTGGTGAATATATGGGCGGATGTACCATATCAGGATTTATTCTGGCTTGGAAATTTAAGGGAGTTTGAAAAGCTTGTTGCTGAGCTTGGTCTTACTCCAAATACCATTTTTGGTTACGAACGCGGAATAGAAAATATAAATCGTATTCCAAAAGCACAATTCAATCTTCTCGTATCTCCTTGGGTATCTGTCGGAAACATGAAGAAAATGGAGCAGAAGCTTGGTATACCGTATCTTCATTATCCTACACTGCCAATCGGCGCTTTTGAAACAAGCAGGTTTCTGCGTGAGGTCGGAAAATTTGCGGGCGTAGACGAAGAAAAAATCGAAAGCATAATCAATAAGCATGAGGATTATTACTACTACCTCATTGAACGCTATGCGGATATGTTTCTTGAAACACGTGTTATGGCAAAGCAGTTTTCAGTCGTTGCTGACGCACAGTATGCACTTGGAATTACAAAATTTCTTGTCAACGACTTGGGACTTGTGCCGGCAAAGCAGTTTATAACAGATGATACGCCAAAAGCATTTCAAAAGCAGATACGAGAGGAATTTGAAAATCTCAACTATGGATTGAAAGCAGAGGTAAGCTTTGAAACCGACAGCTATAAGATACACAATGAAATTCAGTCACATGATTATCATGGCTATCCGCTTATCCTTGGAGGCTACTATGAAAAAGAGATAACTGAGAAAATGTTCGGTCATTTCTTAAATATTTCGTGGCCGGTTCAGGACAAGGTTGTGTTGGACGACGCTTATGTCGGTTATACAGGCGGCATTCGTCTGATTGAGGATATTTACTCTGTTGCCGTACAGCGTTGGAACTAAGCTGCTTTTGGAGGTGAAACAGCATGGCATACAAAATCGCAGTTGCGTCCTCTGATGGTATCGAGGTAAATGAAACATTTGGTAATGCTGCGCGTTTTCTTATATTCACAGTAAATAACGAAACAATTGAGCCGCCTGAAGAACGGATTTGCACCGTTGGAGATGAATCAGATATATCTTCTGTCTGTAAGGACAACACCTGCTGCGGTAATGGCAGCAGGTGCAATAATTATACAGGTAATGCGATAAAGGTCGAGCAAATTGCCGACTGCCGATGCGTGGTCTGCCAAAAAATCGGTTTTCAGGTGCAAAAACAGCTTGAACGGAAAGCCATTAGCTTTTTTGATGTCAGCTGCACCGTAGAAGAAGCTCTGAGTAAAATTATAAAGTATTACAGCAGAATTGACAAACATGAATCGCTTAGAAAATAAAATACACATATAATTGATCATACAGCCGAAGAATTGAAGAAATCTTCGGCTGTACTATTTTTAAATATCCGCCAATGATGCATTCTTAAAAGATTCATCATTCGTAACTTCTTTTATAACCTTAATTTGCTCCGGAAAGATAATCTCGGCATTTTTCATCACTCAGTTCAATTTCAGCGATTGCCTTATCATTCCAGAACGGATAGACATCAATCTCAAAATACTGTCCCTCATATGTAAGGCAGTAACGTGTTTTACGAATTTGTCTTTTTGATGTATCAGCCTCCATAAGTAGTGCAAGATATTCCGCCTGTGAAAGACGTTTTTCTACCTCCACACGCTTTATATCGGAAATTTTTTTCTTCGTTGTTTTGAAGTATATGTAATTGCCGTTGATTCCCCTTTGCCTGATTCTTACCTCATCTGCGCTGTTTGATTTTAAATAAGTTTGGATTATTTCAACACGCTGGCAATTTGTATTGCTTTCAAGCCATTCTAAATCAGGATATTCGATAAGATACTTGCGTTCAATTTCAAACGGCTCCGGTTCGCCCAAAAAAGAAGCGATTTCCGCAATCAATCGGCGCATTTTCCCTTCAAAGTCCGTAGAATTATCAATCACACGGAAGTGAGGGTGTCCCGTCCAAGCAGAAATGAGGTTATCGTCCATCATAGCTGCTTCTTTAATGGTTTTTGTACGTGCTGTGTTATTGGCGGTAGTGTAGAATGCTTCAGCTTCCTTAGCGGCGGTAACGAGATGAAAAACAGCATCATAATTATCCCTCAGCTCAACCTCATTCACATCCAGCTCCTTGAGAATAGCTGAAAACTCCGTATCATTCATATAAGCCTTGTTATCAAGAGTTCCGCGGTCACAAACAATAAGAATCTTCTCCGAACCCATTGAAGAAGCCGCATTACAGAAAACCTTTTCCTTTTCAATTTGCAGCGTCATCTGACATTTCTGATATTCGGCATTGGATCTGCACGTCCACGGCGCTACTCCGCCTGTAATAAGCTCCGTTGCTGTTTCGGGAACAAACAATACCGTGTACCCCATCTTTGTGAAAGTGTCTTGTACCCAGCTCATTGCAGTTGATTTGCCCGCACAAGGACCTCCGGTAATCACAATTTTAATAATTTCAGACATATTTTTCTCCTCCATGCATATGTAATGATTTATAAATTTATTCCTTGATATTATTATATATGAAGCTGATAAAATTGTCAATAATGTATAAGAATAATCAGGACATTACGCAAAATCCGCGGAGGGCGGATACTTTTGTTTGCAATTTATTCAGAAATGTCATCGCTTTTATTCTTGACGGTTTGGTTTCTTTATGGTATAATAAGCACATGGGGAAATTTATTCCCGCTTTTTTTGCTATACAGAAAGGAACTATAATGCAGTTTAATCAATTAAATTTATCTCAGGAAATTTTGTCTGCCGTCGATGAACTCGGATTCACCGAAATGACCGAAATTCAGGAAAAAAGTATACCTCTCCTTCTCAACGGCACTGATGTTGTCGGACGCTCCAATACGGGAACAGGTAAAACTGCCGCATTCGGAATACCTGCCGTCGAAAGCATTACGCAGGAGGATTCGGACAAGGTTTGCGTGCTTATTTTATGTCCGACGCGTGAACTGGCTATGCAGGCGTGTGAGGAAATACGCAAATTCGCCAAATTCAAGAAATGCGTAAAAGCATCTGCTGTTTACGGCGGAGCAAGCATGGAAAAACAAATACATGAGCTGAAACGCGGCGCAAATATTGTTGTGGGGACTCCCGGACGCGTTATGGATCATATGCGCAGACGAACTCTCAAGCTTGACAGCCTCCGCACTGTTATTCTCGATGAAGCGGACGAAATGCTCAATATGGGCTTCCGTGAGGATATAGAAACTATATTGGCAAGCGTTCCGAAGGACAGACAGACTGTCCTTTTTTCTGCAACTATGCCTCCGGAAATTCTCGCAATTACGGAAAAATATCAGCGTGACCCTGTTCAGATTAAAATTAAATCGGCTCAGAAAACAGTGGAGCTTATTGAGCAATACTCCTTTGAAGTCGCAATGGGACGCAAAACTGATGCGCTGAAGCTGCTGCTGGCGGCATATTCCCCCAAATCCTCAATGGTATTCTGCAACACCAAAAAATGGTTGACGAGCTTACCGAAGAGCTTCTGAAAAGCGGCTTTAAGGCTGCCGGACTTCATGGGGATATGAAACAGGGACAGCGAACTCAGGTTATGAACAGCTTCAAAAGCGGAACAATCGCAATTCTTGTTGCTACTGATGTTGCCGCAAGAGGAATAGATGTAAACGGAGTGGACGCTGTTTTCAATTATGATCTGCCGCAGGACAATGAATATTATATTCACAGAATTGGCAGAACAGGCCGTGCGGGACGTGCAGGTGTAGCTTATACACTCGTCAGCGGAAAAAGACAGGTCTACGAGCTGAAGGATATTGCACGTTACACTAACTCTGAAATTACCGAGCTTCCTCTTCCGGAAAAATCCGATATTATCGCTATGAAAAAGGAAAGTATTTTTTCGGAAATCATGGGTTCGGAGGCTCACACATCAGACGATGCTTACGATATAATTGAACGCCTTGAAGCTGCCGGAATTGATTCAAAGGAGCTTGCCGCCCGTTTGATAAGCGACAGAATTCAGGCGGAAATTGCTTCTCTTCCGGAATTTGATATTCCTCGTCCCCTGAAAAAAAGCCGCAGAAGCAACGCAAAAACTGTTAAGGTTGACATCAGCATAGGCAGAAACAAAAGAATTGCTCCTAATTTTATTCTTGGCGCTCTCGTTGACGCAACCGGTATGCCCGGAAGAGATTTCGGAAAAATTGATATTTTTGACAATCACACCACTGTTGAAATTCCCGAATCTGAATCCAATTATGTAATTGACGCAATGAATTCAACAAAAATTAACGGTCATCAGGTTGAAGTCAGATTGTATAAGGGCGGAGCAGCAGATAAATCACGCCCAACTCCAAAGGGTAGGGATCGCTACAACGAAAGGCGGAAAAAATTCGGCGGAAATAAAAATTCCGACCGCCGTCATGATTATATGCCCGACCGCAAAAAACGTGTCAAAAAACGTCACTGATCGGAGGTTTTTATATGAGCAATAAGAAAACCGGCTACGGCAAAAGCTCCGACAAAAAGCTCTGGATGCGAATTGCTGTTCTTCTGCTTGCTGCGGTAATTTTTCTCGGAATTATAATTCTGCCGCTTTTATAATTAAATCAGGGCAAGCCGCAAAAGACCTGCCCTGATTTTTATTTTACGTTTTTTCTTCGACAAATCACACCCACAAGCTCCGTTCCGATGTTTGCGGCAACGGCTGCCCCCACGCGGTAATAAGCTTCGGCTTTTCTTCCGTATTTCTTTGCAAGCTCCCTTTCAAGCTCCCTTGCAAGAGCGTCGCTCTTTCCGCAAACCATCATATACGGTGACTGGGGAACAATTCTGCTTTCAAGGCAAGCCAGCATTCTTGGAATAATATTTTTCTCTCCACGGATTTTTTCAACTGTAGACGTGTCGCCGTCAGCAAATTCAATGAGCGGCTTGAGTCCGAGCATTTCTCCTGCAAAAGCAGCGGCAGCAGAAATTCTTCCCGATTTTTTTGCGTATTTCAGGCTCATGGGAACTGCGTAAACTGCGGCAGCATTGAACCACTCTTCAAAATATGCCACAATATCCTCTGCCTTCTCCCCTTTCCTGATTTTCTTTACTGCTTCTCCTATGGGGTCATAAACTCCGGTGTAGCATTTTGAATCTATATTATAAATTCTTAATTTTCCTTTGGCTTCAGGGTGATTCTCAAAAAAGCTGCCCTTTGCCATAAGTGAATTATTAAACGACGCTGAACCCTTTGAATTTATTGAAACATAAATTATATCCGTATATCCTTTATTATAAGCCTCGGTAAAATTTTCCTCAAGCTCAAAGGACGTAATCTGCGCGGTTTTCGGGATGTCGCTGAAATTTTCCATCATGTCGTAAACCTCAAGTGTAGATTTATCAAAAATTTCCTT
>Ga0192276_1058_pt1 | contig 26997 bp, 27 predicted proteins | sample Koala_Koa24_I3_FD_131263 | JGI IMG/M metagenome (GOLD analysis project Ga0192276, IMG submission 131263) | Enriched cells from koala feces incubated with labeled cellulose particles, San Francisco Zoo, California, United States - Koala_Koa2-4_I3 ...
TCGGTTTTCCCGTAATGGGATGCTTTTTCATCAGCTGACGGAGCGTTTCCGGCAGCTTGTACTTTCGTCTGTTTTCCATATCCTAATCCTCCAATTCTTCCATGTTTCCGAATGTGTGTCCCGCCGATGCCTCAGCGATCAGCGGAAGGTCGAACTCCGGGAAAGGCTGCTCCTCCATGCAAGCGCGTACAAAATCTACCGCATCGGAGAGCCTGTCCTCCGGGATAATAAACGTCAGCTCATCGTGTATCTGGAGGATGGGCTTTAGCCACGGACGTTCCGGCAAACCCGCCAGTATCCTGACAATTGCCAGCTTCAAGATGTCCGCCGCCGTCCCCTGGATAGGTGTGTTCAACGCACACCGCTCCGCAAATGACCGCTTGCCCCAGTTATCCGATGCGATACCCGGAAGATATCTGCGTCTGCCAAGCCACGTCTCGGAATAGAGCCGTCTTGCCGCTTCCGCTTTGGTCTCATCCTGCCAGGAAGTCAGCCCTTTGTATCCGTGTTTGAGGCTGTAGAGGATCTCCTCGCACTCATCTACGGTTTTATCGACCCCCGCTTTGAATTTCAGCGTTTTCTGCAGCCCTCTGGGAAACAGACCGTAGAACGTGCCGAAGTTGACGTTCTTCGCAATAGTCCTGTGTTCCTTATAATTTTCCGAATGCTTATCCTGGGCTTCCTCGTAGCTGACGCCGAATATAACGGAAGTGGTAGCGGCATGGATGTCGCCGTTCTTGCGGTATGTATCCATCATCACTTCATCCCGGCAGTAGAAAGCGCCGACACGCAGTTCTATCTGTGAAAAGTCGAGGGAGAGGATAAGACAGCCCTCCGGCGCCTTGATAAAGTTGCGGACACCGATGGGATCGTTGGTCTTTCTCGGCATATTCTGGGCGTTCGGATTGCGGCAGTTCATCCTGCCCGTATCCGTGGACAGGGCAAACAAATCGGGGTGGATGCACCCGGTCACGGGATTTAAGAATTTCAGATAGCCGTCAATATAGGTGGATTTGATTTTGCCCCACTTGCGATACTCCTGCACCAGCGTAAAGAGCCGTGACAGTTCCGGCCGGTTCTCATCGCACCACTCTTTTAAGAGCGTCATAGCCATATCATCAGCCGCCTCCCGGCTGGTCTCCGTGGTCTTTAAGACGGGCAGCTTCAAATCCTGATATAAATAATTCTTGAAAGCCTGGGTGGAACAGTTCGCCCCTATATTCACATCGCCAATCATAAAAGCGATTTCCTGCCGGATGCGTTCCATCTCAGCTTCGGCTTCCTTTTTCCGCTCCTGCATCAGAGGTATGTCGATGGGGATGCCGTTGCATTTCATAATGCCGAGGTACACAGCGGTCGGGCTCTCTATCTGCTCCACGATATATCTGTGTTTTGGAAGGTAGAGGTCGAACCAATTATTAAAAATATGGTAGAGCCGCAAAGCAAAATCCGAATCCGCTGAACCGTAACGCACGGTCTCCGCGTCATGCCCGTCCAGTTCATCGAAGTGTCTGCCGTCTGTAACAGCAGTAAAGGTGGGCAGTTCCTCTCCGCAAAGCTCACCGGCCAGCCGTTTCAGACCGCTGTCGGAAAGGGTGCGGAAATCATAGATGCTTTTCAGGCTCATCTGGGACGCACAGATGGTATCGTACACCGGCGCCTGTATCACAATGCCCCGTTTATACGCAAACGAGGACTCGAACGCAATGTTGTGGGCAATCTTTATCACAATCTTATCCGTCAGGAATTTCGACAGGAAATCAAAAAATTCGCCCTTATCTATATTTTCTCCGACCAGGTGCGCAATGGGAACATAGATGCCGGTAGTTTCCTTCACGGAAAAAGAGCATCCGCAGATATGAGAACGGGCAGGGTCAAGCGCCGCCTTATCTTCTGTGCGGTACGGCTCGTCCGGCGCGGTCTCAAAGTCGAAAGCGACAATCCTGCTGTCACCTATATATTTCCGAATCCCATCTACCGTGGTCACGCATTTATAGTCTGTAGTCATATAAAAATCTCCTATGGGAATACCCGGAGAGGTTTGCCCCCTCCGGGCAGGTCAGATGGTTACTTCAAAGGTTCAATCACTTCTCCCGTTTCCGTATCCACAAACGGGACGTCTTCCATCAAAGCGGCAGGGGTAAGGTTCGCCGCATAAGCCTTAACCGACTCCGTCACCCCGGCAACCGCCGCAGACTCATCAGCATCCAGCATACGGACAAACGAGAACACCGCCTGGGAGAACGCAATGCCGGATGCATTGGTCGCTTTCTTCAGCGTAATCTTCGTGACCACGCGGTTCAGCTTTCTCCCTCTGGACAGCTGGCTCTTGACGTAGTTAGTGAACGCTTTCAGAGAGCCGGTGGGCAGGGAAAGGGTGATCGGGAACAGTTCATTCTCCCGCAGGATGTAGAGCATACGCTTGTTCTTGCACAGCTTGCTCTGGCCATCACCGCTGCCGAATTTGTTATACGGACAGCTGGCGCAGTTCCCGCCGGGCGTCCCAATGCCCTGGATGCCATCAAAGGAGCCACAATCGGGAGGATTGTTCCCACCCGTGTATTTGTCATGATAGTAGGCGTAAGCGGGATGGTTGTATACGATCACGCCTGTGATGTCCTTTGCCATCTCGTAATCCTCGCCTTCCGCAGAGGGGATTTCAAACGCTGTGCCGCCCCCTGCGGGCAACTTTACCCGGTCGAAGGAAAACTCCAGTCCCTGGCAGTCGTCGGCCATCGCTTCATTCAGCACATCCATATTTTCCAAAGCGGCAAAGCCGCTGTTTACGGTAAGCTCCGTATTCTCAGTTTTCATATCTGACATAGTTCAATGTCCTCCTTGTAAAATGAATAAAATGTTTTGCAGCATAGCTGCATCGTGTGTTTTGCCCTTATGACTTTCGGATACCGACCGACACCTTTTCGTGGGTGTGTACGGTATCGCCCAGCCACACAGGTACGTCTTCGCAGCCTTCTTGCTCCCGCTGTTCTTTTATGAAAGCAGCGAGCGTGTTGGCATTGACCGTTTCCGTAACCAGACTGCCGTAGCCGTTCTCTTTCAGTGCCAGAATCATCTCATCCCTGCGGCCTGCTGCCGGGGACGCGAACAATCTGCTCTTTAAGTAGAACGTGCTGCCGTTACGGGAGAAGCGGTCGAGTTCGGCTTCCGTCATAGCGTCCGACAGCTGCAAGTCCAGTGCTTCAATCTCAGCGCCCAGCGCCTTGGCCTGTGCTTCGATGTCTTTCTTCTGTTCCTGCAGTGCTTTCAGCCGGTCAGCCATTTCAAAAATCTGTGTGTTCTCCATCGGCGATTCCCTCCTTTCAGTACAAGCCGAAAAAGTCAACGGTCTTCCCTGAACGGGTTCCTGCCCTTGCGGTAATCGTCAACGAGCATCTTTGCCAGGTCTATTTTTTTACGGAGCGCATAAAGGACCTTGTGGTCAATCGTTCCTTTACAAACGAGGTAGATGTAATGGCAGTTCTCTTTCTGCCCAGCCCTATGGATGCGGGCCTTTGCCTGCTCGAAATTGCTCATGCTGTAGTCGAGGGAATAAAATACCATCGTGGACGCTGCGGTCAGCGTAATGCCGAGACCAGCCGCCGCAATCTGCCCCACAAACACACGGCACTTATCGTCATACTGGAAGCGATGTATCTCATCATCACGGTTCTTAATGCCGCCGCGCACAACTGCGTATCCGATTTTCTTCTTTTCCAAAAGCTCCTGGATATCATCCAGTTCCGGCACGAACCGTGCCATGATAACGAGCTTTTTATCCTCCGCCATAGCGGTATCGATAATGTCGGAAAGAGCATCCAGCTTTGCCTTGCTCACGTTATTGACCACGCCATCATCATCGGTCAGATGACCGCCCGTAATTTGTGACAGGCGCAAAAGGCGCGTCAGGATATTTGCAGTAGTGACCTCTGATTCATCCAGTTCCGCATAGCTTTCATCTTCGATAGAGTCATATAGTTTCAGGGCATCCTTTTCCAAATCCACCGAGCGGACTTCTTCCGTAATTTCCGGCAAATCCAGGCACTCGTTTTTCGTCACACGGAAAGCGATAGAGTGCATCCTCCGCAGGAAATCATCCGTCATCCATTTTCTGAAGATAGGGGTATGCAAGCCGTAGCCGCCCATGTCAAAATACTGGCTGCGGAAAGAATAGAACGATGTGCCGAATATCTGAGGATTCAGGAAACGGTACTGCGAAAAGACGTCCATCTCCCTGTTCGTAATGACCGTACCCGTCAACAGTAGTTTGTATTTTGCCTTATCACCGAGATGGTGCATCCCCTTGCTCTGGGAGGTGCGGCTTTCTTTTAATTTGTGACCCTCGTCCGCAACGATAAGGTCCGCGTTATAGGCGAGCAGTTCTTTTTCCAGCCGCCACGCCGATTCATAATTAACGACTACTACCTGCAGCCCCTCGCCGGACAGCTTCGCCAACTGCTCTTTTTTCTTTGCAGCCGTGCCTTTCAAAATAGTCAGCGTATATGGGAAATCAGCAAACTTGTCAAATTCCTCCTGCCACACGCCTAAAATTGAAAGGGGAGCGACAATCAGCACCCTGTCAACCTTTCCGTGCTGATACAGGCAGCCGGCCACAGCAACGCTCACCAAGCTCTTGCCGGTGCCCATTTCCATCAAAAGCGCCACACCACGGCTTTTCAACCGGTTATCAAAAATACCAAATTTATCACAGGTGAACTCGAAAGCTCGTTTCTGATGCTCATACGGCACAGCCTTGATCGGCATCATCAGTTCAATATTGTTACTCATCGCAGCCACCCCGCATTTCCTGGATTTCGATTCCCTGCACAGTCTCACCCGGAGCTAAGACAAGGATTTCGCAAAAATCTCCAAAGAGGAGAGTGAGCAGTCTCCTGGGCAGACGCACACGGCTACTCTGCATTACTTCCTGCTTGCTCCCGCTACGGTTGACAACGCTGATTTTTACTCTGTGTTTTAAGTTCATAAAATTGTCCTCCTATTCTTCATGGATTGGAGGAGGGGTTTCCTTCCTCTGGTACAAGCCGAAAAAGTCAACCCCGTCCCTTTTCCGGCTGTTATTCCTTACTGCGTTTCTTGTGTTCCTGCTTCGGCTTTTCTACGCCGAACTCCTTACACGCCTTTGTGATAATCCTGTCCCAGCGGCCGTGGACAGCCTGTTTTGTGACCTTCTTGCCTGTTGTCGCTTCCTCTTCCCGGCGAATGTCTTCAAGATATTTCATTTCGCCGAGGTGTGCATAGACCATGTCCTGCTGCTCCGGCTTGAGCTGCTCATGGATAAACGCCTCTGCCTGCGCCACCTTCGGGTCAACAGGCTGCTCCTCCGGGTACAGCTGGTCAAGTACATCGCCGCTGGGATCGGCAATGCTTTCCAGCGGGTCTGCGTCAAAACTGTCCTCATCTTCGGAATCCCCATGACGGTTATCCCGCTGGTTGCGGATACCATAATCCGCGTTTTCCTCGTCATACCGATCCTGCAGGTCGTTATCGTGGTCGTACTCATCGAGCAGGATGATAATGTCCCGGTTCTCCGCAGTCAGCGGAACGATGTCGATTATTTCGCGCTCCCATTTACCATTGGGGCGCTTCACCCATTTGGTGTAGACATAATTGCCGTTCTCATCCACATAGTTGTCGCGGTCGTTGTTGAAGCGGCTCTTTCTCTCAAAGGGCAGTGAATCGTTGTTTTTCTTCATATTTGTTCCTTTCTCGCCTTCGGCGCATCCGAGGTAGAGCCGGGAACAAATACAAAAAGCCGATTTTGAAACGCAAAATGGCCGGATGACTATGAAACCTTACGTTTCAAAATCATCCGGCCATTTGGTAGTTCGCAATCGACTCCGTTGCTCGGTATGAAAATAAATTATGATGCTGCTGTTTTTAGTGATTTTTCATTGCACCATATTTTTACGATGTTGTGGCATTGAGGGCATTTCATTTCTATGAAGATTTTTTCTTTAGGAATATCCGAAATGTCACAGGCTCTTTTTCCACAACGTGGACATTTTAATGGCTTTGATTTTCTGTCCATTTGACCTCCTTTCTGGGTAAACTGTTAGCCTTACAGCTAACACATCGGGTAAAAAAATATACTTCGCTGTATCGTCGTATATTTTTAGATAGGCATCTTAGCATCGTTTGCAATAATCTTAAGATCCTTTAAACGGTAAAAAGCCGCTTCTTTGGATACGTTAAATGTGTCACTGATTTGACTGATTGCGGTAGCAATCCACATATCAGTTCTATTATTCTGCCTACTTGCAAGCAAAATCCGCACCGCACTTCTGGGCATTAATACAGCGGCTGAAAATCTGTTTGCTTGTTGCTCTGCGCGTTCTGTATCTGTTAGGGAGCAAAATCCTGTTGTATCCCTTCGAGATATTTTAAAGTCTGAACGACAACGTACATATATCCCCGTATCATCTCTATCACATGAACCAATTGTATTGAGAAAATAAGTAGGGTGAAAAACACCATGTCCCCCTTCATGACCAAGTGTAAAACGAAGCCTATGCTCCTGTGATTCATCATCAAGGGTTCCATCTATGACTACCGTTCCTGCTTCAACATGAGCATAATCCGCACATTTATCCTCTGGAATAAATACTGGAAGGTAGTCAGTTGTCTGAAATACTGTTGTGCCGAGGTAAACACCACAATGGGATAAATACATAAACTCAATTGGCATTTTTAGATATTTCTCAACGAACCTCTCAATATCAATTGGATGAGGGTTCAGAAGAACCGTTTGATCGAAATCAACGGCCATTCTCTCACCAAGAGTATCAATTTCTTCGTTTGAAATAATCGGCATACCACTACGGGAATATCTTAATTCTGGTTTGAACATACCTATCCCTTTCGCCTCCTCAAATCATCAACGAAACGTTGCCACTCTTCCTCCCCAGCATCAAGGTCACGTGCTGTACGAAGAGCTGCACTGACATACTCATGTTCCATAATATAATCGGGCAAGTCTGGAGGGATAGAATTCTTTTGCTTTCCTGCAGCGTTATAAAGCGCAGTCTTTTCGTCAGTATTTAAATGCAGTACTGTTACCACTTTCTCAATACGTTCCGCCGTTAAAGCAGAACGCCTTCCCTTCTCAACGTCGCTTAAAAATGGCGCAGAAACACCTATTCCTCTGGCGAGTTCTCTCAAAGTTACATCCTTTTGTTCTCTTAACATGGTGAGCATCTCACCAAATGTCTTATTGCTGCTATCCATTTGACACCTCCTGCTCTTAGTCTGTAAGCCGTAAGCTGTACAGCTAACACTATTATACTGATCCTCTATAGCAATGTCAATAGGTTTCGCTGAATGCAGATGTAAATTTTATGTGAACGGCACTGCAAACTTTTTCAAAAGCGTTGACGCGTGAGGCAGAATCGAGTATAATGATATGCGAACGTGAAGTTTTATTTTGCGATTCTCATTTAAATATGCGAATAAGCAAAACGAAAGGAGCAGAAAATGTCTACTGTAAGTTATAAAAAACTTTGGAAACTCCTAATTGATAAAGATATGAAGAAAAAAGATTTAAGGAAAGCAGCGGGAATAAGTACTGCTTCTATGGCTAAACTGTCAAAAAACGAGAATTTAACCACGGATGTTCTCCTAAAAATATGCGATGCCCTCAAATGCGACATTTCAGATATAATGGAAGTTTCTCTTGATGATGCAGAGCAATCTGATAATCAGGAGGAGGTATAATTGACCATGGAAAAAAAGCGGACACTTAAAACATTTAAAAATAAATTTATCTGTGGCGATTGTGGGGCCATACTGAAAACCATGCCTGATTCAAGTATAGACTTGATATTCACATCCCCTCCTTATGCGGATAAAAGAGATTATGGTGACGTGGATGGAACTATTCCGCCAGATGAATATGTGGATTGGTTCATGCCAAAAGCCAGGGAAATTTACCGTGTGCTTAAAGATGATGGTAGCTTTGTGCTTAACATCAGCGATAAAGTTGTAGACAACTACCAACATTTATATGTATTCGAACTCTTACTGAAATTGTGCAAGGATATTGGATTTCATCTCGTGCGTGATTACATATGGTATAACCCAGCTACTCCTCCAAATGTATACTCACGAGGAGGATATGGTCGAACAAAAAAATCGCATGAGTATTGCTTTTGGCTTGCGAAAGGCTCGTCTTGGGAATTCAATCTTGACCCTATTAGAAAGCCTTACAGCAAAGATATGCAAAAATATCTTCAAGGAAAAGGCAAGGGGGATCGAAATCAAAACACTCGACCAAGCACGCATAATTTCGACTGTGAAAAAGTATGGGCAAATAACGGAGGCTCTGATCCTGGAACAGTAATTGAAATAGCGAATACAAGCAGCAACGACTATTTTATGAAATTGTGTAAGGAATATGGCATTGAACATCCAGCAAGATTTCCTGAAAAACTTGCAGAATTTTTTATTCTTTCCGGTAGCTGTGAAGGAGATGTTGTCCTTGACCCTTTTTCCGGCTCTGGCACAACAGCAGCTGTGGCACAACGGCTTAACCGTACTTGGATAGGAATTGATGCCAATGCCGACTATTGCCGTCTTGCAAGGTTAAGATTGGAACATGAACAAGGATTACACGGAGAGGTTGACGCTGATGCTACAGGTGATAAACAAAAATAAATATTGTGTCCGGCAAATGGATGGTGCCGAAGGAATACTCCAGCTTCCAGATAAATCAATTAAGCTTATTTATGGCTCACCACCGTACCCTAATGCAGAGCGTGAATATGGAGTATGGCGTTCATCTGAGTATATAGAAAAGATGAGTCCATTTTTAGATGCAGCTTGCAAAAAGCTGCGCGATGATGGTTTTATTGTCATAAATGTTAAAGCGAATAGAGAAAAATCTACAGCTAATGTTTCATCAAAGCGTTCCTTAATTATAGAGAAGCTGGCAATAGCGATGGAAGAATCCTGGGGGCTTCATTGTGTAGATATTGAAATATGGATAAAAGAAAACCCGGCACCTACCGGTCTCCGCGTTGCGTGCCAAGACGCATATGAGCAAAACCTATGGTTTTCAAAAGCACCAAAATGGACAATTAATCTTGATGCAATACGAAGACCTTATGAATCCCACAGTGTGCAGACTTACGAAACATACGAATACAAGCCTCGGTCGAATGGTAACACATATGTTCGTAAAAATAAACGGATATCTCCCAATCCTCTGGGAGCGTTGCCTAAAAATATTATAAGTGGTGGTGTTTCTGCTCGTATAGATGATCACCCCGCAACACAGCCATTATATCTGCCGGAAAAGTATATAAAGGCCACAACTAATGAAGGAGACTTAGTGGTTGACCCTTGGATGGGAAGCGGGACTACGGGTTATGCCGCTCTTTCGCTTGGGCGAGTTTTCGCCGGATTTGATATAGTAGAAGAATATGTAGCACAGGCAAATAAACGACTTAGCACTGTTGCTGGAGGAACCGATAATGTCAAAGGGCAAGAGATTTAGCAAACAGGCATTAAATACCATTTTTATTGAAGGGCTTGGAAATCATGTCGTTTGGCATAGCGACATAGCATCGTCTCCTTTGCTTGTAGATTTGCAACCGAGGAATCTGCGATTACGTGTATACCTATGGAATTGCACAAATCCTCCTGGCGGACGGGCATTAGACGAATATAAAATACAAGTAATTCTACCTGGGCAGCAACGAGGAGAACGCGGACAGCTTGATTACTCTGATGGACGTTTACCCCTTATTGGTGCTTTAGTTCGAGATGGTGAAGACAAATCCTTTGCTTTCTGGGATGCAGATAAGCATAATGATTTTGCATATAGTGGCAATATGCAAGTAAAGGCAGATGTAATTGTTGAGTCGCTCTGTACAAAGGTATCTGAAACAGTCAGAAATAATAATGAACGAATCGTCTGTGCCCGCCCACAGTATGTATATGATGCTATAATTCGCCGCATGGATATAATGCACGAAGAATTGCTTGGAGGTTAACATGGGACTTAAAGGACAAACCTATCTAACTTCATATAACAAGGCTGAACATGACATAGCGGATATGTTCTATCTTCCATGCATGAAATGTTCAAGCCGTTATGATAGGATTTCTGGTTATTTTGGAAGTACTATTTACATTATTGCTTGGGATGCCCTACGTGAATTTATTAGTAATAATGGGAAAATGCGCTTAATTTGTTCGCCCTATGTATCGGATGAAGATGCTTCTGCATTAGCTAATGGTTACTCCGCTAAAACTGATAAATTGCTTGCTGATTCCATTGCAAAAGAAGTACAAGACTTATTTGAAGACCCATTTTTAACTGCTCCAGCAAAATTGCTTGCTTATATGGTATCACAAGAAATTATTGACGTGAAAATTGCTGTTCCTACTGGAAATGAGTCACCTAACGCTAAAAGACTGTTTCATGATAAGGTTGGCATTTTTACAGATGCTGACGGCAATCAAGTAGGTTTTCGCGGCTCTATGAATGAGACATATAAAGGATTATCCTCGGATGGGAACATGGAATCTATCGATGTATTCCCCAGTTGGCTTGATAGCCGCGATGCCGAACGAGTTGATGACGCATCAACTTTCTTTGAAAAATTATGGGCAGAATCTGTTCCAGGTATCATTGTTTATCGCTTCCCAAATGCGTCTAAGGAAATTCTACGGAGTAAGTCGGAAGGTGTAAAGTGGGACGAACTTCTGGATGAAATCCATGTAGAGGAAAGCAAGGCGAAGAAGTGGAAACCGAGCAATCATATCGGAAGCCGAACTCCACGCCCACATCAAGTAAATGCGCTTGAGACATGGGTTAAAAACGGACGGCGCGGAATTTTAGAACACGCCACAGGAAGCGGCAAAACATTTACTGCCATGTGCGCAATACATGACGCTTTCAAAAGAAACGAAGTTGTTCTTATCCTTGTCCCATCCAGAGATCTCTTAAAACAATGGGAGCGTGAATTAAGAGAAACCTTGCTTGGAGATAAAATATACTATCTCTTGTGCGGTGACAATAACAACGAGTGGAAAAAAGCCGGCTCCCTTACATCTTGGACAAGTGGTGGCGGCTCAACACATCGTATTATACTTGCAACTATGGACACAGCCTGCTCCGATGATTTTATAAGAAACATATCCCAAGGTAACCATCTATTTATTGTGGCTGATGAGGTACATCGTTTAGGAAGCCCAAGGAGACGGAATGCTTTGAAGATTAATACAGGTGCAAGGCTGGGGCTATCCGCTACCCCACGGCGATATGGCGACCCTGAAGGCACATCTGCACTTTTCGAGTATTTTGGCGGTCTGGTTCCACCACCATATACATTGGATGATGCCATAAGAAGTGGTGTCCTTACAAAATATTTTTATAAACCCTTAACAATAACGCTTACACAGGAAGAGCAGGAGGAATGGAATGATGTGACTAAACAGATAAGTCAACTAATGGCACGTATGAAATCCAATGGCAGTTCAGATGCAACTATTTCTTCAAATGCACGACTGAAGCAACTGTTAATCAAGAGGGCTCGTATAGTGAAGAATGCGTCTGGTAAGATACCGTTGGCCATTAATCTTCTCCTTAAAGAATATGTAGGCGGGCAAAGCTGGATAATTTATTGTGATAACATTGCACAGCTAAAAGCTGTATTGAATGGTGCCATTAATGCGGGTTTTGATGCATTTGAGTATTATGCAGATATGGAAGGTGACCGTGATGAAACGCTCCGATATTTTTCAAAAAACGGCGGCATCTTAGTGTCAATAAAATGCTTGGATGAAGGTGTTGACATACCTTCAACTACACACGCTTTGATTTTGGCTTCTTCACAAAATCCAAGAGAATTCATTCAACGTAGAGGAAGGATTCTTAGAAATTCACCAGGGAAATTGTTTGCACACCTTTATGATGCAATTACTGTTCCTGTAGTTGAAGCCGAAGAAACGCCAAAATCAATGTCTATAATCGTTGGAGAATTATCAAGAGCGATTCGGTTTGGTCTGGGCGCAGAAAATCCGGCTTGCGTTACAGATTTGAAAAACATAGCAATTGACTATCAAATCGATTACAATAGCCTACAAAATACTGGAATAGAGGAGGATGATAATAATGACTAACATCGAAATCAACGAATTAATTTCTGTACTTGAAAAAATCCGAGTCGAGCAGCATCCTGAAATTCCTGCTTCTTTAATTCAGGAAATTGTAAATGCTGAATTCTCATCTCAAGACGATAGAACAAAAGCAAGACGCGATGCGCAGAAAGTCATCGATGATTATCTTAAAACGGTAACCATTTAGCAGGGAGGGTCTATTATAATGTTGAAATTTACCAGTATGACTATCATTAATTTTGGCCCATATGAAGGCGAGCAAACAATTGATTTTGGTGATGGAGAAGGCGTTACTCTCATTTGGGGAGACAATGGGCGTGGTAAAACTACACTCCTAAACCTCTTTCGATATGCTTTGTTTGGTCGCTTTCAATATAGGCATGATAAGGTAGAGGATATTCTTAAGTTGGTGAACAAAGAAGGCCTAAAGGCAGGCAAGTATGACTTTAAAGTTATACTTAGAATGATATATGATGGCAAAAACTATGAGTTAACCCGTCAATATAGTGTCCGCCAAGGTGTGACTAAGCCTACAAAGAGCGACGATTATGTACAGGATGTGTTCCTTAAGGTAAACGGGTACTTTGTACCTAATAAAGAACACGAGCTTGCCATGATAATGCCAGAGGACGTCTCTCGCTTCTTTCTGTTTGATGGCGAATTACTTCAAGAATACGAAGAGCTTGTAAAGGACGAAACAGCTACGGGCGATAAAATTAAGAAATCAATCGAATCAATATTGGGCGTTCCTATTTTATCCAATTCTGCAATTGACACCAATTTTGTCCTTGGGGAATATCGTAAGGAGCAAACCAAAGCTGCCCAGGCCAACAAGCAGACAGAAAAGTATGCTGCTCAGATTGAATCTGAAACGGCAAAAAAAGAGGAACAAGAGAAAGAACTTGCACGGCTTCAAGCCGATGAAGAAGAAATCCAGAATCTAAAAGCGAAACTTGAGGACGAAGGTAAGCAGCACGATCATCTCAGAAAGTTGATTCAGGACATGGAACACCAGGAATCCGACATTGCTACAATGGAGGCAACTCGTGATGCCCTTTTGCAGCAAATTGTTGTTGCAACAAAGGACGTTTGGAGATATGTGATTGGTCAGCGGACATCCGATATTTTGGAACAGGTCAAAGCTGAACTCTCATCGCTGCAAAAGAAGCATAATACGCATGAATCAGCTACGAGACTCATGAGTTATATTCAGCGTATTGTGGAAACACATCATTGTGAATGTTGCGATCAGGATGTCGATGAAACTCATGTGGCAGCCTTAAAAAAACGGCTTGACGAAGAACCCGGAGAATTTGTAGGGCTTTCTCCTGAAGAAGTTGAACGGATGAAGGAACTTCAGATTCGCCAAGCAGCCTTAGAAAGTATGCAAAGTTCGACGGACACTCAGGCTCTCAAGATATATGAGGATCAATTAGCGGATTTGCTGGTAAAAATTGATGATGCGAAAGGTCACCTTAAAGATTTGAGAGATGAAATCAGCCGTTACGGAGATGTAAGCGATTTGGCAGCCTCCGCAAAAGAAAATGCACAAAACTTGGCAAAGTGCTATTCTAAATTAGATAATCTCAAGGAGGGCATTCAAGCAACTAAAGAGAAAATTAAGGAGGCCGATATTGCATTAGCAAGCCTTGAAGAAAAAGTGCGAAAAGCTGGTACTTCTGACGAGGATTTGAATCTTGCCATTAAAAAGGTTAAAATCTGTGCCTCACTCTACCAGTTGTTTAACGACGGCATTGCTGCATATCGTGATAAATTGAAAGCTGAGGTTGAACATGATGCTACAGAACTATTCTGCAGTATTAGCAGCGACTCTGATTACACGGCACTAAGAATCAACGACAACTACGGCCTCTCGATTGAGCATCGCTCCGGCGAAATAGTTCCATTCCGCTCTGCAGGATTTGAGCATATTGTTGCGCTGTCACTAATTGGTGCTTTGCATAAGAACGCTCCGTTAAGTGGACCCATTATCATGGATTCGCCTTTTGGTCGTCTCGACCCAACGCACAAGAGAAATATAACAAAGGCGCTTCCGCTTATGTCCGATCAGATTATTCTTTTAGCGTATACGGATGAGATTGACGGTCAAACTGCGCGGCAAGTTTTAGGTAGTAATCTCAAAAAAGAGTATTGCTTGAGAAAATATAGTTCTTTCCACACTGAGATTGAACTACAATAAGGGAGGTGGCATACATGAATGATATAACTAACTTTCGCTTATCAAAGGCCGCCAATGATGTGGCAGATAAGCTTGTAGAAACCGGAAAATTCGATCACGGCACATCCGCAGTGAAATTTGCTTTTGCATATGCTGTAAAGAATTTCTATGGAACGTTTGACCCTGCTACCTATTCTGTCTCTGATAGCAACGGAAGCAATTATAGCGTAGGCTCCTTTGATGACCTTGCCCCTTATGTGAAGGTTTTATATCCAGACACTGACACGCCATATGTTTACGTCCGAGCATTGATAGTCTTTGGCCTAATCGAAATTGGCAAAGTAATAGATGCTGGAGGAATGCCTAAAATTTATTCTCTTTGTGAATGAGATATGTTCAACCGCATACTGCTGTCATATTATGTTTCTTTGGCATCGTTATTTTCGAACCGGTGCTGAATATAACATTCATGGCAGCAGTATTTTCTGTGGCTGTTCCCATACACACGGAACTCCTTCCCGCAGTTCGGGCAGACGAAATCGTACCACGCTTTCCGCTCCACCATATACATATGTGTATTCCACCATTTACGGCGGCAAGCGTCACAGCAGAACAGCTTTTTCTTCCGCTTCGGATTCTGCGTTATCTCTGCACCGCAATTCTTACAGTGAGTATCATCGTTCACCCCGCCCGGCAGGTCTTTCGCTTTTCCTCCCAGACCATATCTGCGGCAGTGAGCCTTGACCGTTTCCATTTTCAAATCCAGCTTTTTGGCAATCGTACCATAGCCATACCCCTGCATTCTTAACTCCCTGATTGCTTCCTTCTGACTGTCAGTCATCATTTACAATCCCTCCTTTTGGCGTATATTTTGGTATCCTATATTCGGTCACCTTATCATCGAGCCACCTGATTCGCAGTATACCGTCCGGCATGACCGTGATGTTGTTGAGCGCGATTACTATGTCATTCTCGTCTGATTGCATTTCCCATATATCTCTTTTCTCAAGGTCACTCATCCAGTGCCGGATTGACTCCGTCTTTGATTTATCCGTAACCGAATTTACAGTATCGACAATCCTCTGAACCACAGCTCTTTTGTATGCTTCTATCCTTGAGGCATCGTGAATAATGTAGTGGAGCAGCTTGTCATAGATTTTCGGCGTGTGGCATTTTTCGCCTTTCCTGCAGGTGTTCTTGCATTGCCATTTCAAGTTATTATAGCTGGTGGAATGCCAGGGGCGAGGATGATACATCTCTCCACAGCCGCCGCAGATAACCTTGCTCGTCAACAGATGCAGACCACTGTACCGTCCCGGAAAAGAAAGCCGCTCCTCCAGCTTTTCCTGCACATAATCAAAAAGCCACGGGGAGATTATCGCCTCGTGGTCGCCTTCAACATAATATTGCGGAACTTCGCCTTCGTTTTTCTTCATTTTCTTTCTCAGATAGTCTATCGTGAAATCTTTCTGGAGCAAAGCATCGCCTTTGTATTTTTCATTGGAGAGTATACGTCGGATTGTTTGCTGATTCCAAACATCGCCACCAGCCGGAGCCGGCACACCCTCCTCGGTTAGAATGTTTGATATTGTGTGCGGAGTGTACCCCTGCAGGAACAGAAAAAATATCCGGCGAACCGTCACCGCTTGTTCTTCGTTCACCACCATTGTATATTTTTCAGGTCCCTTGTCATACCCAAGGAACCGACTGTAGGCAATACTCACTTTGCCATCCGCCATTCGCTTTCGTTGTCCCCATGTGACATTCTCAGATATGGATCGACTCTCCTCCTGCGCCAGCGAAGACATAATTGTCAGGAGAAATTCTCCCTTTGAATCCGTGGTGAAAATGTTCTCCTTCTCGAAATAAACACCAACGCCTTTCTCCTTCAGCATTCGGATAGTAGTCACTGTGTCTACCGTATTTCTCGCAAATCTCGATATGGACTTGGTCAGCACCAAATCAATGCGTCCCGCAAGACAGTCCGCCACCAGCTTATTAAAACCATCCCTGTGCCTTGTACTTAAGCCGGAGATACCATCATCTACATATATCTGGACAAACTCCCATCCCGGATGTTGCAGTATCTTTTTTCTATAATAGTCCGTCTGAGCTGCCAGACTCGTTTCCTGGTCTTCGCTGTCCGTAGATACTCTTGCGTATGCGGCTACTCTCATCTCGGCTTTTGCCGCTTCTTTGAAAGTCGCAGGTTTCGGAATGGCGGCCAGCTGCGTTACAATTCTATCTGCCATTGACCGTCACCCCATCTCCGACAGGACCGCTTAAGTCCTCGACCTCCAAGAACGGTGGCACATAATATTCAGCAATCTTATCTAAGGACAGGCGCATCTCTTGTGACGAAATAACGCCGTCCTTTTCCATATTGAGAAGCAGCCACTTTGCCAGCCTATAATCAACTTCTTTTTCAAACATCGAATTACCTCCTTCCGGTGTAGTATCTATACATCGCTCTAAAAGCCCAGAAAGTCAAGGCCACACGGAAAAATTCGATGGTATGCACAAACCGCACCACCCACATAACGATTTATTTTACCTTTCGTTACGGAGTAAGTCTTTCGTTATGTGCGTATTACAATCGCCATTTTTGCACCCACCTCCACTGTAGTCGGAGATTTGATTTTGTCATTGCGTGGGCAAAAAAATAAGACCGCTGCACACCCCAGAGGTGACAGAAGGTCTTTCTCTATAATAAAATGTAATACTCCGTAACGAAAAGCCAGAAGAAAACCGACTGGCAATGACACCCTCGGACGGCTCTCGTTTTACGAAAATGATACAAAAACCGTATCAATCTTGTAATTGTATCAATCACAGATACGGGAAAACTCGCTGACAGTAGCGGAGAACTGCTAACTTGCTCCGCACACAACCGATTTGTGTAATAAAAAAATGGGCTTGTACACCCATAACGATTTGCCCGTATTCGACCGTATCACTTACGCAACGCTTTCATCCAGTATTACGTCATCCATGTTGACTTCAAGAATTTTGTATATAAAATCTGTAATATGCTCTGGTGTAAAAATCTGACCCGATTCGGACTTCTTTTTGTAGCGATTAAACTCATTGAAGAAGATGCCCATAACATCTTCACCACGCCACTCGTTAGAATTGACACACTCAGATATTTCTACAACCCAGTCAATAAAATCATTGATGGCTTTTTGATTGTCTGTTGAGTTCATTCTGATGTCTGAATACTCTTCCAACAATATATCAATTTTCGAGTTTTGTTGTCTGCTATCAAGTAATGATTTGCCTAATGTCGAATGGATTGACGTGTGAAACGTTGGGTATCCCATATCTTTAAGGCGTCGCAATCCTCCGCCATAATGCTCAGCAACTAAGGCACACGCTGTGAAAATCATACGATGGTACAGATTTTTGATGCCAAATTCGAAATGTAAACCATTGTTAATTTTTGCAGTCAGTTCGTAAATGCGTTCTTTATCAATCTTATCTACAGCGTACAAAGACTGATAATAACTAATCTTCTGAAGTTTTGTCGGAGAAGCTATTTCCTTATCTCCCTTAAAGACTCGCACATCTTCACCGTTGTATAAAACACCGATAACCTTTTCGTACTGAGCCTGCGCAATACGCACATTTTTTAATATCTCATCAACCTGTGGCTGTTTTAGTGGAGTGGTCGATGCTTTTGCCTCAAGAATAACTGCAACTTCATTTCTGTTATTCGGAAGATACCATCCGTCCGGCTTATCTGCCACGCCAGAAAAGCCCAACTGATTAAAAGTTGTAAGTTGCCCAACACTGGCTCTTACATCGTCAGTATTAACCAAACCCATTATGCTTCGTGCCAAGTCACGAACGGCGTCTTCAGTCATTTTTTTAGGCATTGCAAAACTTCTCCTCTCAGCTCTTATAAAACTTATACAACACAGTATATCACAAACAGCTGAATATTTCAACAAATCTTTTCAGTTACATATAAAAGCCACCCAATTCGAAAAGGCAGGTAGCTCTTTCTATAATAATTAACTTTATAAACTTACTCCCATTCTATTGTAGCCGGCGGTTTAGTAGTAATATCATACACCACCCGATTAATCCCGTTCGTCTCGTTAATAATCCTCGACGAGCAGCGCTCGAGGACGTCGTAGGGGATTTTGGCGAAGTCGGCGGTCATGAAGTCCTGGGTCGTGACGGCACGGAGGGCGAGGGTGTAGTCATAGGTTCTGCCGTCGCCCATGGCTCCGACAGAGCGCATGGTCGTGAGAACTGCGAAGAACTGGCTCAAATCCTTGTCAACGCCGCTCTTTGTGAGCTCATCCCGGAAGACCCAGTCGGCGTCCTGAAGGATTGTGAGCCTCTCGTCGGTGATTTCGCCGATGATTCTGATTGCAAGACCCGGACCGGGGAAGGGCTGGCGGTTGACGAGCTTGTCCGAGAGCCCCAGAGTTCTGCCGAGCGCTCTCACCTCATCCTTAAACAACATTCTCAGCGGCTCGATAATCTCCTCGAAATCGACGTAATCGGGAAGACCGCCGACGTTGTGGTGGCTCTTGATGACGGCGGCGTCGCCGGCACCCGACTCGATGACATCGGGGTAGATGGTGCCCTGCGCAAGGTACTCAACATGTCCGATTTTCTTAGATTCTGCCTCGAAAACTCTTATGAACTCCTCGCCGATAATCTTTCTCTTCTGCTCGGGAGCCGAAACGCCGTTGAGCTTCGCCATAAATCTATCTTTAGCGTTGACCCGAACGAAATTTACCTCCCAGTCAGCGAATGCTTCCTCGACTTCGTCGCCCTCGTTCTTTCTCATGAAGCCGTGGTCGACGAAAATGCAGGTAAGCTGGCTTCCGACAGCCTTCGACAAAAGCGCCGCACAGACAGACGAATCGACTCCGCCGGAAAGCGCAAGGAGCACTCTCTTGTCGCCGACTTTTTCACGAAGCTCGGCGATTGCGGTCTCGGCGTATCTCTCCATCGTCCAATCGCCACGGCATCCGCAGACGTCGTAGAGAAAGCTTCTAAGCATTGCAAAACCGTTCTCGGTATGATTTACTTCCGGATGAAATTGCACCGCATAGAGCTTTCTTGCCGGATTCTCCATAGCCGCAGTCGGGCAGACGGGCGTGTGAGCGGTCGTCACAAAGCCTTCGGGAACGGTCTTTATATAATCCGTGTGGCTCATCCAAGTGATTGACTTTTCGGGGAGATTCTTGAATAAAACTGACTCTGCCGAAAACTCCGTCTCGGTCTTGCCGTACTCGCTGACGGGTGCGGTCGCCACTTCTCCTCCGAGAAGATACGCCATCAGCTGTGCGCCGTAGCAGATTCCCAAAATCGGGATTCCGAGCCCGAAAATCTCGGGTGAGACGGACGGCGAATCGTCCTTATAAACGCTCTTCGGTCCTCCCGTGAAGATGATTCCGACCGGATTTTCGGATCTGAGCATGTCCATCGTAACCTTGCGGTAAGGCACAACCTCGCAATAGACGTTCGCCTCGCGCACACGCCGTGCGATGAGCTGGTTGTACTGACCCCCGAAGTCGATTATTAGTACTTTTTCGTGTAAATTAGTTTGCATATTTTCGTCCTTTCCACGGCGTTTATGCCGTTATATCATCAAGCCCGATTAAGATAACCCGGCTGTCATTTTTCGCTTCTTTTATTAAAGAATCGCTGAATCCGCTCTTTGAAAAAAGCGCAAAATAGCTGTTCCCCACATCTTTTGAGAACACGCTGGCGCTCTCTTTAAGCTTGTTCAGAACCGCCGGAGTCATAATCTCATTCCGCCACTTGCACTCACAGAAAATATAATCTTTTCCGTCACGTGCAATCAGGTCTATCTCAATCTGGGTGTGGGTTTTCTCGCTCGAATGTCCCCACCATCTGCCAATGGATGTAAACATTATCGGAAGCTCGCCCCGGGAGTTCTTTCTGAGAAGATACTCCGTGCAAATCTTCTCAAAGGCAATTCCCATATATTCGTTTAAGGAGGGCTCGATTCTTTTTTTATAGAGTGCCTCGCTCGCTCCCGTCTCGATGAGGGTACGGTTTGGGAAAACAAATCTGTACCAGAATCTGAACATGAAGTCAGATATTCCATAAATCGTTTTTCGTGAACTTTCCTTTTCGCCGAAAGGAGTTTCTTTATAGAGAATTCCCAAGTCGCAGAGGATACTGATATATCGCAGGCACTTTGCAGGCTCCTCACCGATTTTCGTGGCGATTTCGTTACACTTGGTGGCTCCGCCGGCAATAGCTTCAATAACAGAGCTGTAAACACCCGGCTCGACTACCTCCTGCCTCAAAAGCAGAAGCGGCTCTTCATAGAGATAGGCAGTCGTCCTTAAAAATTCGTGCCTGATGTTCTCCTCAAAGGTCTTCGACCGGTCTATATGTGAAAGATACAACGGAGTTCCACCAAAGGCGCCATAAAGCATCAGCTTCTCTTCATCTGTGAATCCATCCATGTATTCAAGGCTGGTCTTATAGTCAAACGTCTTCATGTGGAGCTGACCAGTTCGCCTGCCGAAAAGGGGGCTTTTTGAGCCCAGGACTTCCTTTTCCATGAACCCCATATAGCTTCCGCAAAGAACCAGGAACAGCTTGCCATACTGAAGCTTATGGTCTATCAGATGCTGAAGCTCCGAAAGAAGCGGCATGTCCTTCCGACAAAGATACGGAAACTCGTCAAGAACGAGAACAAGCCGATTCTCTCCCTGTCTCTCGTCAATATATGTTATCGCATTCTCCCACGAAGAAAACGGCTCCAGAGTCGTCTCGCCATAATAGCTGAAAACTGCGTCGGAGAACTTTTCTAAATTCAATTTTCGGTTACTTTGCTCTGCCGAATAGAATATCGACGGCTTATCCTTGCAAAATTCGTTTAAAAGAGTCGTCTTCCCGACTCGCCTGCGACCATAGAGGACGAACATCTGAAATCTGTCCTCACGGTACAGTTCATTGAGGCTTTCTAGCTCACTTTGCCTGCCTATAAACTCCATTTACGTCGCCTCCCAACTAATTAAATCCGGATTTAATAAATCTCGATTTAATTATACCATGAGATGGCGCACTTGTCAAGAGATATTTTCGGAAATCTCGGTTTCTTCCTCAACTTCTTCATCTTCTATAAAATACATCACCCCATCATCATCGAACTGGATGCCATAGTCAAGGCAGAGCTCGTTCATGAGGTCGATAATCTGGCGGTATCTTGAAGAATATGTACCTTCACCTTTTGTGAGCAGGTAGACTTTATAATTCTTGATGAACAGTGGGTCTATCGTGAGGGACTTGAAGCCGTCCTTGTCGACGGTGATGTTGAAAATGCAGGTGAGACCGTCGATGTCGTCGTCGACGTGCCAGAATATGAGGTTGCCGATGCTGTAGAAAATCGGCTTGCCATTATAAAATTCTATCGGCTGGAGGGTGTGCGAGTGCCCACCGATTACGATATCGGCACCGTTATCGATGAGGGCTTTTCCCAAATCTTCCTGATAGGAAGTGACGTCAAAAGTCTCCTCCGTTCCGCAGTGCATGAAGACGATGAGAACGTCGACCTGGGAGTCGTACTCGGCGACTTTTGCAAGGAAGTCCTGTGTCCGCTCGTCGTCCATGCTATAGACCATGTTGATTCCGGCATGATCCTCCGAAGCGGCGCAGTCGGACGAAAGATAGACCCGATTGCAACCGACAAAGCCGATTGTCACGCCGTTTACTTCCTTCACGAGAAGTCCCTCTGCGTCGTCCTCGTCATAGCCTGCTCCGAAATATTCGATTCCGTAGTTCGTGAGGTTTTCAAACGTGTTGAGAAGTGCGTCGTAGCCGAAGTCACGGACATGGTTGTTCGCAAGGTTCACAATGTCGATTCCGGCGTTCACGAAGCCTTCGAGCATTTCGGGAGGTGTCCGGAAGCCGTAGCCCTCCGGCTTTTCCGACTTGCCGGTGTCGCTGACGCAGGTTTCAAGATTGACAATCGCAATATCGGCGGCGTTAAAGATGTCGCTGACCTCTTTCCACGGGTAATCGACGCCCCAATTGTAGCAGGCGTCGGCGAATTCTGAGTCTATTGAGGTGTCCCCGCCGATGGCGATGACGACCTCCCCGCTCTCCTCCGGCTCTTCTTCGGGAACCGGCTCGGTAGTGGCTTCTGTGGTGACAGTAGTCGGCGCAGTCGTAGCTTCGGTTGTAACTTCCGTAGTCGCTTCCGTCACGGAAGTGACCGCCGCCGAATCCTCAGTAGCCAGAGTGACCTCCGGCGAAACAGTCTCGATACTATCCTCCTGTGCAACACGAATCGCCACCCCGGCAACAACGGCAACCATGAACACGGCAGTGAAAACAATAATTATAATGCGGTGGGTTTTGGACATTTTAGCTCCTATCTGAAGGCAAGCTGTCGCCTGCCGGTAACTTTCTTTGTCCTATATTTTAGCACATCGGAAGCTGTTTGTCTATGCTTTTTCAATCAAAAAAGCCTCCGAAAAGGAGGCTTTGTAATCTCGTTTATTCTTCCTCAAAATGCACCGTAAACTCCGACTGGTAGTCATAGTACTTTTCAAGGGTTATCTCGTTCCATTCAGCTTCGGTGCCTTGATAGTAGATGTCCGTGAGGTTCGGGCAGGTGGAAAGTGCGAACTCGCCGATGAAGGTGACACTCTTCGGAATGGTGATACTCGTAAGGGCTTCGCATTTTTCAAAGGCATTTGCGTCTATCGTCGTGACGCCGTCGGGGATTTCATAACTCGTGTCGGTCTTGCCAAGAGGATAGCAAATGAGCTCTGTCAGGTCTTTGGTGAAGAGCACCCCGTCGATATCGGCATAGTTTTGGTTGTTCTCATCGACCATGATGCCGGTCAGGCTGGTGCACTGACTGAAGACATAATTGCCAAGCTCGGTGACACCTGCGGGAATCGTGATGCTCTCAAGGCTATAGCACAGCGAAAAGGCACTGTCATTTATCGTGGTTACACTGTCGGGAAGCTCGACAGATGTCAAACTTGTGCAATAGTAGAACGCATCCTTTTCGATTGTCGTGACGCTGTCGGGGATGGTGACCTCCGTCAAACCGTCACAGCTGTAAAAAGCTCCATACCCGATTCGGGTGACACCATCGGGAATTTCGACGCTCTCAAGATTTGTGCAACCGCAGAACGCGCCACCTCCGATAAAATCGATCTCGCCCCGAATCTCAATCGAATAGATAAGTTCCCTGTCGGAATTCCAAGGAGAGCTGAAGTATTCGTAATCCTCCATCTCGAAGCTTTCGTAAAGTACCAAAGTGCCCTTGGTGTCAAGCTCCCATGTGTCGGCAGAGGTGTTTTCCTGGGTTTCGGACTTGTCCGCACAGGCAGTTAGCGTGAGCATAAGCACCAGCACAAAGCAAATCAGTGTTGATATTCTTTTCATAATTATTTCTCCATTCCTGTTTTTTCTATATTATACCACAGCCGTGATAAAATTTCAAGAACTTTAGTAAAAAGCCTCCCGAAATCCGGAAGGCTTTGATAATGCTATGTTATTTCTGGTCGGAAAGTCTCTGCTTTTCCTCTTCAAGGAGCTTGATGAGCTCGTCGATTCTTGAAGATGTCGCCTGGGCAGGTTCGTTGGAGTTAAGGGACTTCGCAACCTCGTCTAGCTTTGAAGTTGTCTCGGCGACGGTTGTCTTGGGAGCAGGTGTCGGCTTCGGGGTTTCGGCAACCGACGGAGTGGCAATCGAACGCCAGACGAACGGCTCTTCCTCAGGCTCTTCCTGCGCAGGCACTTCCGCCTTCGTATTGCTTCCGAATGAGAATTCAAGTTCAGTAGCACTTCTTGTGTCCTCGGAATTTGAGTACTTCGGGGTGAAGTCTCCGAAATCGAAAAGCGGAGCATCCTTCGGCTGGGACTGCTTCTTCTCGGTCGTGAAACCGAAATCAAGGTCAGAATTGTCTGCCGGCTGGCTTCTTCTCTCGTAAGTCTGCTCATTATGACTCAGCGTGAAGGCTTCGGCGTCGCCAAAACTCATGTCCGCTTCAAACTCTTCCTCAACCGTCTTTTTCTTGCGTGTTGTGGTAATGATAAGCATGATTACTTCATAGAGAATCAGGAGTGCGCAGGGAACAATCACTATAACAAGCATACCGACCTTTGAGGACGCAAAGGTGATGACTCTTCCCATGAACAGGTCATAGGAAACTGCTCTGCCGATGATGTCCTCGGCGTCGACCGTCCACTGCTGGTCGGCGGAGGTGCTGTCGTACTTGACGATATAGCTTGTCGTGGTGGTGCCGTCCTCGGAGTTTGTAGTCTGTGAGCCGACATAGCCGACAAGTGCAAGCTTGCCGTCGATATTGCAGAGGATTACGTTGCCCTCGCTTTCGGGGAGGGTTCCCTCCTCAACAAAGACAGCCGAACCCTGAGGGATTCTCGGCTCCATGCCGCTTCCGCTCATTATATATACCCGTTTTCCGAACACCATCGGTGCGGAATTTGAGTCCTTGAAGATTCCATAGATGACGAATGTACTGACTATCGCCAGAGCAAGTATTACAATGACGACTATCCCCACTATCTGAAGCGGCTTGCGCTTTTTAACGGTTTCCTGAAACATGATATCCAACCTTTCAACTATATCTGACACGTCAGCCGATGTAGACACAAAAATCTGTCTTTTTTCTCTGTCACCAATAGTATAACACATTCGGCGGGCAATAGCAAATTGTTTTTTTGAAAAGATGAAAAAATTTTTTGTTGACAAAATGGAATCCAACGTATATAATATATGAGGTCACAAATCAGCTAGTGTGGCTACACTTTGCTACGCAAAGCCGTTGGTAGAGCAGCGCATTCGTAATGCGCACATATAATTCGCTAGTATGGCTCAGTTGGTAGAGCAGCGCATTCGTAATGCGCAGGGCGGCGGTGCGCGCCCGACTACTAGCTCCAAATCCTCTCGGTTCCGGGAGGATTTTTGTTTGCACAAAATCGCCGCCTACGGCGGCGCCCTCTCAGTCGGCTTCGCCGACAGCTCCCCCAGAGGGGGAGCCAAGAAATTGAACCATCCGAAATCTTGGCTCTCCCTTTGGGAGAGCTGGCACGCCGCAGGCGTGACTGAGAGGGCGCCCGAAGGGCGGTCGCCGCAGGCGACTCTTGACATCCTTTCCCAACAGGACTATAATTAAATAAAGCTAAACTTGGATAGGAGTACTGTAGCATGAATTTTATAAAAAAGCTTATTGCAGGGTGTTTCAGACCTGCCTCTGGATTGCGTTGCCGGTTCTGCCGTATCGGGAACCGGAAATCATCAAGAGCATGAGGCTGATTCCCGAGACGATTAAATCGAAGAATCTCGGGCACCCGATTATCATCACCGACAAAGGGATAATGAGTCTCGGGCTCGTGAATCCGCTGATTGACGCTCTGAATCAGGCGGGGATGCCATATTCTCTTTACGACGGCACCGTTGCGAACCCGACAACTGCGAATGTCGCAGAGGCGCTTGATATCTACAAGAAAGACAAGTGCGACTGCATTATCGGCTTCGGCGGAGGGTCGAGCATGGACTGTGCGAAGGCATTGGGCGCAAGATATGCCCGTCCTAAAAAGTCTCTCAACCAGATGAAAGGAATTCTGAAGGTCGGAAAGAAGATTCCGCTTCTTATAGCCGTTCCGACGACGGCTGGAACCGGCAGTGAGACGACTCTGGCGGCAGTTATCGTCGATTCGGAGACGAGGCACAAATATGCAATAAACGACTTCCCGCTGATTCCTAAGTATGCGGTGTTGGATCCTGAGACGACTTTAAGCCTTCCGAAGTCGATTACCGCTTCCACAGGTATGGATGCTCTTACCCACGCAGTCGAAGCCTATATCGGGCGGTCGACTACAAAGCAGACAAGGCAGGAAGCTCTGAAAGCGGTCAAGCTGATTTTTGAAAATCTTGACACCGTTTACTCTGACGGCTCGAACATTGAGGCAAGAAGGAACATGCTGACGGCTTCATATTACGCCGGCTGTGCCTTTACGAAATCCTATGTCGGATATGTCCACGCTGTTGCGCACTCTCTCGGTGGAGAATATAACGTCCCGCACGGGCTTGCGAATGCGATTTTACTGCCGCATGTTCTCGAAGCCTACGGTCACACGATTGATAAGAAGCTCCACCGGCTTGCGATTGCCGCAAATCTTGCCACTGCCGAAACTCCCGACGAAGAAGCGGCAAAGGCTTTTATCCAGGCTATAAAGGACATGAAGGTCCGCTATGGCATCGGCGACAAGATTCCTGAGATAAAGGAAGAGGATATCCCGAAGCTCGCCAAATATGCCGACAAAGAGGGCAATCCGCTCTATCCGGTTCCGGTTCTGATGGACGCCGCACAGCTTGAAGCCTTCTACTATGAAGTCATGGAATAAGAAAGGACATACTATGGATAAATCTGAAATCAGTCATATCGTGGCGACACAACGGGAATATTTCAAAGCCGGAAAAACTCTCGACGTAAGTGTCAGAATCTCGGCGCTGAAGGCTCTTAAAGCCAGTATCACAAGACATGAGGGCGAAATCAACAAGGCTCTCGAGATGGATCTCGGCAAGGGCGCATTCGAGTCCTATATGTGCGAGACGGGAATGGTTTTAAGCGAACTGAGCCACATGCTCTCGCATATCAGAAGCTATGCAAAAGAGAAGACAGTTTCGACTCCTC
>Ga0192276_1059_pt1 | contig 26978 bp, 24 predicted proteins | sample Koala_Koa24_I3_FD_131263 | JGI IMG/M metagenome (GOLD analysis project Ga0192276, IMG submission 131263) | Enriched cells from koala feces incubated with labeled cellulose particles, San Francisco Zoo, California, United States - Koala_Koa2-4_I3 ...
AGAAGAAAGCTAAACTCGTTGAGGCTAAAGATGAACTACACAAACTACGTTCCGATGCTGAAAAAGAAATAAAAGATAAAAGAAATGAAATCTCTCGCCAAGAACGCAGAATACAACAGAAAGAAGATAATCTTGACCGCAAGACCGATGCCCTTGAAAAGAAAGATGAAACACTTAACAGAAAAATAAAATCTGCTGAGAAAAGGTTAGGGCAAATTGAACAGATTAAAACTCAACAACTTGAAACTTTAGAAAGGATTTCTCAGATGACTAAAGACCAAGCTAAAGAGTTAATCTTAAGCAATCTTGAAAGTGAGTTGACACACGAAAAGGCATTAAAAGTATCTAACTACGAACAACAGGTTAAAGATGAATGTGAAGATAAGGCTAGAAACTACATATCTATGGCTATTGCTAGATGTGCTGCTGACCAAGTTTCTGAATCTGCTGTATCTGTAGTGGCTTTGCCTAATGATGAAATGAAGGGCAGAATCATAGGCAGAGAGGGTAGAAACATTCGTACTCTTGAAACTTTAACGGGTGTTGACTTAATTATCGATGATACTCCAGAGGCTATTACACTATCTTGTTTTGACCAAGTTAGACGTGAAGTCGCTAGGATAGCTTTGGAAAAACTTATCGCCGATGGAAGAATCCACCCAACTAGAATTGAAGAGATGGTCGACAAGGCTCGTAGAGAGGTCGAACATAGAATCAAACAAGAGGGAGAAAGAGCCGTACTTGAAACTAATGTGCATGGTATTAACCATGAACTTATTAAGTTAATCGGTAGGTTGAAGTATCGTACTAGTTACCGTCAAAACGTATTAGACCACTCAATTGAGGTCGCACAACTATCGGGAATATTAGCTTCCGAACTCGGTGTAGATGCTAACTTAGCTCGTAGGGCTGGTTTGCTACACGATATTGGAAAAGCTTTAACCTCTGAAATAGAAGGCTCACACGTTCAAATAGGTATCGATGTTTGCAAGAAGTATAAGGAAAGTTCTGAAGTTATCCATGCTATTGAGGCTCATCACAACGATGTTGAACCTAGAACAGTAATAGCTTGTATAGTTCAAGCTGCCGATGCTATATCTGCTGCACGTCCTGGTGCTAGAAGTGAAAACTATGAGAACCACATTAAGCGTCTTGAAAAGATTGAGGAGATATGCTCTTCCTACGATGGCGTGGATAAGTGTTATGCAATCCAAGCGGGTAGAGAGGTTAGAGTTATGGTTGCTCCCGAAAAAATTAACGATGAAAAGATGGTTATCATAGCTAGAAGTATAGCTAAACGTCTTGAAACAGAGTCTGATTATCCTGGTCAGATTAAGGTACATCTTGTTAGAGAAAGCCGTGCCATTGAGTACGCTAAGTAATAAGAGTTAAATTTAAAATTGAATTGCCCTGCTATCCTTTCGTTGCAGGGCTTTTTGATAAGTTTATAACGCAAAGGAAGTGTATTATATGCCAAAAACGATATTCGGTACTACCGAAAAATCTAACTTCATTTTAAATATGAAAGATGAAACTATCGAAAAGTTACCTCTAATAGGTGCTAAGATGGTTGCTATAGTATTTTTGATAGGTCAGGCTATACCCGTATTAATAGATGTTATTGCTAAATTAATTGGTTTTGGTATGGGCAGAGGTTACGGATTTTTAAATACTCCCTACATATGTTTAGCTATAACATGGGTAGTTAGTATAATAATGTTAGTTATTTTAGGTTCAAGGCAAAGGTTTAGTAAGAAACATCATGCCATGTTAATAGTTTTGATATCGTTAATATGTGTGTGGTCTATTATATCAGCAATACAATCTTTTAGTTTCTTAGATGCCTTTAACGGTTTCTACGGAAGAACTACTGGAGTATTAACCATACTATCATGTGCCACTATATTCCTACTTATGAGTTTTAATAGTTCAGAGAATCATTTGAAGAGCATAGTAAAGATATTAGTAATATCATCTGCTGTACAGTGTGTAATTGGTATCGTACAGATATTGTCATGCTTTGTAAGTACTGAGCTTTCTGCATATGAAAACTTAAATAGTATATCTTTGTATAGTGTATGCCTACCTAGTGGATTTAGTGAAAGTCCAATATTCTTTGCTGAATATCTTGGATTAATGCTAGGTATAACATTAACAATATCGTGTTTTGAGAAGTCTAAATTTTATACCATTATGAGTATGGTATATGTATATCTAATGTTAGATACCCATACCGTAGTGGGTGTAGTAGGAGTAATATCCATAGTCTTAATCTCTCTTATCTTTATGATAGTTAAGAAAGGTAGAAACGTGTTACCTATCATCTTGTGCGTAGTGGTGGGAAGTATTACAGTAGCGGTTTCTTTTATATTAGATGGTAGCTATATCTTCTACGATGGCTCTATAATGTGGCAAGATAGTTTCTATAGGGTAGGCTCTACTGGTTACTATTGGCAAGATACTGCCGAGTTTGATATTACCAACGTTAAAGATGTTTTTTCATACCTTTGGAGTAAAGCTATGTACTATATAGAACTTTATCCATTAGTTGGAACAGGCCCCGATTGTTTAATATATACTCAACTAGGTAATCTTGATAGTACTACATATATAAACAATGGTTTCGACCTAGTCTATAATAACTATCTGCAAGTTGCTGTAACTATGGGTATCCCTGCCTTGATATTCTACATTGCTACTTTAGTATATGCCATAGTTAAGATATCTCATAGGCTTAACGATAGTATTATCTTTAAAGGAATATTTGTATCTATAATAGCTTTCTGCATTATGAGTTTCTTTAGTGTGAATGCAATCAGTATTATGCCATACATATGTCTATTTTTAGGATTAGCTTGTTCTAAAAAGTTTACACTCGCAGAAACGATTGCAGAATAGTTTTAGCTTACTAGACTATACTTATCAAAAGAGGGGATTTTTTATGTATTTACTACCAACATATGTTAATACGGTGCTTAACACTCTTAATAATCATGGGTACGAGGCTTACATAGTAGGCGGTTGCGTTAGAGATTTCTTGCTTAACAGAATCCCTCACGACTTCGATATAACTACCAATGCTAAGCCTTTTCAAATATTAAATGTTTTTAAAGATTTTCATACTATAGAAACTGGTCTACAACATGGAACGGTTACCGTAGTGGTTGAAAAGAATCCCGTTGAGATTACTACCTATCGCATAGATGGAACATATTCCGATGGTCGCCACCCAGATACCGTTGAGTATACTAGCAACCTAAAAGATGATTTATCTAGGCGTGACTTTACCATAAATGCTATGGCATATGACGGTAATGGTAACCTAGTAGATGAGTTCTTTGGTCTACAAGATTTAAACAATAGGCTCATAAGGTGCGTGGGTAATCCACAGAGTAGATTTTCAGAAGATGCTTTGAGAATCTTTCGTGCTATTAGATTCTCTTCTCAACTAAGTTTCTCAATAGAAGATGGCACTTCCTATATGATACACAATCTTAAACATACTTTAAAAAAAATATCTGTAGAGAGAATAGCCGTAGAGTTGAACAAATTAATCATGGGAGATAATGTTTATAACGTACTTATGCAATATAGCGATGTAATATCTACTGTAATACCAGAGATTTCTGAATGTATAGGGTTCAATCAACATTCTAAATATCATAAGTATGATGTTTGGGAACATATGGTTGTATCGGTTAAAAACTCTCCTAAGATATTATCCGTTAGGTTAGCTATGTTCTTACATGATATTGGTAAACCTAAAACTTTTACTTTGGATAGTAAAGGAAATGGTCACTTTTTTAACCATGCTCATGTGGGAGCTACTATCACTGAAAATGTATTAAAATCGCTAAAGTATGATAATGCTACCATTAAACGAGTTACATCATTAGTATATCATCATGATGATGAGTTTAACTCAAAATATGACATAAAGAAAGCATTATCTTCATGGGGAAGCGAAACCTTCTTTGAACTGCTAAGTGTTCAAACTGCCGATGCTATGGCTAAGTTTGAATTTTGCCGTGAAAGAATTAATCATATTGGCTATGTTAAACGAACAGCTATGGATATATTATATAACAATGAATGCATATCCTTAAAAGATTTAGCTATAAACGGCAACGATTTAAAGCTGTTAGGCATTAAGGGAAAAAATATAGGTGATACTTTAAACTATCTATTAGATGAAGTTATGAAAGATAATATAGAAAATGAAAGAATTAAGTTGTTAGAATATGTTAAGAATCCCATCTAAAAAGATGGGATTCTTTGTGAGGTTGCATTAAGTTATACTGTAAGATTAACTATCAAGTTAGCAATATGTCCCGATACTACCATACTATACGTTGGAGTAACATCATTGATGGTATTTTTGCAACCACAAAAGTATCTATCGTTAGAAAGTTCTTTTGTAATTATATCGTTAGCATCGTTGCCATAGTTGTAATATATTGTAGGTCTGTCAACGTTGTTGTGTTCGTTAAACCTAGTTACTAAAATGTTATAGTTATCCTTTAGGGGTTCAATCTTGACAAATGGATTTATATTAGATATCTTTTCTTTTAGAACATCAAAGTAGTTTAAGTTTAAGTCTTTTTCAATAAAATCCCCTTTAGATATTATCTCCTGAGATATGGTGACATTGGTTGGAACTAATATAGTACCTACTCCTAACCTTGCCATTATAGGTATTAAGTAAGATGCAACTATATCTAAAGTATCTATAGCTACCGTCACAGATTTTAAAGCGTTATATACTTTTGGTGTATGCCTAGAGGATATCATGGTTTCGAGTTCATTTAAAGGTGGCATAGTTCCCTTTTTAATATAGTTTATGGTATCACCATCTTTTAATGGGATATCTTCAACGGTTTGAAAACCATTCAATATAGTAATATCGGCATTAGAAAAGAGCCTTTCCTTTAGAGTTTTAGTGGTTTCAAAATCTATAGAGAGTATCTTTCCATTTACAGTAACGTTCATATTACTTTTTATCACCTTTCTTAGGGATTAATCTTTTTATTACACTTATAGCACCAACTAAAGCAAGACCACCCACAAATACTGCACCTATGATTGCAAAAATCTTCATTAGAGTATCACCAAAGGAACTTTCATTGCTATTCTTAGAGTTATCGTTGGCTTGAGTATCAATGCTATTAGAACCATCTTCCAAACTGTTTTGAGTACTGGTAGTATCATCGGTTGAGTCATTACCATCTTGAGTAGTAGTTTCTGTAGTATCTGAATTATCTTGTGGGTTAGAGTTCAATGCAGTGGCTTGAACCTTGTCTTTGTTGCCATCTACGGTCATGAATCCTGTTATCCATGCTAGTGGTGAATTCCAATTGATAGTACATTCGTTAGTAGACCATGCTTCTATATTATCCATATAGCATAGTTGAGGTTCTCTCTCACCGACTAACCAACCTGAGCCTTTTACCCAAGGGTCTTGAAGTCCAGAGTTTGCTCCACCTACTAAGACTCCAGCAGGTGCAGATGGATAAGTATCATCAGTTTGGTTTGCCCAATATCTGTGGTGTGGATTCTGTACGGCATGGTATCCATAGCCTGTAACGTATGAGTAGTCTAACGGATTCCTTCCTAGGATATAGTCTAAAGCAGAGTACACACCGTTCATATACTTAATATCATTAGATAGGTCATAGGCATATGCCATGATTATAGCATTGTTTACTACGAATGAATTTGAACCCCATGGATATCCAGTAATCTTAGTACTTTCATCTCCAGCAGATACGAGCATTTCAGACTGTGCCAAAGGTATTCCATACCCTTGAGAACTTTCTAAATTTATGTAATAATCCGACGCCGATAGTATGTTACTCTTAACGGTATCTAGGTCACTAGATGGCAAACTTCCCTCTACTAGTGCAAGTGATAGACTTCCTAATGCTGATGTGTTTCCCCAATCCATAGAGCCAACAGTTCCAATATCCTCGCCACCGTTTAAGCTAGTTGGAACTTCTAAAAAGTGGCTAGATGCTTTCATATCATCGTAGTATTGACTATCACCAGTAGCTAGATACAACTCACATGATGCCCAATAGAACTCATCTGTAGCATCAGTATCGCCATAAGCACCTCCACCTATAGCCTCATCTAATGGAGCATACATATTAGGAAACTCTTTAGCTTTTTCGTAGGTACTCTTAGCTACTTCAAGGCATTTATTGGCAAATTCGTCATCTATGCCTTTCCATAGCCTATATGCTTGTGCCGAACAAGCAGACAGATTCAAAGTAGCTGTGGTAGTTGGTGGCTTTAAGATTCTATTCTTAGTATCTTCAGACGGAGTAGTAGCTAAAGCAGTCCATTTATCATCATGGATTTTATGGTGTACCATACCTGCATACTTATAGCCTTCTGGAACTATCATTTTGAACATAAACTCAAGTTCATATCGAGCTTCATCTAATAGGTCAGGGTAGCCATTTCCACTTTCAGGAATGTTCATACTTCCATCGCCATATATGTCCTCGTTTACACTATCTAATGTAATTGCTCTTTCATACTGATTTTGCATAGTCCACAAAGATATTCCTCCATTGACTACATACTTACCATGGTCACCAGCATCGTACCAACCACCAGTTACATCTAGGGAATAGCTGTCGGTATATCCCCAAGTTAGTTCAGTAGTGGCATTATCGGGATTGTGTCCTGCCGAACGAGCTAATGCATTAGTATCACCCGAAGATATATATTGACTTTCAATGTCTATGCCACTTCTATTTTGATAGAAGTAGTTTAAGCTATCATAGAGCATATTTGCATACAGTTCAGTTCCTATTTGAAAGTTCCAACTTTTTTTGCCATCACTAGTTTCAAGATAGTATTCGCCCTCTTGAGTATAGTCGGAGAAGTCTAAGATATGGACGGTATCGCCACTGTCCTCATCTTCACCGAAGTATGTGGATTTTCCCGTATATACGGTAGTTCCGTTAGCATCTTTAAGATAAAATTCTATAGGGTTAGTATCGTCAGATAGTAAAGTGGCTTGCTTATCGTAGTTTGGATAGTACCCTACTTGATTTACTAAGATATCGGCTCTGTTCCAATCCTCTTCTTCGGGTGGAGCAGTATATTGTGGGTCTGTAAGTGACATATTATCGAATGTGAACACAGTACCATCGGGTACGGAATCGCCACCGATATGGAATGCCCATTCTACGTTGGCGGTTCTGTTAGCTGTGAAAGTAGTTTCTACCGTCAGAGGCTGATTGGCTGTCAACCATGTTAGCTGATAGTCATTGTTAGTACCTGCTAAATCTTCAGTGAATGGTTCGTCCATATCACCGATTTTACAGTATATTGAACAACTATTAGTAGCGGTTACAGTGTACTTTACGGTATAGGTATGACCAGCCTCTATAGTTAAGTTACGATGGCGAAATTGACAATCCCATCTATCCTCACCACCCTTAGATGCTCCACCTGAATTTACTATAGTAATCTTATATACTCCGTCACTAATTTCAAATTCCATCTCAGCGGGTGCAGTTTCGCATATGTGCCAAGGCAATCCTACACCATCATCGAAGTTGGTTTGACCTAATAGTTCTCCTGCATATATGTCTAAGTCGTTATTCACATATGGAACTACACTACAACTAATAATACCGAATGCGAATACATAGCCTAAAATTTTCGTTCTTAATCTACTCACAATAAACACCCTCTCATTGATAACTATTTATCTTCAAGACCTTTAAGAGCTTTTAACTCTTCTTTGTTCACTTTAATCTCTGCATCTTTTATTAAGATTATATCCTTGTTGTCAAATATTGCTGGGATATCATTATTTTCAACCTTTACCTTTAGTTTTCCAGTCAACAGATTAACTTCTTCGACGTAACCCTTGCCGTTAGGAGTCTTAACTAATGCTCCAACCTTTGGAGTAACTTTCAAAAGTTCTTCATATCCCGATTGTTCATACTTTAAACAGCACATTAACCTTCCACAAGTACCAGATATCTTAGTGGGATTTAAAGAGAGTCCTTGTTCTTTAGCCATCTTTATAGATACGGGTTGAAAATCTCCTAGATGGTTCTTACAACAAAACTCTCTACCACATATACCTAAACCCCCTAAGAACTTAGCCTCATCACGCACACCAATTTGACGTAGTTCTATTCTAGTCTTAAAGATAGCAGCTAAGTCTTTAACTAGTTCTCTAAAGTCCACACGATTTTCTGCACTAAAATAAAATAGTAGCTTGTTGTTATCGAAAGTACATTCAACGTCTATTAACTTCATGTTTAACTTTCTGTAAGCTATTTTTTGTTCACAGATTTTAAAAGCATCTTTTTCTTTTTTCTTGTTATTCTGTATCACAACTAAGTCTTTTGGAGTTACCACTCTAATAACCTCTTTTAGAGGTGAAGTAATATCATCATATTGCTTATTAGATATAACTACTTCACCACATTCTATACCCCTAGATGTTTCTACAATAACCTTAGTGCCAACATCTAAATGCATTCCTTTTGGACTAAAATAGTATACTTTGCCCACTTTTTTAAAGCGAACACCTACAACTTCATTCATATTATATAAAAAATCCTTTCTAAAAAAACCGTAATTATACGTTAGTAATAATATTCCCACATAGCGATGCTATTATAAGGTTAATATTTACGTTACTATCTATATCGTTAAGTGCATTGTATATATCAAGGTGCATATTTTGGCAAGATTGTATGGATAGTCTTTGAGCTAAAAGCTTAGCACCCTCAAAGTAACAACCTGCAGGAGTATTACAACTAATCTTGACTGCTATAACATCTCTAATGTGCTTGTCTATAATAGATAGTGTCTTTTTAGTTAAATCCTTGTTGCCGTTTAACTGTGTAAATACTTTTAAGAGTTCATACTCATCTCGATTTAGTATAGAACTATTGAACTGTTTAACTATCTCAACTGAGGTGTATAGTTCACCCTTATTAAGATAGTCAATGCAGTTACCTATATTGCCATGAAAACACCCTATAGCCTCGTATATCTGTTCTTGAGTATAGTTCATAGAACTTAATGCGTTAATGCATTCCTTGTCAGAACATTCTGTTACGTTTATTGAAACCACCCTCGATAGTATTGTAGGTAAGAAGGTATCTTTTGCCTTAGATGTGAAGATGTAGTAAGCATATTCAGGTGGCTCTTCTACAGACTTAAGCAGTATGTTTTGAGCAGTGCTGTTCATAATGTCAGCATCGCCGAATATGAATATCTTTTTAGTGTAGTTAGGTTTAATACTTACATCGTTACAGATTTTTCTAACGGTGTCAGAAGCTATAGAGTTAGTCTTTCCAGAGTGTTCAGCCCATATAACGTCTGGGTGGGTATTGTTTATTATGTTCCTACAGTGAAAGCATTCTCCACATGGAGATTTTTCATTAGAACATAAGAGTTTCATAGCTATGTACTTAGCTAGAGTCTTTTTACCCAATCCTTTTTCTCCATACAGCAAAAATGAATGTGATAGTCTACCACTGTTTAACATACATGATATCTTTTCTGTTACGTTCTTATTACCGAATATCTCCAATGCCGATACCACCTTTAAATTTTTTCAAAGCGTTGAATATCAGTAACCATTATGGTAGCTCCGCCAACGTCTACTTCTATAGGAAAATCCACCTCTCTATCTATGGTAGATGGTACAAACTTCTTTCTCTTTTTAGCCTTAGTTTTTATAACCTCAATAGCCTTATCGACTCTATCATCATTTGTAGCTATTAAGAAAGTAGTATTACCTGCCTTTAAGAATCCACCCGTAGATGGTAGTTTAGTAGCATAGAATCCTTCTTTTACTAAAGCGTTAGCCACTCTGTTAGTATCCTCATCATTAACGATTGCATATATTAGTTTCATAAAGAACCTCCGTATCTAATTAGTAATAATGTAGATTTAACTATCAACTATTATTTTACCACATTTATAGATTTAATTCCATAGTTTTTAAAAATTTTAATACATTCCTTTGAGATTACCTCGCCACTAACTGCAATGGGTACGGCTGGTGGGCATGGAATCTTTATCTCTGCACATACTCTTCCTAAGGCGTCATCTATCGATATAGTTTCGCTCTCTGTAAATACTGCATCTTGCATAGATATTTTACTTTCTAACCTTGGTAGCTTAATAGTTTCCATATCTTGAAAGTAAGTTGATAGTGTTATACTATCTAAAGCGTTGAACAGCTTTTTAAAGGTGATATCATCATCTAATGGCGAAAATAGTAGTACTACACTTTGAGCATCTGCATATTCACATTCTATGTTGAACTTTCTAAGGTTGTCGGCTAGTTGTAGTCCATTTTGATGCCTTTTCCACGTTAGAAAGGTTAGATGTAAAGGTTCTTTAGAGTCTGCAAAACAGAATCTATCCTTAAAGTGATGTTTTACTCTTTCAATGCTATTGATTACCCTTGATATATCTTGTTGCAAATTTTCAGATATATACCTATTACATAGGTCTAAACTTTCCATTATTAGGTAAGACGGACTTGTAGAACCAAAGAAACTCATAGCGACCTTACCCAAAGGCACATATTTTTCATTGTTTATGTGTAAATATCCACCACCTGTTAATACTGGCAACATTTTATGAGCACTATCACTGCACATATCTGCACCTAAATGTATTGGGTGTATGTTAATGTCTAAAAAGTTTAATAGTGTTCCATGTGCGTTATCCACTAGTAGAATGGTATTGTATCTGTGGCATACTTCTGCAATGGATTCTATATCGGCTACCATTCCATAATAGTCTGGCGATGTTATATATAATGCCTTAGGTGAACTATCAATAGATAGAACCTTTTCAATAGCATCTGTAGATATCCTTCCGCTTATTATGGTATTTTCGTAGTTTGGATATATCCATCTTACCGATATGTTTAACAGCACACAAGCGTTTAAAAAACTTCTATGTACGTTACGTAGTGCATACATTTTCCTGTTATCTTTTTTTGCAATAAATAGCATTGCTTGTATGCTTAAAGTACTTCCAGCAGTACTATAGTATGTAGCTTTAGTTCCATATAGCCTAGAGGTATTCTTTTCACTTTCTGCAATTATTCCATCTGCCTCAAATAGACTATCTGCACCTTTAACTTCGGTTATATCGTGTGGATAGTATCTGCCCTTGTGTCCTGGCATATGTAGTCGTAGAGTTTCAGCATTTGAATACTGTGTTAAGAAATCGTGTATTGGAGTATTCATATAGTAAGGTATATCCTTTCCTCATATTAGATAATATATCGGAACGTCGAAAGGACGGCGTTCCGTTTAACAAATATCATATTTAACTTAGATAAAGTACTTTAATATCTTAGCTAGATTATTCTTTGCACGTTTTAGGGTTCGTGATACTGTGGATTGGTCTTTCTGTAGTAGCCTAGCAATATCTTTTTGTTTCAAGTTATCGAAATAATACATCTTTAGAACTTGTGCTTGATTCTCATTCAGTTCATCTTTCATAACTTGATACATTTTAGACCTAGCCTTATCTAAACTACCTCCACTAGAATGTAAGTTATTAAAGTATGTTTTATTAATCTCCTCATCTAGGTGGTAGTCATTAAAGATATCTACTCTTTTATTCTTTGCCATTTAGCACTTCTCCTAGTAGTTCTATTATACCCTCTAAGGCACTAACTCTAGATTTTAAAACTATCAATTCCAACTCATACTTTTTGATTAAATCTTCCAACTTGAAGACCTCCTAAATATTATAAAGATTTAAAGGTTGTTGCAACTTCCTATGTAATATTTTGTAGATATTTATCATAATTAAGATTATACTTAAAGTACGCATAAAAGTCAATAGATTTTCTCCTTATGGTGTAGAGTTCTAACCTTTATGGTTTAGAATAATAGACTTTGATATAGAATAGTAACCTACTCAATGATAGCATCGTTTACTTCTTGAATTAGTATATCTACGGCGTCATAGTTAGCTTCAACGGCTTGAGCCCATGTAACCTCGCCACCTGTTGATACTCTAATTCCCGATTGACCACTGTCTAAGATGTTAGTTAGGTCGGTACTAACACCCGTATAGAAATCGAATACTGGATTTTCACTAGCTAAACGGTCTAGTTCAAACTTCATATCGTACATTTCTTGAGTCCAATCATACTCAGTGAAGAGTTGTTCATTAGCCAACTCGATAGTTTTGTCGTTCATAAGAGTAGCACGTTTACACTCTACGAACTTTGCAACACCCTCTGGATTGTGTCCACCACGAACCATTAAATATCCATCTAAACCTGCAGGGATATAGTACTCATCGGCATTAGGGTCTTTAGGTAGAGGTACAAAGAATACATTTTCACCGAATGTAGCCTTCCATTGGTCTGAAGTAGTGTATAGGTTATACAATCCACCTGGGTAGAATAATTCCTTACCTTCACCTATGAATTGAGGTTGTTCCGACCAACCGAAATCCTCTTTATTTAGGAATAAACCCTTATCATACATATCTTGCATATATAGTTGAACTCTTTCAAGGTCAGAGTTTCTTAGGTTGTTGACTAATTTACCATCTTCAAGACCCACATATGCTACGCCAGTAGTTTTAGATATACCTGCTTCAAAAGACCAACCATCTAAGCCGTACTGTTCTTCGCTTTCGTCCACGTATTCAAGTAGCATTTCCTCCATCTTATCCCAAGTCCATTCACCATTTAGATATAGTTCATAAGGGTCTTCAAGATTAAACTCTTCTATGGTATCCTTATTGTAGATAATTACATCATTGTCACCAGTAACTTGATTGCATATAATGTAGTGACTGCCATTCCACATTAGGGCATCGTTGATATCTTTAACGTCTGTCCAAAGTTCACTATCATAGTCAATGTAATCATCTACTGGGACGAACATGGACTTAACCACACCTTTAGGGAAAGCATCGAAATCACTAGCAGAGAAGAAGTCTATGCCCTCATCACCATTGATAGCATTTGCTAAGCTGTCAAAACGTTGTGACCATGCTACTATCTTAGATTCTATCTCACCGCCGTAACGTTCTTGAAACACTGCTAGTTCAATGGGAACGTTCTTACCAGTAGAGTCGGGATTAATATCCCAGTTACCTAACCATTTTATAGTCTTATTTTCAAGTTCTCCAGTTAATAGAGGCTCTTCGGCTACTATAGATGCTATCTCCTCACGAGTAGCTTGGTCAAGGTCTTTGTCGTTTACACTTTCAGAAGATGTTCCACACGCATTAAAAAACGTAGTCAAAGCTACTATGGATATTATAGATAGGGTTCTTTTAAAGCTTTTCATTGATTAAAAAATCCTTTCGTGTAAAAATTACTTAGTATTGTTTATATTCCATCTAAATGGACATATTTTATTAGCCTTTCTGTTGTCTAACATTATGTTGCTTAGTATGGTGTCGAAGTCTAAATATCTGTAGTTAGTTTTTTCCTCGTTACTTACTATTTTAGATTTTAGCCTAGTCAATGGATTGTCTTTAGGTTCTGAACGTTGTAAAACTACTCCAATACGATAGTTTTCTTTCATAAACTTTATAATATCCGAGGCAGAAGTTAATAAGGTGTCGCATACGTTAAATATATCCGAATCAGATTTATCTTCTGCTTGATTAATATAGCATAGAATGAACTCCACTAGGTTATGTATGCAACACATTTGAAATCCGTAGTCACCTTGGCGATATATAAAGTAAGACTTATCTTTTGGGTCACGAATCTTAGAGGTTAGGTTGTCATAGAAGTCTAAAGAGTATACTTGAGGTACTCTAGCAATAGCTATAGCCATATTCTTACTACGTTTACTTTCTGCAATTAAATTTTTTTCAGATTGAAGTTTCATCTTTCCGTAGTTAGTAATAGGTTTAATATCGCTATCTACCTCTCTAAGAGGTTCTCTAGTTTTTACCTTTTGATATACTTGGTTGGTACTAATCAATATGAACTGAGGTACATCTATCTCTACAGCCATGTGAAATAGATTTCTATCATATTCGGTACTAATCTTAGATTGTTCTTCAGTGAATATAGGCCCCATATCGTTGTCTGCTGTACAAGCTAGATGTACTATAGCATCTAGCTTAAAGTTTTCAAATATATACTTTAAAGCATCTGTAATACTTTCCTTACATGATATAAATTTAAAGTTTTCTTTGCCATTGTTGTAATCACTAAGTTCTGTATCCATTGCGATTACGTTGTAACCTTTCTTTATCAACCCTGAGCAAGTATGGTCACCTATTCTGCCACAGCCTCCTGTAACTAATACATTTTTCATAATAAAAACCCTCCTTAAAATTAATACAAGTATATTATATCATAAAGAGTATATTTTATCAATCGTCAAAAGTACTATTCATGATACTATTTTTTCGGTAATTTTAATTAATTTATAGCGTTTATATTTATATATCTGTTGAAATTGATGTGTAAGTGTGGTACAATTACATTATGTACTATTCAATTAGGAATTAAATTTAGGAGGATTTACTTTAATATGAAAATAACAATAATTGGTTTAGGCTTAATTGGTGGCTCTGTATGTAAGGCTATCAAGAAGTATACTAATCACGAAGTTTTAGGATATGGTAGAAATAAGATTACACTTCAAAAAGCTCTTGATTGCAATGCTATAGATGCTGTTGCAGATACTTTAAAAATCGCTGATATGACTATAGTTTGCACTCCACCAGATAATGCCTTTAAGTTTATGCAGGATAATGCTATGAACTTTAAAAAAGATTCAATAGTTGCCGATGTTTGTGGTGTAAAAGGTCAACTTGCAATAGATACTCATAACATTTTAAAGTCTTGTGGTGTAAACTTTGTAGGAACTCACCCAATGGCAGGTAAGGAACGCTATGGCTTTGATAACTCTAATGCGGATTTGTTTCAAAGAGCTAACTTTATAGTGACTCCCGTAGAAGATACCGATAAGAAATCCTTAGATGAGGTGGTTCAACTAGCTAAAGATATTGGATTTGGTAGAATTATCTATTCGACCCCTTTCGACCATGATAAGGTTATTGCATATACTTCACAGTTGGCACACGTAGTATCTAATGCGTACGTTAAGAGTCCTACTATGGCGATTGAGTTTGGATTCAGTGGCGGAAGTTTTCAAGATATGACTAGAGTCGCTACCGTCAACGAGGATATGTGGACAGAACTATTCTTTTCTAATCGTGAATGCCTAATAGATGAGATAGATATACTACTAAAAAATCTACAAGAATATAAGGTCGCATTGGAGAAAAATAATCCAGAAATGATGAAAAATCTTTTGCGTGAGGGTAGAATCTTAAAGGAAGATAACCTAAGAAAACATGGAAAGTTATAGATAAATTACATAGATTCGCCTTTGCAACCGATGGTTTCCTTTACTTAATAATATAATAATGTGGGTATGTAAATTAGAATGTATTGCACTCAAAAGGATTCTATGGTAGTATGATATCATTAAGAAAAAAACTACTTTTTGGAAAGGATTTGATTTTTACTATGACCATCGAAACTGCTAATAAGCTATTAACTTTAAGAAACCAACATAACCTATCACAAGAAGGTTTGGCTGAAAAGTTAGGAATAAGTCGGCAAGCCGTTTCTAAATGGGAACGTGGAGAGGCTTCTCCCGATACAGACAATCTTATACAACTTGCTAAGCTATACAATATATCTTTAGATGAGCTACTTAATGTGGATATAAAACTATACAACAAGAATACCATAAGCTTAACCAAGCCTGAAGATAAATCTGCACATGAAGATACTTACAGTCAATCTACTTCAACTTATAAGCATAATGAGTTTAATTCTAATAGTTATATGGCAGTAATATCTGAACCACAGATAACCCCTCAAGGAGTGGCTACTGCATCTACTAGTAAGACAGTTACCAATCCTTTTAGCTTTTTAGATACCTTAGCTGATGCCCTCGAAAACTTTATGTATAGGCATGGTATGTCATATAGATGGTTATATCTATTTCCTTGTTATGCAATAGCTACGGGATTATTCTTTATCTTTGGATATTTAATAGGTTTTGATATATCATGGGGGTGGTTTTTAACCATTCCACTGTACTATACTACCATAAAATGCTTAGAAAAAAAGGAATCTATATATATTCTGTTATCCAGTAGTAGCATTGATTATGTTCTTTACACATGGATACTTAATTGGATTTAATCTATCGTGGTTGTGGTTTTTAACCATTCCCTTGTACTATACTTTAATTACAGCCCTTAAGAAGAAAAATCCAATGATATTCTGTTATCCAGTAGTTGCTGTTATATTATTTATTCTCTTTGGATACCTTATTAGCTACAAACTATCTTTGATGTTCTTTGCAACCATACCATTCTACTATTGGTACTTTTCTAAAAAAGATTAATCTAAAATATATTACAAAGGATTTGATTTTACTATGAATTTGGAAGTAGCTAACAAGCTATTAAAGTTACGAAAACTGAATAATCTTTCTCAAGAAGAGTTGGCTGAAAGGTTGGGAATAAGTCGGCAAGCCGTTTCTAAGTGGGAACGTGGAGAGGCTTCTCCTGATACGGATAACTTAATACAACTATCCAACCTATATAGGGTATCCTTAGATGAACTTCTTGGTATAGATGTTAAAACCTTTAAAAATACAACATATCCGCATAGTTCTAGTGATATAAACGCTTCAACCATTAGGTTGACTAAGTCGGAAGATGACGAACTTAACTATATGTTCGATAACACCTCTAGTAAGAGAGTAGTTTATCCTAAGGATAGTTTAGAAAGTGAGGTATATCCAAACGGTGTAGAACCCCCACCATACCAAGAGCCTAACTATAATGATATTAATCAAATGAGTACTGCCTATAGGCAGAGTAATCCTATAATATCTACACACATTCCTACTTCTAACGATTCTAATAATCATCAAAGTTCCAGATATTCTAAAAAAAAGAGGAAGAAGAAACAACCATACATTCCACCATATACAAGTAATAAGTTTATCAATTGGTTTGAAAGGCTAATGGCCAAGTTTAAGATATCTTATAAGGGATTATATACCTTTCCAATATATGCAATAGGCATAGCATTAGCTATAGTATTTTATAATACTGAATATCTATCGGGAATTTCCTTATTAGGTATTCCGTTATACTATACTTTTGTTAAGGCTGTTCAAAAGAGAAATCCAAACTACTTTGGATATCCCATACTTGCAATAATGCTTGTGCTATTTGGAATGTTTTTAACTAATGCGGTAGATATATCTGCGTTGTGGTTAGCTACCATTCCATTCTATTATTGGTTCGTTAATAAGGACAGATAGTACCTTTAGTTATATATGTACATAAATTTTACTAGACTTTTAATGATATCTTATTGACAAGGATATCCTACATGATATATAATAATATTGTAACAAACGTGTTATATTATATTGTTATTAAAAAGGAGGTTTTTTAATATGTTGTTACGAAAAAAGATTGATAGCAGTATTTACATCACTAGCGTGTATGCTATCAATTATGTGCGTATTTGGACAGATTTCTAACTATTCTGTTCAAGTAAATAAGGTATCGGCGTTGTCGAACCTTACTGCTGATGAGATAGTATCGCAGATGACTATCGGTTGGAACTTAGGTAACTCTTTAGATAGTTATAACGAAGGTTATACTATCGATGTTGCACCTAGTAAGTTTGCCACTACTTGGGGAAATCCTGAACCTACTAAGGAACTAATCCAAACCGTAAAGAATGCAGGATTCAATACCATACGTATACCTACTACATGGTATCAGCACGTTTCAATAAACGAAACTACTGGTGCTTATGAGATTGACCAAACTTGGCTCGATTACGTTAAACAGGTAGTGGATTGGGCTTACGAAGAAGATATGTTCGTAATATTAAATCTACACCATGAACAGGGTATTATTAACGTTTCAGAGTTCACAGATGAAACTTTAGCAACTGCTAGTAAGTATATTAACAATGTCTGGTCACAGATTGCTTATACCTTTAAGGATTATGACCAACATTTAATCTTTGAGGGTATGAACGAACCTCGTCAAACTGGTAGTTCTGAAGTTAGTGAATGGGGTAACGGTAGCGAAGATAATGGTTACTCTTGGGCTTACATAAATACTCTAAACAGACAGTTTATAAACACCGTTAGAAATAGCACCGATTCCGAAAATAACAAGGAAAGACTTCTTATGATACCTGCTTACGTTGCAACTTCTGATGTTGATGCTTTAAATAGTCTATCTATTTCATCAAGTGATGGCAACATAGCAATATCTGTACACGCATACTCTCCATACTTCTTTACTATGGATACTAGTGAATACGCTAATCATGAGTTCCCAGGTAAGAGCGGTTGGGGTGAAGATTATGAAAGTAATTTGCAATCCCTATTTAGCAGTTTAAATGAGGTATCTGAAAGTAAGGGTGTTCCAATAATCATTGGTGAATTTAGTGCATCTGACTTTGAAAATACTGCTGACCGTGTGGAGTGGGCTAAATGTTACTTAAGTAATGCTGAACAGTATGGCATTCCATGTGTACTTTGGGATAATAATGTATCTGCAAATGGTACTGGTGAGGCTCATGGTTACATCTACAGATTAACTAACACTATCTATCCAAACTCTGCCGACGTTCTTAAAGCTATGATGGATACTGTAGGAGTTACTGATTACGTTCTACCAGAGTATCAAGTATATCAAGCACCTACATTCTCTTGGGATAATATACCTATAGAAGATAGTTGGGTTGAACTATATAAGGTGGAAAGTGGCAAGACTATAAGATTATGGGGCAACATTGCTGTATCTGATTGGGCAGAATATCTAAATGAAAACTACAAGTTCGCTTTGGTATATGATTCTACTTCCGATGTTGAGCTAGTACTTCAAGAATCTGCTACAGAGGGTTGGTATAGAGTAACATCTGATAGCAGTGATGACTTTATCGCTTACTTTACCTATGAAGATATGATGAGTATACTAGATTCTAATGAATGTGCTTTAAGTGATATAGATAATCTATATTTAAGTGCTACTTCTAGTAGTGCTACTATGTACGGTCTATATGCTATACCATTAAGCTCTGTTGGTAGTGAAACTACTATCACTACTACCGATGCGACTACAGATACGACTACAGATACTACTATCACTACTACTGATGCGACTACAGATACTACTATCACTACTACTGATACGACTACAGATACTACTATTGATACTACAATTACTACCACAATTATAGTTACAGATGTTCTACTAGGTGATGTCAACTCCGATGGTAGCGTTAAATCTAACGATTTACTTCTACTTAAGAAGTATCTATTAGGATTGTCTGAAGAGAGTGAAATTAACTTTACAAACTCCGATATGAACGGTGACAATGAAGTTAAGAGCAATGACTTATTATCTCTTAAGAAGGTTCTACTAGGTATAGATTAATTCTTTGATATTATATATTATATCCCTATACTTTCATAGTATAGGGATTTTTTTATTCTATATCTATCTAATGCGAACTTTGCAACATACTAACACACTTACATATTATGATAACTTCAAACGTTCCTTTAATGCGTCTTGTAACAGTTGCGAAAAGTTGATATTCTCTTCTATAGCTTTTTCATTTAGCCACGATGGTATGGTTAGTGTCTTTTTCACCGATTTAGTAAAATGCTTTTTGGCATATTCCTCAACATCTACAGATACCATATTAACGAATGCACTCTTGTACTCGTTATACTCTGAATCTATGTCAATATCTTTAATATTAGATGCTTTAGGAATCTCTTCATTGCTTAGTTTAACGCTATATATATAATCAGCAAGGCAATCAATAGCCATTTCCATAGCATCGGTTAGATTATCTCCAAAGGTTGCTAAATGGTTTAAATCAGGGAATATAACGCTATACTGTCCATTTTCCTCTTCGTAGAAACACGCTGGATATATACTTAACATATTGCAAGCCTCCTTTTGATATATTATTAAGCAAGTACTATTTAAGTCCTGCTTGTTTAAGTATTGACTTTAAAGTTCCTTTAGGAATATCACCTTTGTGCCATGGAATAGTGACCTCTCCTTTTTTGGTAGGATGTTTATATTGTCTGTGTGACCCTCGAGTGATGTCAATTATCCAACCATCATTATTTATCAACCTTTCGAGTTCTTTTGAGGTCATCTTTTCACTTCCTTAATTTTATAATACTATTATAGCATACTGTACGTGTTTTGTCAATACGTGTTGAAACAAAAGATAGGTTACTTATGTGTATATCTTTGAGCAATATAATTCTTAAAAAATCTTGAACTATTGTTCAATGTGTGATATAATATTATAATCAAACACACAAAGGAGCATTCTATTTTGAGGATTTTAGGCATAGACCCTGGTTACGCAATCGTGGGTTATGGAGTAGTAAGTTATGATGGCTATAATTTTAAACCTCTTGGATATGGTGCTATTACTACTCCTGCGGATATGGTCTTTCATAGAAGGCTATCTACTATATATAATGATATGTTATCCATTATAGATACTTACTCTCCTGAATGTGTAGGCATTGAAAAACTATTCTTTACTAACAACCATAAGACGGGAATAGATGTTGCTCAAGCTAGAGGGGTTATACTACTTGCATTATCTCAAAGGGACATACCAATATATGAGTATACACCTTTACAGATTAAACAAGCTATCACAGGATATGGTCAAGCTGAAAAGCATCAAGTTATGGAGATGACTAGAAACTTTCTAAAGTTGAAATGCGTTCCAAAACCCGATGATACTGCTGACGCTTTAGCAGTAGCTATCTGTCATGGGCATTTTTCCAATACTATTAATACTAATTTGAGGTGATACTATGATATACTCTTTAAAGGGTATCTTAATATATAAAGAGCAATCCATAGCAGTTATAGAGTGCGGTGGCGTGGGTTACTCTTGCAAGATTACACAGAATACTTTTTTACAACTAAAGAATATCAATGAGGAACAGTTCTTATATACCTATATGAGCGTTAGAGAAGATAGCATTGAACTCTTTGGTTTTGCAACTCAAGAAGAGTTATCTTGTTTTAAGTTGTTGATATCTGTCAATGGTGTAGGTGCTAAGGCTGGAATTTCTATACTTTCGGAATTAACTCCAGAAAGGTTAGTGTTAGCCGTATCTAGTGGGGATAGTAAGGCTATATCTAAATCTAAAGGTGTGGGAACTAAGATTGCTCAAAGAATAGTCCTAGAACTTAAGGACAAAATCGCTAAAGAAGACATTGCTATCACTGGTGAGAGTTTTTCAAGTGGTGATATGCCTACTAATACATCTAACTTTGAGGACGCTTTACAAGGTTTAATGGCTTTGGGGTACTCTCAATCGGAGATATTACCAATCGTGAAAAGATTAAATGGGGACTTATCTACTTCTGATATTATTAGAGAAGTTCTTAAACACATGATGTAACATAACCTATTATTAATTAATAATTAACAATTAACAAATAATAATTGCTTTAGAGGTGAATTTATTTGATAGAAAAATCTGATATGGAGTTAAACCCCTTTGAAGATAGAGAGGTATCTCCACAATATAATGAAAAAAATGACATTGATACAGAGTTCTCTTTAAGACCTAAAACTTTATCTGAATATATAGGTCAAGATAAGGTTAAAGAAAATCTTTCTATATATATAGAAGCCTCTAAACGCAGAGGCGAACCTTTAGACCATGTACTACTATATGGCCCACCTGGATTGGGTAAGACCACTCTAGCTTGTATTATTGCTAATGAGATGGGGTCTAACATTAGAGTAACCTCTGGCCCTGCTATTGAAAAGGCTGGTGATTTAGCATCTTTGCTTACTAACTTAAACGATAACGATGTTCTATTTATAGATGAAATTCATAGACTATCTAGGGTAGTAGAAGAAGTGTTATATCCTGCTATGGAAGATAACGTCCTTGATATAGTAATAGGTAAAGGACCCTCAGCACGTTCTATTAGAATAGATTTGAAAAAGTTTACTCTAGTAGGTGCTACTACTCGTTCAGGACAGCTTTCTGCACCTTTGCGTGATAGGTTCGGAGTAATCTCACGTTTGGAACTGTACAACTATGACCAACTAACAGATATCATTCGCAGAAGTGCTGAACTTTTAAACATTCCGTGCGACTATGACGGTGCTTATGAGATTGCTAAACGTTCAAGGGGTACTCCTAGAATTGCTAACAGACTATTAAAGCGTGTTCGTGACTTTGCTGATGTTATTGGCGATGGAAACATCACTAAAGAGGTATCGCAGATGGCTCTAAATAGACTTGAAATAGATAGTCTTGGTCTTGACAGCCTTGATAAACGTTTCCTAACTATGTTAATTAAAGGGTACAACGGTGGCCCAGCAGGTTTAGAAACTTTAGCGTCTGCAATAGGTGAGGAGGCTATCACTCTTGAGGACGTTTGCGAACCCTATTTAATGCAGTTGGGATTCCTTTCAAGAACTCCTAGAGGTCGTTGTGCTACTAAGTTAGCGTATCAGCATTTAGGATTTATCCCTAAAGATGATGATAATCAACTAACATTAAGTTGATATCCACGTTTTAGATAGACTTTCTACATATATTAATACTACTATGATGTATATTCTTATGTTGAAAGTTATGTTTAAATCTAAATTATATTTTATTTTAAGGAGATTTTTTATAATGGGCAGACTTTTTGGAACAGATGGTGCAAGAGGTATTGCAATCACTGAATTAACTTGTGAATTGGCTATGCAGATAGGCAGAGCCTCTGCTTTAGAACTAACTAAGACTACTAATCATAAGCCTACAATATATATAGGTAAGGATACTAGAATATCTTCTGATATTTTAGAGAATGCATTAATATCTGGAATATGTTCGGTAGGTGCTAATGCCGTCCGTTTGGGAGTAGTTCCTACACCTGCGGTAGCGTACTTAATCCGTAAGAATAAGGCTGATGCTGGTGTTATGATATCTGCATCACATAATAGTGTGGAGTATAATGGTATCAAACTATTTGCAAGTACTGGCTATAAACTCCCAGATAACATTGAGAACGAAATAGAAAGACTTATATTAGACAGTCCTGAAGAGGTTAAATTAGTATCACATACTAACGTTGGAAGAGTTTTAGACTATCCGACAGCCAAAGATGACTACATTGACTATGTATGTTCAACCATAAAGGAGGATTTAAGCGGTCTAAACGTTGCCTTGGATTGTGCTAATGGTTCAAGTTCCGTAACTGCTGAAAAGCTATTTACTAAGTTAGGAGCTAATGTTCACGTTATCCACAAGGATTTTGATGGTACTAACATCAATGATAGTTGTGGTTCTACACACATGGATAGTTTAATGGAATACGTTAAATCTAATAAGTGTGATATAGGTCTTGCTTTCGATGGTGACGCTGACAGATGTCTTGCAGTAGACGAAAACGGCAATCTAATTGACGGCGATAAGATGATTGCTATATGTTCAAAATCCTATAAGGAAAGAGGTATCTTAAAGGATAATACTGCAGTAGTTACAGTTATGACCAATATAGGATTTTCTATCTTTGCTAAAGAAAATGATATCAAGTTTGAAACTACCAAAGTTGGTGACAGATACGTTCTTGAAAATATGTTAGAACATGGCTATAGTATCGGTGGCGAACAGAGTGGACATATAATCTTTTTAGATGACGCTACCACTGGTGATGGTGAACTATCTGGAGCAAAACTATTAGAAATCTTAAAGTTAAGTGGTAAGAAAGCATCAGAGTTAGCATCTTGTATGGAAAGTTATCCACAAGTACTAGTAAACTTAAAAATCACTGCCGATAAAAAAGGTATGTGGGATAAAAATTCCATCATTATGGATTGCATTAAAAAGTATGAGGATATTTTGGGCGATACTGGTAGAGTTCTAGTGCGTGAAAGTGGTACAGAACCATTAATCCGTGTAATGTTAGAGGGTAAAAATCAAGAACAGATTACTCAAATGGCTAACGATATAGCTAATACTATTAAGGTTAATCTATAATAACCGTGTACGGAACGTCGTCCTCGGCGTTCCAGTATTTTTATATAATTTAACAAAAGGAGTTTTTATTTTGAGAGTTTCACATGATTGGATACAATACAAGTTATTAGATACATCTAATGGGGATAAGTTCGAGGATTGGAATGGTCATACTTTGGTACGTCCAGACCCTCAAGTAGTTTGGAAAACCCCTCATAGGGTAAACTGGGATAAGGCTAATGCAATATATTATAGGTCTAGTGAGGGCGGTGGCTCGTGGAACTATAATACTCAGTTACCTGAAAGTTGGCAGATGTCTTATAAAAATCTAACCTTTAAGATTAAACCTACAGGTTTTAAACACACTGGTTTATTCCCCGAACAGGCAGTAAATTGGGACTTCATGCAGAATAAGATTAAAAAGGCTAACAGACCTATAAGTGTTTTGAATATGTTTGCATATACTGGTGGAGCAACTCTTGCGTGTGCAGAGGTTGGTGCTAACGTTTGCCATGTAGATGCATCTAAAGGTATGGTAAATTGGGCTAGAGAAAATGCTAAACTATCACTACTTGAGGACAAGCCTATACGTTGGATAGTTGACGATTGCGAAAAGTTTGTATCTAGGGAAATTCGCAGAGATAGAAAGTATGATGCTATAGTCATGGATCCACCATCTTATGGACGTGGTAAAAATGGCGAAGTTTGGAAGCTTGAAGATGGTATCTATGACCTAATTAATCTATGTACGGGTGTATTGAGTGATACTCCACTATTCTTTATAGTTAATAGCTATACTACTGGATTATCTCCATCGGTGATAGCCTACATTATGGAAGAGGTAATAGTATCAAAGTTTGGTGGCAAGGTTTCCTATGATGAGATAGGCTTACCAGTACACAACACTAACTTGATACTTCCATGCGGTTCTACTGCAATTTGGGAAAAGGATTAGTTAATTATGATTAAAGCTGAAAACGTTCATTTTTCTTATGGTAGTAAAGAAATCTTAAAAGGTATAAACTTAGAAATCAAAGAGGGAGAGTTTATCTCTATATTGGGGCATAATGGCAGTGGAAAATCTACATTTGCTAAGATGGTCAACGTTATATTAACCCCTAAAGATGGTAAGGTTACTATAGACGGTTTAGATACATCTAATGAGGAAAACCTATTCGATATTAGAAAATCGGTTGGAATGGTATTTCAAAATCCAGACAATCAGATAGTATCTGCAATAGTTGAGGAAGATGTGGCTTTTGCTCCTGAAAATCTAGGCATTGAACCTAGTGAAATCCGAAAACGTGTAGATAGTAGCTTAAAGGCAGTTAATATGTACGATTATAGACTTCATGCACCTAGTCAACTATCGGGAGGACAGAAACAACGTATAGCTATTGCAGGAATTATAGCTATGCGTCCTAAATATATCGTTTTAGATGAGCCTACAGCTATGTTAGACCCTAGCGGACGTGCTGAGGTTATGGAAACTGTAAAAAAATTAAAAAAAGAGTATGGCATTACAATAGTATTGATTACTCACTACATGGAAGAGGCTGTACAATCGGATAGGGTAGTTGTTATGAACGATGGAAAAATCTTAATAGATGGTACTCCTAAAGATATCTTTTCACATTACAATACCCTTAAAAAGGTTGGTTTAGATGTTCCTCAAGTTACTGAAGTAGCGTATCAATTACATAGTTTGGGTATAGATATCAAATCTAACGTTCTAACCGAAAATGAACTAATAGATGAGTTAGTTAAACTATTATAAGGAGGCTAATGTGTGAAAAAAGATTTTATCATTAGTAGTTTAATCTTAAACTTTGTACTATTTATAATAAACTTTGGTTTAATATGGGTTGGAATATCCATAACACAACGAACTAACTTTAAACTTGCAACCTATGGATATACTCTAATTATAATGCCGTTCGTTATGAACTTCTTTCTTAACTATGCTCTATATAAAGAACAACCTAATAGAGTAGATTTAAAATCTAGTAGCTTTATAGTACCTATGATTATTTTAGATGTTCTATCATTAATGCAATACTTTTTCTTAAGAGGACTTTTTTAATATCATATAATTGGGGGGTGTTACGTTTGAAACCTATTATTAAAACGCAAGATTTAACCTATACTTATAGCATAGGAACACCTTTTGAAAAAACTGCTATAGATAAGGTTAATATAGAGATTAATCAAGGTGAGATTGTTGGAGTTATCGGGCATACAGGCTCTGGAAAGTCTACCTTGATACAACATTTTAACGGACTTTTAAGACAAACATCTGGTGAAATCTTTATAGATGGGGAAAATATCTGGGAAGATAAGAAAAATATCCGAAACGTTAGATTTAAAGTAGGATTAGTATTCCAATATCCTGAGTACCAAATATTTGAAGATACTGTATTTAAGGATATCTCTTTTGGATTGAAAAACATGGGACTATCTAAAGAGGATAGGGAAAAATATGTACTTGAAATTGCTGATATGCTACAAATATCTAACTTGTTAGAAAAGTCACCATTCGATTTATCGGGGGGACAAAAAAGACGTGTAGCTATCGCTGGAGTTATGGCTATGAAACCAAAAGTATTAATATTAGATGAACCTTGTGCTAGTTTAGACCCTCTAGGTAGAGTTCAAATACTATCCATGATTAAAGAATATCATAAAAAAACCAATGCTACTATATTGATAGTATCTCATAGTATGGAAGATATGGCAGAGTTTGCAGATAAAATACTCGTAATGAACAAGGGCAAGGCTTTCTGTTTCGATGATACTCCGAAAGTATTTAACAGAGCAGATGAATTAGTTAAAATAGGTTTACAAGTCCCTCAAATATCGAGAGTGTTTATTAAGTTGAAATCTATGGGATATAAT
>Ga0192276_1060_pt1 | contig 26636 bp, 22 predicted proteins | sample Koala_Koa24_I3_FD_131263 | JGI IMG/M metagenome (GOLD analysis project Ga0192276, IMG submission 131263) | Enriched cells from koala feces incubated with labeled cellulose particles, San Francisco Zoo, California, United States - Koala_Koa2-4_I3 ...
ATATTATTTGAAATAAATATGCTCCAATGTACAGATAGTTTCCTATAATTTCAGATTCACCCTCAACGAATATTATATAGTACAAGCTAAGCAATATTACGGAAATATTCATTAAAGTCATAATACTAAACCAAATACGATAGATTATCTTATTAGAGTTTCTAAACTCATATTGACATATTTCACCATTATAAAATTCTTTCGGGACATTAGATAATTTTTCCATGATATTCATGTATGCAACACTCCTTTTAGATATTATATCACAAATATTCTAACATTTCAAGGAAAAATTATGATAAAAATAAAGTTACTACAAAAGGCGGATATATTAACAAATCCGCCTAAATAGATTTAATATAGATTAATTGTTCCAAGCAACGATTTCATTATATAAAGCAATGTAATGTTCTGAAGCATTATCCCAGCTGAAATCTTGTTGCATATCGTGTACAACTAAATCGTTCCACTTTTCAGTATCCTTGTAGAGTTTAATGGCACGTTCACAAGATGCTAACATATCGTGAGCGTTATAAGATTTAAAAGTAAATCCGTTACCATCTACGCCACTGCAATCGATAACAGTATCACGTAGACCACCAGTTTCACGAACTATAGGAACTGTACCATAACGCATACATATCATTTGAGCCAAACCGCAAGGTTCACTTTGAGATGGCATTAAAAAGATATCCGCACCAGCATATATCTTTCTAGCAAGATTTTGGTCAAACGTAATGTTAGTCGATACAATATCAGGGTATTTACGTTGCATCTGTGTAAAGAAATCCTCATATTCCTTATCACCAGTACCTAATATTATAAACTTGCAACCTAAAGCAAGTATATCTTCAAAGACATACTTAACCAAATCCAAACCCTTATGCGAAACTAAGCGTGTAATGATTGCAAGTACAGGCTCATTACCCTCTTGAAGACCAAGTTCTTGAAGTAGTGATTCCTTACAAGCTTTCTTACCACTAATATCCTTGCTAGAGAAGTTTTTAGCAATCACCTTATCAGATGCAGGGTCATAGCCAACGGTATCTATACCGTTTAGGAAACCGCATAGTTTATACTGCTTATTGATTAATATTCTATCTAAGCCATGAGAGTACCAAGGGTCTAAAATCTCCCATGCATAACTAGGACTAACCGTAGTAATCTTATCAGCAGTTTGAATAGCACCCTTCATTAGATTAACACAGCCATCATACATAAGTAAATCGGAATGATATAAAGGCAAGCCTATCAATTCGTTTACAACTTCTGTTCCATACTTTCCTTGATATTGTATATTATGAATGGTAAAAGTATTTCTAATCTTTTCATAGCCCATTTTATACTTATAGAACACTTGATAATATACAGGTATTAGAGCAGTCTGCCAATCGTTAGAGTTAATCACGTCTGGTTTAAAGTCTATATAATGTAGCATCTCTAGTACTGCCCTAGAGAAGAACGTAAAGCGTTCGCAATCGTCATAGAAACCGTATAGACCACTTCTGCCGAAGTAATACTCATTGTCTAGGAAATAGTAAGTAACACCATCTAACTCAGCCTTAAAGATTCCACAATATTGTTTACGCCAAGCAACATCTACGGTTAGATTGGTTATATAGGTCATAGACGTTCTATACTTATGAGGGATATCCTTATATAGAGGTATAACAACTCTGCAATCGTGACCTTTCTTATTAATAGCTATAGGTAGAGAACCAGCGACATCGCCTAAACCGCCCGATTTAATATAAGGTGATGCTTCACTTACAGCAAATAGTATATTCATATAGAGTTATCCGCCCTTTCAAAACTTGTGACCTACTCCCACCACCTATGCTAACGCATAGAGGCGGGGGTTTCTCGCTCAATACACCTAGTGATGTAAGTATCAACGAGCTAACCCCGTGAGCCCCACGGTTCTATTTAATTAACAATTACTAAATAATAACTATTAAACGTTAGTCTTTTTTGAAATAAATAAAGGTGTAGTCTTTGCAGAAGATAGAATCTTACCGTCACTGACGTTTACATTCTTATCTAAAATCATACAAGATAGGTTACAATCATTACCAATAATGCTGTTCTGCATAACTATGCTGTCTTTAACCACAGTATTCTTACCAATCTTAACACCTCTAAAGATAACAGAGTTCTCAACAGTACCCTCAATAATACAACCATCTGCAATTAAGGAGTTCTTAACCTTGCTATCTAAACCAAACTTAGATGGACAAGTATCCTTAACCTTAGTATATATAGGTCTAGTTGAAGTAAATAGAGCGTTTCTGTTAGTCTTGTCTAAAAGGTTCATATTAGCTTTGTAGTAGCTATAAAGGTCATTGATTCTGCTAGTATAGCCAGTAAACTCATATCCATAGATATTAATAGTATCCTTGCTGTCTTGAAGTACACTTCTTTCAAAGCTTACAGCACCACGACTAGATGCCTCTTTAATAATCTGTAGTAAGAAAGCCTTTTTAACCACATAGGTATTCAAACTTATGTTACAATCGCCATCGGTTTCAGGATTTATCATAACATCAACTACTCTGCCGTCCTCGTTCATAGAGAATATAGTACCAGTTTTATATAGATTTCCAACAGTATACACAGCAGTTATATCAGCGTTCTTTTCTATGTGAGCCTTAATAATAGGTTTATAGTTTATAGTCATAGGAGCATCGCAATCACTCATAACTACGTAGTCAGCAGATGTATTTTCAATATATCCAACTATGCCTTTTAAAGCTTCTAACCTACCAGCATATAGAACGCTTTCGTTTCTGCCATAAGGGGGAAATAGCTTTAAGCCACTGTTCTTGCCTACCAAATCCCATTCTTTACCAGAGCCTAAATGATCCATTAAGGATTGATAGTTTCTCTTAGTGATAACACCTATCTCATTTATACCTGAATTTACCATATTTGAAAGTGGAAAATCTATAAGTCTGTATCTACCACCGAATAAAACAGAACCCGTAGTTCTAGTTTTAGTAAGAGTTTCTATAGTATCATCATGCATATTAGCAAAGATTAAACCCAATACATTATTATTACTTGCCATGTGAAATTGCCTCCCTAAATTACTTTTTTCTAATATCTGGAACCATCTGCTTAGGAGCAACCACTTGATTTTCCTTAATCACTTGATTGTGTCCAACTACTGCAATACCCCAGTCATCTCTGTTATCCATAGTTTCGGGTTTAGCACCTACATGAGCATTACTTTCAACAATAGTATTCTCGCCCACAATAGCATACTCAACGGTAGCACCGCTTTTAATTACTGCACCTGGCATAACTATGCTGTAGTTTATAGTAGCATCGGTTTCAACGGTAACGCCTGAAAAGATTACCGAGAAGTCTACAGAACCATCGATATCACTACCTTCGGCTACTACAGAATTCTCAACTTGAGCATTCTCTCCTTGATACTGAGGTGGCATGATTGGATTTCTTGAATATATCTTCCAACTGTCATCATATAGGTCAAGAGGAACGTTAGGGTCAATAATATCCATATTAGCGTCCCAAAGGGAGTCTAAAGTACCAACATCTTTCCAATATCCCTCAAAGTTATAGGCAAATAAACGTTGATTGTCCTCTCTCATCATAGGGATAATATCTTTACCGAAATCTTTAGACCAACTTTCACCAGCGTCACGTTTAGCGTTAGCCTCTTCCTCGTTCTTAACTAGATACTTTCTTAACTTTTCCCAAGTAAATACATATATACCCATAGATGCTAAGGTTGAACGTGGGTGAGCAGGTTTTTCTTCGAAGTCTATAATTCTATTAGGGTCATTAGGGTCACATATCATGATACCAAAGCGAGTAGCCTCTTCCATAGATACATTTAGTACGGCGATAGTACAGTCTGCATCATTTTCTTTGTGGAACGCTAACATCTTAGAGTAATCCATCTTATATATATGGTCACCACCGAGTACTACAACGTACTCAGGATTATACCTTTCAATGAAGTTTATATTTTGATAGATTGCATTAGCAGTACCCTCAAACCACGATTTGCCACTAGAAGTTTCATAAGGAGGTAGAACATGCACGCCACCTCTAGTCTTATCTAAGCCCCAAGGTTGACCGTTACCTATGTAATCGTTCAATACTAATGGCTGATATTGAGTCAATACACCCACGGTATCTATACCAGAATTGGTACAGTTAGAAAGTGGAAAATCTATAATTCTGTACTTACCACCATAAGGTACAGCTGGCTTAGCCATATCTTGAGTAAGTGCATATAATCTACTACCTTGGCCACCTGCAAGTAGCATTGCAACGCATTCTTTTTTTATATACATATCCAAATCGACCATCTTAAAACGTACGTACTAAATGTAACGTACGTTAATAAGAGAAGCGGTCTTCTCCTTTCATATTTCTTTGTTGTTTGTTTTTTAATCCACGCTCCTCGTGTGGGGAGCAACTTTCGTCTTAGAAGTTCTTGTGCTTTTAACACTAGTTGTCTTTTTAGATGTCTTAACTGAAGTCTTTTTAGCCTTAGGTTCGGCAGTACCCTTTAAATAGATTACCGAAAGTGGAGCTAAGTCTAATGAGATGCATTGGTCAAATCCGTGCATAGGGGTATCTAAAGTCTTGTAAATATTTTTAGCTACACCACTACCACCGAACTCTTTATCGTCGGAATTAAAAACGATTCTATACTTGCCATACATAGGCACACCTATCTTGTAGTCATTACGTTGAACGGGTACAAAGTTACATACTATCACTATTTCCTCGCCCATATCGTCAAGACGTCTAAAGGCTATTACACTCTGCTTAGAGTCATCGTTAGCTATCCAAGAGAACCCGTCCCAAGAGTCATCGTTAGCCCAAAGTGGAGAGTTTTCTAAGTAGAATCTATTCAATCTTTCAGAGAAGTTCAGCATAGTCTTGTTGTCATTATTTTCAAGGAGTTCCCAATCAAGACCAGTTTGGAAGTTCCATTCATTTGCTTGAGCAAACTCTTGACCCATAAATAGGAGTTTTTTGCCAGGGTGAGCCATCATATAGCACAAAAAAGCTCTGTAAGATGCATACTTCTGTTCAGGCGTAGTACCACTCATCTTAGTATACATAGAACCTTTGCCGTATACGACCTCATCATGTGAGATTGGTAGTAAATAGTTTTCCGAGAAACAGTAGAAGAACGAAAATGTAACCTTATCATGGTTAAAGGCTCTGTATATAGGGTCTAATGACATATAAGATAGCATATCATTCATCCAACCCATGTTCCATTTAAAGTTAAATCCAAGACCACCTATATCAGTAGGTTTAGTGACTAAAGGCCACGCAGTAGACTCCTCAGCTATCATAAGCACGTTAGGATTTCTTGAAAATACCATCTCGTTCAATCTTTTTAAGAACTCTACAGCCTCAAGATTTTCCTTACCACCGTATATGTTAGCCATCCATTCACCGTCACGCCTGTCATAGTCAAGATATAGCATAGAGGCTACAGCATCTACACGAAGTCCATCGACATGGTACTCTTCAACCCAATTACAAGCACTAGATATCAAGAATGAACAAACTTCAGCCTTACCATAGTCAAAGACTCTAGTGCCCCAAGATGCGTGTTCACGTTTCTTAGGTTCAGTATACTCATAACAACACGTACCGTCAAACTCGTATAGACCATAACCATCTTTAGGAAAGTGAGCAGGAACCCAATCTAAGATAACACCAATGTTAGCATTGTGGAACTTATCAATCATAGCTTTAAAGTCATCTGGAGTACCATACCTAGAAGTAGGTGCAAAGTAACCAGTAACTTGATATCCCCAAGATGCATCAAATGGATACTCAGTTAAAGGCATAAACTCAATGTGAGTGTAAGACATCTTCTGTAGGTATGGAATAATCTCATCTGCAAAGTTTGAGTAGTTAGGAAGTGTACCCTCATCTAGTTTCTGCCATGAACCTAAATGAACCTCATAGATATTCATAGGACTTTTGTAGATAATCCTCTTAGATTTTGAACTCTGCCAACTATCATCATTCCACTGGTAAGAACTTTCATACACCTTAGATGCGTTATTAGGTCTAGTTTCATAATGTGAAGCATAAGGGTCAGATTTTAAGCGTTTAACTCCATCTTTGCTAGTAACACAGTACTTATATATGTCATACTGTTTAATGTTAGGTATAAAAGTTTCCCAAACACCGTTAGCAACCAACTGCATGGTATTAGTAGAATCGTCCCAACTATTAAACTCTCCTACGACCGATAGAGCCTTTGCATTAGGTGCCCAAACTCTAAATATAAAGCCTTGTACACCATCATCATCTATATACCTATGAGCACCAAAAAACTTATGAGCCTCACAACTTTTACCTTGGTAAAAATAGTACAATGGAACATCATACTCTTTTTTTCTTTGAAACTCAGGTTCATTGGTAGCCATAACATTAGACTTTTGTTTCTTTGGTTGGTTCATTTTAATATATCACTACTGCTAAAAGCATAGATAGATACTACCCATGCTGAGAAAATCATGTGTATTGAAAATGCACTACAATTAAGCATTAAACTTTCTCAAGCAGTTTTTCCTTTCTTTAAAATTTTTAATATCTTTTGCTTCTAAACGATACTTTTTTGGGCGGATAACGTTTCTAACTCTCAAATCTATCTATATTCTTTATAACGGTTAATTAGCCCAATTCTATTTTAGCAGATGTTAGATAATAAATCAAGTATTTTTTGATACTTCTAACAAATTTCATACAAATTTAACTATTACCATATTTATATATAGTGCATTTTGCACAAAATAATTATTAATGCAAGACTGAAATTAATAGATTTTAACCATATAGTTTAAGACTATATTTCCAAAAGTTGATAATATACACAAAAATCCCACCCATACGTTTCATAATTTTACATACTATACTATCTTTATGGCAGTTACGGTTATATCGTCAGACTGCTTATTAGAGTTCTCATATGCGGTAGAACATATGTTATGTGCTAACACCGATACGTCTGTGCAAGTATCTAATAGAAGTACGGTTTTTATATATTGGTATAGACTTTCGTCCACACCGTCAGATATCATAATTATAATATCTCCAACGTTTACGTTCAACTTGTAGTTAAATAATGAAACCTCTTGCATTATTCCAAGTGGATAAGATACTCCTTCTATAAGTTTTACCTCACCGTCTACCTTTATTATAGTAGAGGTTGCCCCTGCTTTAAATATATCAGCAGTACCACTGTAGGTATCCAACCTAAATACGTCTAACGTAGTGAAACTCTCATCTGATGATTTAGTCATAATTAAGGCATTAAGGGTATCTATGGTACTAGATACGTCTAAACCAGACAGTGTCAACTTCTTAAAGAGTCTAACGGCAAGTTGAGAGTCTATAGAAGCACTGTTACCTCTACCCATGCCATCAGATATTACGGCATACTGATTCCCATAGCAATCTGTAAAGTTATCGGCAGTATCACCACATATTGAGTAGTTCTCAGATACTTTTTGCGAAGTATGTACGTCAATAGAGTACTCTTTACTTTCGCAGAACGTCACTCTATAGAAGTCATCTATTAAGGTTATGTTTAGGAACTCCATATCTCTTTCAGCTATAACAGATATATCTTTTTCTAGTTCGGCAAACTGTAGATTTTCATCTTTAATGTATACCTCTATAGTAAGCTTAGATACATCATTTAGGTAAGCCGATACGTTTAAGAATGCTATATGCTTATCTCTAAGGTATATAGATACATCTTCTGTAACTTGTACTTTAGGTTTGTATCTAACTAGAATATTTTCCATTACAGAACTTATAACGTTCTCAGCCAACCTTATTTGGGCGTATAGAGTTTCTCTATCCTCTTTAGATTTAATATCGTTGTGTATTAGCAATTCTCTACGTTTGATGTTTCTAACGAAAGCATCTGCTATATCGGTACGTTTAAAACACCAATTAAAGAACTCAGGCATATTAGTAGGTGTAATATCTTCGCAGTCATACGCTCTTAAGACTTCAAAGTTTTCCTTAGTCTTTTCAGAGTTCTTTTCCCAGCAGAACTTTCTATTCCTACAGTTTACACACACTTGATGGTACACCTCTTCGGTAACATCTAAAGGTTTAAATCTCTTATCTATGGCAGAAGCTATTCCAGAGGTACTTAAGCGAACGTCTTTTAACGATTGTATAGAGTACTTTAATCTAGCCTCTATAGTATCCAAAAAGGATACATCGGGGGTAGTATATGGCAGTATAGAACCATCTGTTTCCATTTTAAATACCTTACTAGGTATGCATAGAAATACTAAAGTACCCACAAATATTCCACCCATAGATAGTACAAAGTAATTAACATCACCGACTAACATTAAGCCTATAACGTTGATACATATAAAAAATATTCCAGATATACTCTTGTGCTGTTGTGATATTATGCCACACGCTAAACCTCCCATAGCAAAGAATATTGTTGAGAATCCTAGTTCAGAGTTGAACAGTAACATTCCACAAGTGGTAAGTATTCCACATATACCACTACCACTGATACCATATATCTTAGAACAACATAGCACACATATTACTCCTAAGACTACACCTATATTGACGTTCCAAATATCGACCGAACAGAACGTTGCAACTAGTAGAGCATATGCTACCGATAACGATATTACACTATCGGTATTGATATGGAATCCGTAGTCATCTTCATAGAATAGTTGTGCTAAGAAATATTGAACTAAGCCAGTAATGATACTTAAACAGATATGTATACTTATAGTATTAATATCCTGTTCAGTAGCAGTAAATATTACTATGCCACCACCCAACATACAAAGAGTAGTTATTAAAGAGTTATATACGTTGCTTATACGCTTGTTTATAAATATTCTAACTCCAGCCACTAGGAGCATAGCACATATCATTACTGCAGAGTTCAAAAAGTTATCTGCGGTGAAGTAGGCTATTAAACTTCCAGCCAATACCGACCCTGCGTATATAGGCGGTAACGCTCCCATTAAAGCTATGTTCAACGACGATTGTACTCCCGACAGTGTAGAGTTTGCTATTATGAACGATAAGAATATCATAGTTAATATCTCTGCGGTAGTGCCTAGATATCTATACCTACTACTATTGATGCTTTCAACCTTCATTTTTATAGTACACCTTCCTTAAAAAAAATATTCCTTATGATATTATACTATCACAAGGATTTTAAAAAAGGTGTAGAAATTAGTATTAATTTCTAAATAATTACAGTTATTTACTTACATATTTTATTTATTTATTTTTCTGTCACAAACTCGTTACTTGCTGTAAACTTTGAGAAAACTTTATAAACTGCTCCATAGTTAAACTTTCTGCTCTAGTACTAGGCGATATTCCTATGCTTTCCAGTGCCTTAGATACATCACATTTAGAAATTGCCATACTAGACGATATAGTATTGGTTAGAGTCTTACGCCTTTGAGAGAATGCTCCTTTTACCACCTTAAAGAAGAACTCTTCATCTTTTGGTGATAGTTTTCTATCCTTATGGATATCTAACCTAATGACACAACTATCCACATTAGGCGATGGCATAAAACTTCCACGATTAACATCAAAAAGCTTAGTAACTGTAGCATAGTAGTTCACTGCCACTGTAATAGCTCCCGTATCACGAGTTCCCACCTTAGCACATAATCTTTGACCTGCTTCTCTTTGAACCATAACGGTGATACTTTCTATCGGCAGATGGTTTTCAAGTAGCATCATAATTATTGGAGAGGTTATATAGTAGGGCAAGTTTGCACATACTGATACTTTTAAGCCTTGAAACTCATTGCATATGGTTTGATTCAAATCTACCTTCATAACATCGGCATTAATAACCTTAACGTTGTCAAATTCGGATAGAGTTTCCTTTAAGATAGGTATCAATCTGCTATCTATCTCTATAGCAACTACCTTATTGGCACGTTTAGCAAGTTCACAGGTTAGGACTCCAAAGCCCGTACCTATCTCTAAGATACCATAGCCTTCTTTAGCGTTTCCAAGTTCAGCAATCCTAGGGCATACCGTAGGATTAATTAAAAAGTTTTGACCTAAACTTTTAGAAAAGTTAAACCCATGCCTAGATAGGATATCTTTAACCACAGATATGTTAGTTAAGTTTTCCATACTCGTTGATACCCTCTAAGCTTTCATCATTTAGAATCCAATCGTCTACGTTGATAATCTTAAAATCTTGATTGGTTTTACGTACTATAACCCGTTCTACACCTGCATTGATTATAAACCTTCTACACATAGAGCAAGGCTCGACGTTGCCATCTATGGCATTTGTAGAGGCATCATGACACGCTAGATATATAGTAGAACCCATTAGCTCATTCCTAGATGCTGATATTATAGCATTCTGTTCTGCGTGTACCGAACGACAAAGTTCATAGCGTTCACCTCTAGGAATGTTCAATCTGTTGCGTATACATATACCAATATCTGAGCAATTTTTTCTACCTCTAGGTGAGCCATTATACCCAGTAGATATTATCTCATCGTTTTTTACTACTACTGCACCGAACTGTCTGCGTATACAAGTAGAACGTTTAAGAACAGTTTCAGCTATATCCAAGTAGTAATTAATCTTATCTATTCTTTCCATATTTATTCATTTTTTTCAATTCACGCTCCTCGTGTGAGGAGCGATATTTAACCTATGTTTATTTTTTAACCTGCATTTAGACCATAGTTGGCACATAATGCAACTAATCCACCTTGAAAACCACTTCCAACGGCTTGGAACTTCCATTCACCATTGTTACGATATAACTCTGCAATGACTAAAGCAGTTTCAATAGAGAAGTCCTCGCTAAGGTCATAACGCATCAATTCGGTATTGTTAGCAACATCTACTATACGAATAAACGCATTGCTAACCTGACCAAAGTTCTGCTTTCTAGTTTCGTAGTCATATATAGTAACGGTAAAAGCTATTCTTTCTATGTTTGTAGGTACTAAGCTTAAATCCACATTAACTTGTTCGTCATCGCCATCACCCTCACCAGTTCTGTTGTCGCCCATATACTGTACAGAACCACTTGGGTGGTTTGGATTGTTATAGAAAATAAAGTCACTGTCAGAAGTTGCTCTGCCGTTAGCATCTACTAAGAATACAGACGCATCGAGGTCGAAATCTGCACCACCATCGTACTTGTTAGTATCCCAACCAAGACCTACCAATATCTTAGATAGTCCAGGGTTAGACTTAGTTAAGTCAATCTTTTGACCTTTTTTCAAACTAATAGCCATAGTTAAAAATCCTTTCTATATTAATAATACTATAGTTGCTAAATGTTAGATAAGTCCTAGAAGTACTCTCTTAAGCATCAATAGGTCAACAGTGTTTACGTTAGAATCTGCATTGTAGTCTGAATTATCGAAATTGATACTATCTTCAGATTCTAAACCTAAGAGATATCTCTTTAGAAGTAGAACGTCAGCGGAATTAACCTTAGAATCTGAATTAACATCGCCAAGTACAATATCCGATTCTTGTATAACATCTAAAGAGGTTGCAAAGTTGCCCGTTATAGAAAATTCAACTGTAGAACCAACTTGAATATTTACATTATCCATATTATCAGCGACACCGTTAAGAATAGTATTAGCACTAACCATAACTTCCATATCGCCACTACTAGTATCTACGGTCAATATTAGGTCGCCGTATTCGTCTTCTTCTATAGCAGTAACCGTACCAGTGAACTTATTATCCAAATCAGATTGAGAGGTAGTAACAGAGGTAGTAACATCGGGGTCATCTAAGCCATCTACTATTGAGTAGTAACAAGGTTTAGCAGTGTAATCTTCATTAAATAGTACTGGAAGTTTAGCGGAACGCCAACTTACGTCATCGGTAGTACCCCAAATAACCACAGCAGATATACTATCGGAGTACTCAACGGCTAAGTCCATAATATCGCTATAGTATTGTGCTTGAGTTTCAAGACCTTGTTCAGAAGTATCGGAAGTAGTAACGTCTAGTTCAGTAATTTGGATATCTAATCCAGTTTCAGCGAAAGCTTTTAAAGCCTTTTCATATGTAGATATGCTAGGGAAAGATACATCTAAGTGCGATTGCATACCTATGCCATCTATTAAGCCTTTTTCTTGTAACCTAGTAGCCATTTCAATTATAGCACTAGTTTTATCTGGCATATACTCGTTAAAGTCGTTGTAGTATAGCTTACAACCCTCTGGAGCGTACTTTCTAGCATACTCAAAAGCGTAGTCTATAAAAGAGTTATCTCCAAAGACTTTAACCCAACCAGAATAGTTTGAATTTTCCTCATAAGTTCCACCAGTACGATAAGAACCATCATCGAGCCAAGCCTCATTTACAACGTCCCAAGCATAGAATTCAACATCGGGATATTCAGTAGCTAAAAGTTCCATTAAATTCTTAATGTAGCTTTCCATACGACCGAGCATAACCTCTTCTGATACCCAATCGCCATCATCAGAGTAACCCTCTTTAAAGAACCAACCTGGAGTTTGGCTATGCCATACCAATACGTGTCCACGCACTGGAATATCGTTTTCTTGACAGAAGTCTAATAGACTTCTAGCAGAACTAATACTTACAGCAACTTCGGTTTCATCACCCGATTGTGCCAAGGCTTGACACTCAGATTGTACTAGAACGTTCTCAGGCTTTAATTCATTACCGAACGTTATACTATTGTAGTGTTTTAATACTAAATCCTTAGTAGCTTGTGAACCTAAATCTGAAGATGTTATAGCACCACCAAACTTAAAGTATGGCGAATATACGTCCTTTAAAGATGCTATATCTTGTTGTATAGTATACTCTGGAGTAGAATATACTATAAAGTCATCTATTGCTATGTTTACGCCCGTATCGGAACATTCAAAGTATAGATATATATCTGTGCAATCGGTTGGAATTTGAACTTTAGCATCTGAAAGTTCTACCCAAGCACCCTCAGATACAACACTGGCAATGTTAGTATAGTGTACTTCACCCGCACTGTCAGTATACTGCATACTTAATGTTATGGTTGCATACCATGGAGTCTTTACCCACGCATCTACAACGTACTTTTTACCACTCTCAAGTATACCATCTGTTAAGAACTGTGCACCCTGCCAAGATTTAGTTCTACCCTCACATAGCAGATATCCATTTCCACCATGAGCATCATCATTAGCTACAGAAACTGTAACAGAGTCACCCTCATTCATACTAGATGAAAAGCCATCTAAACCGTCTTCAAAAGTTGCCGATGCTACTACTTCGCCTAACTCTTCGGTAGTATCGTCGGCAGATACCAACGCAGAACCAGATGTCATAACCATAGCAATTGCAGAAACTCCTGCAATGAATTTCTTCATATTCATACGAAATATCCTCCTCGATTCTTAATTATACATATACATTCTACCACATTGTACATAAAAAGTCAAGAGTATTTTAAAACTTTTATACATCTTTTTAGAGTATATCCAATGTTTGGTATAATGTAATGTGCTATCTTGCATTTAATATAGCTTCTGTCATAGTTATAGCTTTTTTATTCTCTAAGACGTCATGTACACGTACGAACATACAACCACACTGAACAGCTATAACAGAAGTTACTATAGTACCCTCTACACGTTCATTAGACGGAACGTTTAAGGTTAAGCCTATCATAGACTTTCGAGAAGTTCCCAAAAGTATAGGATATCCCAAAGAGTTGAATTCGTTTAGATGTTTCATAATGGATAGATTTTGATTTAAATCCTTAGCGAAACCCACACCCATATCTAAGATAATCTTATCCTTAGAGATACCGTTTTCTAAAGCAATAGATACACTCTCTAATAGGTCAAGTTTAACGTCTTGAATAAAGTTTTCAGAGTAATTAAGGTTATCACGATTATGCATTAGACAACAAGGAACATCATACTTTTTAGCGACCTTACCCATATTGATATCATACTTTAAACCCCAAACATCGTTAAGTAAGTCAGCACCAGCCTTAAAGCTTTCCTCGGCAACGTGAGATTTATAGGTATCTATAGATATAGGAATATCGAAGTTCTTTTTAATCGCCTCAATGATAGGTACAACCCTAGATATTTCTTCCTCATCAGATATTTTAGTATAGTTAGGTCTAGTACTTTCACCGCCAACGTCTATTAAATCTGCACCGTCATTAATCATCTGTTCACAGTGATGTAATGCGTTGTCTATGGAATTAAACTTACCACCATCGGAGAAGCTGTCGGGGGTAACATTTAATATTCCCATTATGTAGGTTCTATTTTGATTAAAGTTCTTATTTCCAATAATCATAATAATATTTTCCTTTCAAAAAGACTCTAAAGTATTAAGTCTTTGTTTTTAGTATCATCGTTCCAGTAGCACCGATTCTCAGCATCACAGTTAAAGCATAGCCTAGATAGTTTATCTGCCTTGTATAGAATATCGGCAAGAGTTTTAAGTTGGTTAGATTGCTTTTGATGTTTCTGTATAGCATCTACTATTGTGTTAATCTCCTCGGTAGAGTATTCGCAACTACTAAGAATGTTTACAATCCTATTCTTAGCTTGATTATGAGGTATGTTGTACATATATTGGTCATATCTTCCTATATCATGAAGTAGTGTAGTAGCATAGATAATCTCTTTTGGAACGTTTAGACCACTCTCCAAGTTTAAGATATAGCTAATCCTAGCCACGTCTAGTAGGTGAGTTAAGCCATGCTTACAGAAGATTCTTTCTCTTTCAAAATCTTCTATAGTCTGTAGGCAAGATTTAAACTCCACATTAGATAGTATCTTATTAACACGTTTCACAGATAAAAATCCTTTCTATATTAGAAACTTAGTAGGCACATTAAGAGCATTAAAGCACTCTCTAGCAAGCTTTGGAGTTTCAAAGATACCAAACACTGCCGAACCACTACCCGTCATAACCGAACATAGAGCGTTAGCTTTAAGCATAGAGTTTTTAATATCTGTTATACTTTGGGGTAGAGTAATCTGTTCAAATACGTTTCCACAACACTTACTTAATGTAACAATATCTTGATTTTCAATAGCACTCAATGCTAAGGTGTTGTTGATGTGCTTAACGTTAGATAGTTGGTCTATCTGCCTATATGCTTGCGGTGTAGATATACCATCTGTACCTTTAGCTATTACCATATTCAACTTTGGAAGAGGTTTTAAAGGGGTCAATACATCACCTATACCTGTAGCATAGACTGTTCCTCCCATGATAAAGAATGGAACATCTGCACCTATAGACGCACCTAACTTGATAAGCTCAGCATTGGTTAGTGGATAATCAAACATTCTATTTAAGGCTTTCAATACACACGCAGAGTTAGAACTACCTCCACCCAAACCTGCTTGTGATGGTATATTTTTTAAGATTCCTATGCTAACTCCATGTGAAGTATCGCCAATGGTATCTAAGAATCTCTTAGCAGATACATATGCTATGTTCTTCTCACCATTTGGAATAGATTCATTAGGTGACTTAGTAACACATTGAACGTCTACCATGTTGTTATCGGTTATGGCTATTGCGATAGTATCGAATATAGGAACTTCATAGAATATACTTTCAAGTATATGATATCCATCGGGACGTCTACCTACTACATCTAAAGTTAGGTTCACCTTTGCCGAAGATTTTAAATCTAGTAGCTGATTAACCATGTTAATTACCCTCATTTAATTCTTCTAAGAACTCTCTAATACGCTTTAACGCCTCTTGTAGATGCTTTAACGAATATGCATAGGATACTCTAATAAATCCATTTCCACACTCACCGAAAGCATCACCAGGGACTACTGCTACTCGCTTGTGATATAGTAGCCTTTCGCAAAAGTCTTCACTAGAGAGTCCAGTACTCTTTATGCATGGGAATACATAGAAAGCACCCTCAGGATTGAAACAGGTTAAACCCATCTTATTAAATTCATCTACAACTAAGCGTCTGCGAATGTTGTACTCATCACGCATACTAGCGACGTCATCTTCGCAGTTAGTAAGAGCCTCTACAGCTGAGTATTGACTAATAGTAGGTGAACACATTATACCATACTGATGAAGTTTTAACATCTGCTTAGAGAGTTCTTTAGGAGCACAAAGATAACCCAAACGCCAACCTGTCATAGCGAAAGCTTTAGAGAATCCATTAATATATACGGTACGTTCTTTCATGCCATCGAACTCTATTATAGAGCAATGTTTTCTGCCATAGGTAAGTTCTCCATATATTTCATCACTTAGCACTACTATGTTGGTATCTCTAATCACCTCCACTATTTCAGATAGGTCATCTTTGGTCATAATAGCACCCGTTGGATTGTTTGGAAATGGAAGTATTAAAAGCTTAGTTTTATCAGAAATCTTTTCTTTTAGTGCAGATGCTCTTAACTTGAAGTTGTCTTGAACCTTAGTTTCAATGGTTATTGGAATACCTCCACACATTTGAACCAATGGAGCATAACATACAAAACAAGGTTCAACTATAAGCACCTCATCGCCAACATCTACCATAGAGCGTATAGCGATATCTATAGCTTCCGAGCCACCCACTGTAACTATAATCTCATCGTTGGGACAATACTTAACACCATGTTTTCTAAAGGTATAGTCCGATATAGCATTTCTAAGGTTAATTAAACCAGAATTAGATGTATAGTGGGTTCTGCCTTTTTTTAGACTATTTATAGCCTCGTTGCGAATACTCCAAGGAGTAGCAAAGTCAGGTTCACCAACACCTAAGCTTATAATGTCCTCCATAGTTTCGGCAACGTCGAAAAAACGTCTAATACCAGAAGGTTTTATATTTTGAACTTTCTTAGTCAAAATTTTTTGATAGTCTATCATAGGGATAAAATAACACTCCTTTAACATTATTAGTCTAATAGGTTCTTAACAGAGTCAACCACTAAGGAGCGACAAAGCCCCTTTCATCGGTAGTATCTTGGTCTATACATATGCCCTTATCCTTATATCTTTTTAAGATAAAGTGCGTAGCAGTAGATAGTACTCCCTCAATGGCAGATAACCTTTGTGATATAAACAGCGATATGTTTCTAACGTTAGTACCACTGATAGTCACTGCTAAATCGTAAGCACCCGACATTAACGTTACACTCTCCACCTCATCGTATTGAGCGATAGTCTTAGCGATAGCATCATAACCTGCGTTCTTTTCAGGCGTAATTTTAACCTCTACATAAGCGGTAACATCATTATCATCTTCAATGAGTTCTTCGTTTAATATGGCACTATAACCCATTATTATGCCTTTTTTCTCATAGCATTTAATCTTCTGTTCAACCTCTGGAACAGATAGTCCAGTCATGCTGGAAAGTTCTTCCGACGATAATCTAGCGTTGTGTTTTAAAAGTTTTAGGATAGTATCCATAATGTAACCTCCATCTATCAAATTTTATACTGTATAGGTTTTCTATCAACGTAGTACGTTAGATATTCAAACCCACAAGATTTTATCATATCTATGCAACTTTGAACGTCATTAGCAAGTTGGTCAGTAGAGTGAGCGTCGCTACCCACAGATATTATACTACCACCTAAGTCCTTGTACATCTTAACGTATTCAGCAGTAGGGAATGGGAATCCACAACCCTGTCTAAGTCCCGATGTATTTACCTCTAAGCCTATGTTACCATCTATAATAGTCTTAAAGATTTCTTTAATAGTAGGTTCAAACCTATGCATATCCACAGAATAGCCAGCCTTATAGATGTATCTAAGTGGATACGTAAGGTGAGCCAATATGTCAAACTTTCCCCACTTGCATAGCTTTAATATCGTTAAGAAGTAGCCTTGCATTAAGGTATATATATCCACCTTAGAGTAGTCTATATTAAAGAAGTCCTGAAAACCATATATTTGATGTACCGAACCTATTACGAAGTCCAATCTTCTGTCAGAGATAATCTCTTCAGCAAGAGTAAAGTCCATAAAGGCTTGACCTAGTTCTATACCGCATATTAGTTTAATATCACCTTTAAACTGTTCTTTCAAAGCGACAATATCTGCTAAAGACTTTTCAAAACTCTGCATATAGTTGTAGTCATCATAGTCGAACGTTTCCTTGTAGTGTTCCTTAGGATACCACATATTTACTTCACAATGGTCGGTGATAGCCATAACGTTCAAACCTATTTCAATGCCTTTTTTAACCATATCGTAGGGAGTACTCTCGGCATCTGGGGAGTTGTTTGTGTGTGTATGACAATCTATCATGGTTTAAAAAATCCTCCTAAAATTCATCGAACTGCGATAGCGTAGATAGTGAACCGAATACCAATATAACATCGGTATTAGAACTTCTAGCAAGCTTTATAGATTGCTCTATACTGTAACAAGGAGTAACGTTGTCATTATAGCTACGTACTACCTTAGCTAGATTCTCTGCACTTAATGAGCGTATACCATCTGTAGAGATGGTATATACCACGTCAGCTCTATCGCATAGATTCTTAACTATAGTCTTATAATCCTTGTCTTTAAATATGCCCATAATGTAGCATATAGACATATTGTTAAAATAGTCGTCTAAGGTTTTTCTTAGGCGTAGTGATGCATCTGCATTGTGGCAACCGTCTAATACTATTAAAGGTCTGTCCCTACGGACTATCTCGAAACGATATTTCCAAACAGCCTTAGATATTCCTCTAACTATGCACTCTTTAGGGACATTTAAAGTTTCACACGCAACTATGGATAGTATAGCATTATCTATTTGAAAGTCGCCTAACATTTGGGATTGTAAATCCTTGTACGCTAAGTAATCAAAATGTAATATATAGTTACCATCTAAAGCCACATTTAAAACGTTTGACCTATCGGCTACACTCAGATTAGAGCCTTTTCGTTTGCATACATCGTATATAGTATCTAACACGTCATGATGTTGCATAATGGTTACGGTAGGCACTCCACTTTGAATGATTCCACATTTTTCGGTAGCAATACTAGTAAGGGTATCACCTAAGTACTGAGTATGGTCTAAACTAATCGAAGTAATAACAGATAGAATCTTGTTGTGTAGTACGTTAGTAGCATCTAAGCGACCACCCATGCCTACCTCTATTATAGCCACATCACACCTTGTAGATAGGTACTCAAAGGCTATAGCGGTTTCAAGTTCAAATGCAGATGGTTCTCTAACACCTATAGATTCTAACCTTTTAGATACTTTTATAACTCTATCTTTGCAAGTGTTATAGTCATCTAAGGTTATAGGTGTTCTATTAACTGTAATAGTTTCAAATAGACTTCTTACAGCAGGAGAAGTATATCTACCTACGGTGATACCATTTTCTATTAGAATACTTTCTATATACGCTCCCGTAGAGCCTTTGCCGTTAGTACCTGCAATGTGTATCGACCTAAACGCATCTTGTGGATTCCCTAGCAGTTCACACAGCTTAGATATACTCTCTAAGCCCAACGTGATATTATAGTCTAAACTAGCCATTACTCTACCAACTGATACACACTATCTGGGGTAATTTGCATATCGTCTACTTCAAGATACCAATCGCTTAGGTTGTCAAGAGATATCTTAATCTTCTCACCCTCTTTAACGGTATCAACATACCTAGGTTTTTGATTCACTTCACAGTATACGCTATCCTTGTCTAGCTTGTGAAGGTCACACCAAAGATGTTCAAAGTTAGAGCCACATTTTTCTGCTACATCGTCCTTAATTTGAAAAGCTATCTTAACCCTAGCCTTAGCACTAGATAGTGCTGACCAGTTTCTAAGGAAGTTGACCCTTTCCTTAGCCATAGTAGAGGTTCTTACGCTTTCTTGTTCAGGAAGAACCATCAATATACTTTTATAGTTAGAGGTATCTACTTCAGATAGTGGAATTAACTTAGAACCCTCACGATTCTCTACAGCGTACACAGTACCAATAGGGCCACTATGTTCAACGTCACGATAGTTTCTGCCACCTATTAACATCTTGTCATATTGTTTGTTAGCTTCCATCCAATTTATCCAAGTTAGAACTATGTTATCTTCGTGGATATCTTTACCTATTATGATAGGTGTACCCTCTTCAATAGGCTTAGGGTTAGATATAATCCAGTCGGCAAAGTTGCTCAATATTAGTGCATGGTCATTAGCAGATTCAATGTTGCTATCCATAATCTCAAGTTCTATGAAACCACACCTATTAAGCCCGTGAGTATGTAACCACACTTTGCCATCATCGATATCAGAACCTACACCCTGTACGGTATATAGATACTTCAAAGATGGTGGAGTATTACTCTTAGCTTGTATGCCACACCACACTCCCGATAGTATTCTTTCGGCATTAAAATCCACACAGAATGACATATCCTCAATTAGACAGCACATAAACTTAAGTTGTATATGTAAACCTACCACTGGGTGAAAGTTTCCTTGAGAAAAGTCCATAGCTACGGTTATACCGTCTACAACGTCCTTTTCAAGAGTTTCTTTTTCGGCATAACTTAACTTATGATACACTTGAAGATGTTGCTGATTTTGTTTATACAAAGGCTCTTTAAAGAAGTTTATCTTAAACTCCTTATTCAAATATCTTACCGTTGCCATATGACAGTTTAGATTCTCATTATGTCCTAAAGATACAAACTCTAAGCCATATTGAGGACAACGTTTTTCTAACCTTTCAGATATACTATCTAAGCTTTTAACCTCACTAGGATTCTTAGGTGTTACCATAGTGTACGATAGTGTATTCTTGATTCTATTAATATACTTATCCATGATATAATAAAAACCTCCTTTATGATAGTTTAGGGCGACTAGACATAGTCGCCCAAACGAATTTAAGACTGAGTCTAATTCTTAATAGAGTGCATAGGTGCAGGGATACGTCCTCCCCTAGATATAAACTTAGCAGGGGATTTCTTATTAATCTTCATGACTGGGCCACTACCCAATAGACCACCAAATTCTAAGCTATCGCCAACGTCCTTTCCGATTGCTGGAATCAACCTAACAGCAGTAGTCTTATTGTTTACCATACCTATACAAGCCTCATCGGCAATGATGGCAGATATCGTATCGGGGGTAATATCACCAGGTACAACTATCATGTCAAGACCTACAGAACATACTGCAGTCATAGCCTCTAGTTTTTCAAGTGATAGTGTACCATCTACGGTAGCATCTATCATACCAGCGTCTTCGGATACTGGTATAAATGCACCAGAAAGTCCTCCAACGTGTGAAGATGCCATAACTCCACCCTTCTTAACGGCATCGTTTAAAAGTGCTAAGGTTGCGGTAGTTCCATGAGTTCCACACTGTTCAAGACCTATCTCCTCTAAGATATGAGCGACGCTATCGCCAACAGCAGGTGTAGGTGCTAGTGATAAATCTACTATACCGAAAGGAACTCCAAGCATTTCAGAGGCTTTAGAACCCACTAACTGTCCCATACGAGTAACCTTAAAGGCTGTCTTTTTAATAACGTCTGCAATCTCATCAATACTTGCATCTGGGTGCTTAGATACTGCAGAGCGTACTACTCCAGGGCCTGAAACTCCCACATTGATAACACAATCAGGTTCACCTACACCATGAAAAGCTCCTGCCATAAATGGATTATCTTCGGGAGCATTACAGAACACTACCAACTTTGCAGGACCCATACAATTATTATCTTTAGTTAGTTCAGCAGATTTTTTAACCACCTCACCCATCAGCTTAACGGCGTCCATATTTATACCCGAACGACTTGAGCCTACATTTACTGAGGCACATAGATTACTAGTCTTAGCTAGAGCCTCTGGAATAGAGTTTATTAGTTCCAAATCACCAGCGGAAAAACCCTTATGCACTAATGCAGAGTATCCACCTATGAAGTTTACTCCACATTTATCTGCACACTTTTGGAGCGTCAATGCAAACTTAATTGGATTCCTTTCAGTACAACAAGCACATATCATAGCTATAGGCGTAACAGATATTCTCTTATTGATGATAGGAATACCATACATCTTTTCAATCTGTTCACCTACTGCAACTAGATTCTTTGCCTTAGTAGTAATCTTGTTATAGACCTTTTCGCAAGCCTTATCTATATCACTGTCGCAACAGTCTAATAGCGAGATACCCATAGTAATAGTACGAATATCAAGACATTCGTCTTGTATCATGGTAATAGTTTCTAAGATATCATTAGTATTAATCATGAAAGTACCCCCTATATTCTATGCATAGAGTTAAAAATATCTTCATGCATTACGTGTATCTTTAAGTTCTGTTTTTCCTCGACGTCTTTCAATTTAGCAGATAGCTTATCAAACTCAGAGGAAGATATATCTACGAGCATAATCATGCAGAACATATCTTGTAGTACAGATTGTGTAACCTCAACTATGTTTGCCTTTTCTTGACTACATACAGTGCTAACCTCTGCGAGTATACCTGTTTTATCCTTACCAACTACTGTGATTACAGCTTTCATATGTAAAAACTCCTTCTATTATAGATTAGATTAAATTACACTATAGATTATATCACACCAAATTGGTAATGTCAATCTAATTAATATAGTTCTATATTTATAACTATAAAAATAAAAGGAGATTACTTCAATGTAATAGCGTTCTTTAGATATTTTCTATTGACTTTATATCTAAGATGGTGTAAAATATCTTTGTAATATATTTTAGAAAAGTGAGGAAATATAGTTTATGAAGAAACCTTTTGTTACAAAAGAACTAATAGAAAAAATTTCCCAAGAGATTCCTACACCTTTTCATATCTATGATGAAAAGGGCATTAGGGAAAACGCTAGAGCATTATTAAAGGCTTTCTCTTGGAATAAGGGATTTAAAGAATACTTTGCCGTAAAAGCTACTCCAAACCCATTCATATTGAAGATACTTCAAGAAGAGGGTTGTGGTACAGATTGCTCATCTTATACAGAACTACTTATGAGCGATGCTTGTGGTTTTCATGGTCATGATATTATGTTCTCATCTAACGTTACACCTGCACAAGATTTTAAACTCGCCGATAAGTTAGGTGTAATCATCAACTTAGATGACTTTACACACATAGATTTCCTAGAAAAAACCATAGGACATATCCCAGAAACTATATGTTGCAGATATAACCCTGGTGGACTCTTTAAGATAGAAAATCAGATTATGGATACCCCTGGTGAAGCAAAGTATGGTTTTACTCATGACCAACTTATAGAGGGTTACAAACTATTAATGAAAAAAGGTGCTAAAAACTTTGGATTACACGCCTTTTTAGCTAGTAATACCGTAGCTAATGAATACTATCCAGTACTAGCAAAGACTCTATTTGAAACCGCTGTAGAAATAAAAGAAAAGACGGGTGCTAATATTAAGTTTATAAACCTATCGGGTGGTGTTGGAGTAAACTATAGACCTGAACAAGCTCCTAACGATATTGCAGTAATCGGTGAGGGTGTTAGAAAGGTCTTTGAGGAGATTATGATTCCAAACGGTCTTGGCGATTGTGCTATATTTACCGAACTGGGCAGATATATGTTAGCTCCTTATGGACATTTAATAGCTAAGGTTCTACATGAAAAACACACACATAAGGAATATATAGGTTTAGATGCTTGTGCTTGTAACTTGATGCGTCCTGCTATGTATGGAGCATACCATCATATTACTGTACTAGGAAAAGAAAATGAACCTTGCGACCACAAGTACGATGTTACAGGCGGACTTTGTGAAAATAACGATAAGTTCGCTATAGACAGAATGTTACCTAAGATAGATATAGGTGACTATATATGTATCCATGATACTGGTGCTCATGGTTTCGCTATGGGATACAACTACAATGGAAAACTTCGTTCTGCTGAAGTTCTTCTAAAAGAAGATGGCACATATCAACTAATTAGACGTGCCGAAACTCCAAAAGATTACTTCGCAACTTTCGACTTTACAGACTTTTTTGAAAAATAATTTTTGATAATCAATATAAACTAATCGAGATAGATTAAGAATCTATCCCGATTTTTTTGACGTTCAGTTAAAGGACGTCTTTTCTATATACGTTAAAGCTATAGTTTAAGCCGTTATGTTCAAAAATCTTAGATTGTTGTACCAAATGCCAATTATTAGAATCATCTAAGTTTATTGGAAAGAACGTATCTGCATTGCGAATATCTAATACTTTAGTAATATATGCAGTGGAGCAATCATCTATAAACGACTTATATACGTCCTCACCACCTATTATAAATACATCATCGGTGGGAATGTTTGCAATAAGCCTATATACTTCCTCGATATTTCTACATATTGAAATCCCATCGTACTTACAACTACTAGATAGTACAACATTATTCCTATTAGGCAAAGGTTTAATCTTTAACGATTCATAGGTATGCCTACCCATAATGACGGTTCTATTGAGCGTCATAGATTTAAAGTATTCCATATCACTAGGTATATTATATAGTAAATGATTGTTATTACCAATAGCCCAATTACTACTAACACAAGATATTATATTCATACTGTTATCTTTTCAACCTATAGTAAAGTTCTAATGCCGTACACTTATATACAGGGTGTATAACGTATGGAGCTATCTGAACTAGAGGTTCTAGTACGAAGAGTCTATTAGACATCTCAGAGTGTGGAATGGTTAGAATACCATCGGATAGTATTAAATCATCGAATAGGATAATATCTAAGTCCAAAGTACGAGGTCCCCACTTTATAGTACGTTTTCTACCTGCTTTATTCTCTATGTTATGTAAAAGGTCTAAAAATTCGTGTGGCGAATATAGAGTCTGTACGCATATACAAGCGTTCAAGAAATCATCTTGAGGGACTGTACCAACGGGTTTAGTGCTTATAAAGTCCGAGATAGCTATTACTCTGCATAATGGATTCTCTGCTATACTCTTAATAGCACCATTTAGATACTGTTGCTTATCGCCCATATTAGAACCTATGGATACGTATACCGTATGCCATGAACGTTCAACCTGTACACTGACCCTATCCAAAGGTAAAGGTATGGGTGCAGATGGTTTAGATACCTTAACCTTAACAGATTTTATCTTATAGTATTCAAGTAATATTCTCTCTGCTAGAGTTTCTGCTAAGGTTTCAATAAGGTTAAACTTATTTTCTACAGTCACCTTATCAATTAGTTTGCATATGTCAACATAGTTTACTGATTTCTCTATATTATCATCGTACGAAGTAGACGAGTTATTTAATATAACTTCTGCAGATATTAAAAACTTCTGTCCTAAGGTCTTTTCTTCCTTTAAGACTCCATGATATGCGTATACTTCTAAGTTATCGATATTAATTCTATACATAAAAAACAATCCTTCTGTAAAAGTTGATTAATCTTCTGCCTTACACTTTAGAGTCATAATGAACTGCTTAGCCGAACGAGGAGAACGTCCATTTCTACTAATAACGAACCTTTCTGCCAATATATCTAACTCTTGAGTATCCATTTGGATATCATTAGCCTTAGCTAACTCGTGTACTATGTTTAAATAGTCTTTCTTACTTGGTTGCATAAACTTAACAGATATTCCAAAACGTTCAGAAAGTGAAGTCAACTCTTGAACGGTGTCGTTAAAGTGAATATCGTCACCCTCACGGTCGGAGAAACTCTCTTTAACTAAGTGACGCCTGTTACTAGTAGCATATATTACCACGTTGTTGGCTCTTGAAGATACGTTTCCCTCTAGGATAGCCTTTAATGTAGAAAAGTCACTATCATCACTACTAAAGGATAAGTCATCTATGAACATAATGAACTTCAACGGATTCTTATTAAGACTATCCATAATCTTAGGAATATCGTGAATATCTTTCTTTTGCATCTGTATGATTCTCAATCCTCTATCTGCGAACCTATTGACAACCGCCTTAACCGTAGATGACTTACCAGTACCAGCATCGCCATATAGCAATATATTAGATGCTGGTTTGCCATCTATTAGAGCCTTAGTGTTGTCTATTACTATTTTACGTTCTCTTTCGTAACCTATAAGTTGTTCAAGGGTGGTATCGTCAGGATACTTAATAGGAACTATCTCACCGTTTTCTACTATGAACATATGATACTTAGCAAATATTCCATATCCATATGCAGATATATTCTTAACTCTTAAAAGATACTCATCTGTAAAGTTACAAGAACTAGTTTCCCAATTTGGAAGAAACTTACTGTAATCTATGTGACTCTTAATCTCATCAGATTGTATTCTAGCGATGCTATTTAACACATCTAATTCGTGTATAACGCAATCGTCTAGTAGCAGATTATTCTCAGTATCCTTGTTAGACTTAGTTAATACATAGACGTTTTCGTCCTCAAAAATCTTATTGAGGATATAGCTCGTTAGGTTTGTACCATGCTTATAGAGTTCAGATACGAAATCGGCATACTTTTCAAGTTGATTTACTGTACTAGACTTTGTTTCTACACTCTCTAACAGATTCATAAACTTTCTTACTACGCTATCCTTTAATAGGTTTCTAAAGATTACTAAAGTTTTTAAATCGTAGCTGTACTTAGCGGAATTTATAAAACTATC
>Ga0192276_1054_pt1 | contig 26582 bp, 23 predicted proteins | sample Koala_Koa24_I3_FD_131263 | JGI IMG/M metagenome (GOLD analysis project Ga0192276, IMG submission 131263) | Enriched cells from koala feces incubated with labeled cellulose particles, San Francisco Zoo, California, United States - Koala_Koa2-4_I3 ...
TGTTGCAACTGAGACTATAGAGACTTGGGAAAATGGAACATACTTCACTTCTGACATTAGTACTGTTCAGGCGGCGATAGTTAGCGGCGGCTACATTGAGATAGATGCTTCGGCGAGTTCCGACGGTGCGTGGTTTCAAGCAGGAGTAGTTGATAGTAATAATACTGAATGGGATAGTACTGCCAGTAGTGTAGGGTGGATTAATGGCAACGATAGTGTGACAATAGTTATAACATACGCTGATTTTGCTACAGTTTCCAATCTACAAGGTTCATGGACTGGTATATACGTTCAGGGTAATAGTAGCACGCTGACAGTCACTGAAATCCGAGCCTACAGTTGTGACGGCACGGTTGATGTGTTAGGAATGCAAAAGAGCACAAGTACTTTGTCCATACTTAGCGGTGCTGATTTTAATGACACAGAACTCTATCTTTACATAAATTATACGTTGAATGACACCAGCAAGTCTAGCTATGAACCTGGCTCTCTTTGCGATAGTAGCTGGCATAGTGTTGTAAGTCTTTCAAACTACAATGCCTGTGGCGGAACTTATAAAATTTCACTTGTAGACCTTGCGTCTGCTTTTTCGTCATATACGTATACAGACAATAGTAGTGGTGAAACGGTAACGGTGACTAATTATGACGTGACTAGCAGTGGGGTTGTCCTTAATTTCTGGGGAACAAGTTATGCAACATTCGTGAGTGCACAGCTTGTTCGAGTAAGCTCAGCTTCTGCAACCGAGTACACAATTTCCGTAAGTGAATGTGAAAATGGTAGCGTTTCTGCTAGTGCGACCTCCGCCACTGCGGGAACAACTATTACTTTGACTGCTACTCCTGCTGAAGGCTATGAGCTTTCTGAGTGGAATGTTACTGATAGCACAGGTGCGACCGTTACCGTAACTGACAATACATTCACCATGCCTGCCGGCAACGTAACCGTAAGCGCTACGTTTGTAGAGGAAACAGCGACAGTAGAAACCGTCAAGGTCGGCGACACAGTCACTGTCGATGGTATCAAGTATACGGTAGTTGCAACAGATACTGATGGTTCCAATGGCAGTAGTGGCGGTAATAATACGGGATATGGCAAATGGTTAGAGTCTGCCACAATTTCAAGCTACCTTACGACAACTAGTGAGGCTTTAATCTACGTTGAATACACTTCATCAGGAACCAGATATCAAGCTAATGTAGGGTTGCAGTTTAACATTGATGGCAGTTACAAAGATGTTGCGAGCAATAACACACAGCCTATATTCAAAGAGTCTTCAACCTTGACATACGTCACATTCTCTGTTGCTGACCTTGTAGCAACGGCTGAGGATACCGGTTATTCAGTAAATAATTTCGCTCAGATATATTCAACCCTGAGCAGTAGCACCCAAACATATATCTATTCCGTAAGCATTGTTGTTCCTTCCAGCACCGATGGCGGTGTATGTGAAGAGATTTCAAGCGATAAATTCACACTTAGCAACATTACAACAAATGAAGACGGCTCATATACCGGTAACACAAGCGCAAGCACCTCTTACATTGACGTTCCAATAGATAATGTAGAAAACGGGAGCACGGTTTTGGTTCACTTGACAGGAACAACCGACGCCACCTTCAGAGTGTGGCTTCATAGTGAATCAAGTGATAATGATTCAGATACTTATTACTATTATGTGTCAAGTGGCACAAGCTTTGACATTTTTATTCCTTTGACGGTAAATGGCGGATATGACGCAACGACCATAAGAATCAAAGGCTATGATTGGCAAACCTACGTTACAAATCTTACCCTTACCCACGTCGGCATCGTTTACGAGCCTACATCTACCACCAGTGCGGCGCACACGGTTAATCTGGCTGCTAGCGGCAAGGGCACGATAACTTCAGATGTTACAACCGCCAAGTCGGGTGCTACAGTCACGTTGACTGCAACAGCCGAAACCGGCTACGAGCTGAGCTCTATAACCGTCAACGGTACCGAAATTTCGGGCACAACCTTCACAATGCCCAACACGGACGCAGATGTCGTTGCAACATTCGTATTCAGCGGCAATGATGATTGCGGATATTCAATTGCGATGAGTTCAAGCAGTGTCCGGAGCATATTCAGTAGTAGTGTAGGAGTAACTGAAGACGAGAGCATAAGCTCCAGCGCATCTAACTTTGAGCTGATATTGCCATATGACGTTTCAGTGGGAGGAACCGTTACAGTCCATATTGTAGGAACTAGTAATTCAAACTTCAGAATATGGCTCGGGGACAACTGGGATGATAAATCAAATCAGGTAAATGCGGTGGATGACCTGGGTTATAGTGGTTCAGGAGATTTCGACTTCACATTCACATTAACAGTGAACCAAGATGAATCGGATGCAGGATACATAATGTTTAAAGGTGTGAACGGTTCAAATCTTGATAGCTTCACTCTCACCCACGTCGGCATCACTTACCAGCCGCCCACCTTCTACGGCAAGACCCTTACTCTCGACGGCGAGATTGGTGTTACTTACTACTTCAACATGGACGGTGTGACGAATCCGGGTGCATATTATCTGGTAGCGACAGTGGACGGAGAGACAGCGGAGACAGTCACTGCAAGTCCGAAGACACTTAGTAATGGAACGACTTACTACCGTTACACGGTATATGTCAACCCGACTGATATTGACTCAGATATCGTAGCTTACCTAACCAATGGCTCAGGAACGACAGTTAGTATTGATACATTCTCTGCTTATAGCTATTGCGATTATGCAATTACAAATAAGGATAACGGCTGGAGCTCTGAAGCAAGTATTTGCACGGCAGTGTTGAACTACGCTTACTATGCGATGGTTTATGCAAACGATAACGGTGCAAGCGACTTCAGAACGAAGCTTACCACGCTGTTAGATAGCGATTGGTCTGACCCGGTAACAACCGAGACTTGGACGGATTTGGGAGAGGATTACGGCAGTACAGCTTATCAGAGTGTCGACAAGACTCTGGCACTTGGCGACGGCGGAATTTATATTGTAATGTATGTAACAGATGCTACTAGTACATACACCGTTGATAACGTAAATCTTGAAGTTCAGCAGGCGGGAGAGACTTATTACGTAGAGTTCAAAGTTCCTGCAAAGCAGATGAGCGAGACGTTTACGGTATACAAGGGCGATGAAATCTATGCTACTTACAGTGTGTACACTTACATCAATAATCAGATAAGTGACAAGGGAACTTCAGAGGATGAAGACGTCCAAAAACTAGTTAATCTCTGCAAGGCTATCTACCAATACGGTAAAGCAGCGTTGAGCTACTCAAACTGGAACTAATCGAAGGAGGATATAGACATGATTAAGATTTACGAAAATGCAAAAATGGATATTATCCTTTTCGATGGCGAGTCTTGGGTAAAGGCTATTGCAAGTGATAATGACTTGCAGATACAGGCGTCATATGACGACGAAAACACCCTGATGACGTACAAGACCTACAAATAACCCCGAAAGGACGCAGATGAAAAAGACACTGATTTGCCTGTTGGCGGTGATGATGGTGTGCTCGGGGTGTGCGAGTCGGGTTGAGGAGACTACGGATGGGTACGGGACGGAGGAGACTTCGGCGGTGACTACCGTGTCGGAGGAGCCTTCGGGAATCACTACTCCGGTGACGACCGTTTCGGAAGAGACGACCACCACCGTGGCGGTGACAACCGCTCCCGAAACCACAACGGCGGAGCCGACCGTCACGACGACCGCTCCGACCACGACTGCGGCGACCACCACGACGAAGGCTACCACCACTACCAAAGCCACAACAAAGGCTACAACCGTGACAACTACAACTGCAAGTGATGACGAAGTCGTCATCGACGATGAGGACGAGGTGGTTCTCGACGAGGAAGAGACCGCCACGGCAACCGTCACGACGACGTGGGTCAACTCCCCGATAGTCATCCCCACGACAACTACAACAACAACTACAACAACTACCACGACAACAACGACCACTACGACGGCGACCGAGTCGACATCTTCCACCACGACAAGACTCGTCCTCCCGATAGATCCGATTGGTTAAGCTGAAAGCCGTGAATACTTGCATAAATGCAAGGCAACAGCCCCTTCGGGGGCTGTTTTGCTCTTGACTTTCCCTAATCTTTCTGCTATACTATAAATAACTTTCGGATTAAGGAGGAGTGGCGTTATGGGAGCTTCTTTAGGGGCGGTCAGCCTTCAATCGGTCGGATTGAGCGAGAAAAAGCGTCTTTATGCCGGGGAGTGTCTTTCCTGCGGCGGCTTTGCGCCCTCTTGTCCTGAAAACTATATAATTGTCCCGGGTCTTTGCGACGTGCATGTGCACTTCAGAGAGCCGGGCTTTTCATATAAAGAAACAATCCGCTCGGGCTCTCTGGCGGCGAAAGCCGGCGGCTACACAACTGTTTGCACGATGCCGAATCTTAATCCCGTGCCGGACGGTCTCGAAAACCTCAAAATCCAGCTTGATATTATTGAGAAGGACGCCGCCGTCCGGGTGATTCCCTATGGTGCGATTACTGTTGGCGAGCGGGGAGAGGTTCTTTCAGATATGGAAGCTATGAGCCCCTATGTCTGCGCTTTTTCTGACGACGGGCACGGAGTCCAGAGTGATGACATGATGCGCTCTGCTATGCTACAGGCTAAAAGCCTGGGAAAGATAATCGCCGCCCACTGCGAGGACAATTCGCTTCTTAACGGCGGCTACATCCATGATGGAGAGTATTGCCGAGCCCACAACCACAGGGGCATTTCCAGCGAAAGTGAATACCGCCAGATTGCACGTGACCTGAAGCTCGCCGAAGAAACCGGCGCTAAATACCACGTTTGCCACATATCCACAAAAGAAAGCGTACAGCTGATTAGAGACGCAAAAAAGCGTGGCGTCGACGTCAGTTGCGAGACGGAACCGCACTATTTGGTCCTTTGCGACGAAGACCTGCAGGAAGACGGGAGATTCAAGATGAATCCGCCGCTCCGTTCCAAAGCCGACAAAGAGGCGCTTATAGAAGGCATCATCGACGGCACCATCGACATGATAGCCACCGACCACGCCCCACACTCGATTGAAGAGAAGTCCCGGGGACTCGAAAAGAGCGCTATGGGAATAGTGGGACTCGAAACCGCCTTCCCGGTTCTCTACACGGAACTTGTAAAACCCGGCATTATCACGATAGAAAAGCTCGTCGAGCTTATGTCAATAAACCCAAGAAACCGCTTCGGCATAACCGAAGACCCCGGCTTCGCCGTCTTTGAAATAGCGACGCCCTACACCATCAATCCCGACGAATTCAAGTCAATGGGACGAGCTACGCCTTTTGCGGGGATGGATGTGTTTGGAAAGTGCGAATTCGCACTTCGTGCGCCCTCTCAGTCTGCGCCTTCGGCGCAGCCAGCTCTCCCAGAGGGAGAGCCGAGAAATTAAGGAGGGCACAAACTTGGCTCCCCCTTTGGGGGAGCTGTCAGCGAAGCTGACTGAGAGGGCGTGAGCCCGTAGGGCGAGCGTTCTTGCCTCCGAAAAAACACCACGAAAGGATAAAAATATGACCTCTACCATCTTTAAAATCCTGGAAAACGAAAAAATCGCCTCGAAGACCTACCGTATGGTTCTCGGCGGGGACACGGGGGAGATTAAGAACCCCGGGCAGTTCGTCAACATCAGGCTCGAAGGCTTCTACCTTCGCCGTCCGATTTCCGTCTGCGATTACAGCGAGAAGACCCTCACCCTTATCTACAAGACCGTCGGGAACGGAACGGAGTTTATGAGCACGCTTCCTGAGGGATATGAACTTGATATTCTCACCGGCTTGGGAAATGGCTTCAACACTGAGCTGAGCGGGGAGACTCCGCTTCTCGTGGGCGGAGGAGTCGGCGCACCGCCGATGGTTAATCTCTGCAAAAAGCTTGTTGCGGAGGGGAAGAAGCCGAGTGCTCTTCTGGGCTTTAAGACAAAGGATGATGTCATCTGTGTTGATGAGCTCGCAAGCGCAGGAGCAAGTGTACTGACGGTTCTCGAATCGGAAGGAACCGTGGTTACCGACGCTCTGCCGTTTCTTTCATACTCCTACTTCTACGCCTGCGGACCGATGGGGATGCTGAAGGCGATGTCGGGACTCATGAAGACCCCGGGCGAATACAGCTTTGAGCAGAGAATGGGTTGCGGCTTCGGCGCCTGCATGGGTTGCTCCTGCAAGACTAAAAACGGCTTCAAGAGAATCTGCCGTGAAGGTCCCGTCCTTTCGAGCGAAGAAATCATCTGGGAGGAAATGTGATGGCTGACAACAGATTAAAAACTACCCTCTGCGGAATCGAGCTTGATAACCCGGTTATCCCGACAAGTGGAACCTTCGGCTATGGTTGGGAGTTCGCAGAGCTCTATGATATAAATATGCTCGGCACTTTTTCGTTCAAGGGCACGACTATCGAGCCCCGTTTCGGCAACCCGACTCCCCGAATTGCGGAGACGACCGCCGGCATCGTCAACTCAATCGGGCTTCAGAACCCGGGAGTCGACAAAGTAATTTCGGAAGAGCTCCCGAAGCTCAAAAAGTGCTTTAATAAGAAAGTTATGGCGAACGTCAGCGGCTTCTGCCTTGACGACTATGTCAGGGCAATCGAGAAGCTCGACAAATCCGAAATGAGCGACATGATAGGCTGGTTTGAGGTCAACATCAGTTGCCCGAACATCTCCTGCGGCGGCATGAGCATCGGCACCGACCCGAAGGCTTCATATGAAACGATTAAGGCTGTCCGTGAAATCACGAAAAAGCCGATTATTGCGAAACTTACCCCGAACGTCACCGAAGTTACCCCGATTGCGAAAGCCTGCGAGGACGGCGGTGCCGATGGAATAAGCCTTATAAACTGCCTTTTCGGCATGAGAATCGACCTGAACACTAAAAAGCCGATTATCGCAAACAAGATGGGCGGCTTCTCGGGACCGGCTACATACCCGATAGCTCTCAGAATGGTTTACCAGTGCTACGACGCCGTGAAAATCCCGATTGTCGGAATGGGCGGAGTTTCGAGCGCAGAAAACGTGATTGAAATGATGCTTGCCGGTGCGACTGCGGTTGGAGTGGGCGCTATGAACCTTGTCGACCCGTTCATCTGCAAGAAGATTATTGAAGACCTGCCGGCGGCAATGGACAAGTACGGAATCGAAAATCTTTCCGATATCATAGGAGGTGCGCACTGATGGGCAAAGACGTTATAATCGCCTGCGATTTTCCTTCAAAAGAAAAGACGCTTGAATTTTTAGACAAGTTCGAGGGCGAAAAGCCGTTTGTGAAGATTGGCATGGAGCTCTTCTATGCCGAGGGTCCGGACATTGTCCGTGAGATTAAAGCCCGTGGACACAAGATATTTTTAGACCTGAAGCTCCACGACATCCCGAACACGGTTAAGTCGGCGATGAAGGTTCTGAGCTCGCTTGACGTCGACATGGTGAACGTCCATGCGGCGGGAACAAGTGCAATGATGAAGGCGGCTCTTGAAGGACTGACACGTCCGGACGGCACAAGACCCAAGCTCATCGCCGTCACACAGCTCACATCAACAGACGATAAAGCCCTCCACGAGGAGCTTCTTATAAACCGCCTTATGACCGAGACGGTCCTCACCTATGCCGAAAATGCACGTGACAGCGGTCTCGACGGAGTTGTCTGCTCCCCCCACGAGGCGGGATTCATCCACAAGGCTTTAGGAAAAGACTTCCTCACCGTCACCCCGGGCGTCCGTTTCGCCGACAATGGTAACGACGACCAGAAGCGTGTAATGACCCCGGCTCATGCAAAAGAGGTCGGAAGTGACTACATAGTAGTCGGAAGACCGATTACGCAGGCGGAGAATCCGGTCGAGGCTTACAGGCGTTGCATAAGTGATTTTGTAGGCTAATTTTGTAGGGGCGGATATCATCCGCCCGAAAACCCTCGGCAATCCGCAACGGGCGGATAATATCCGCCCCTACATAAGGAGATTAACATGCACCAATACAAACACGATTTTATAGAATTTCTTGAATCCGCCGGAGTGCTGAAGTTCGGCGATTTCACCGCGAAGAGCGGCAGGAAGATTCCCTATTTCATCAACGCTGGTGAGATAAAGACCGGCGAAGAGATATCGAAATTGGGCGAGTTTTATGCGAAGACCTATCTTGAAAAGTTGGGTGAGCGCAAGACCGTCCTCTATGGTCCTGCCTACAAGGGCATCCCGATTGCGGTTTCGGCGTCGGTGGCGCTTGCCGGAAAAGGGCTTGATTTGCCGTTCTTCTTTAACAGAAAAGAAGCCAAAGACCACGGCGAGGGCGGGACCATCGTTGGCTACAAGCCCCAGCCCGGTGAGGAAGTAGTCATCGTCGAGGACGTCATCACCGCAGGAACGGCGATAAGAGAGAGCATGGAGATTCTCTCAAAGATTGACGGCATCAAAGTCGCCGCTGTCATAATCATGGTCGACAGGGGAGAGAAGGGCAAGACCGACGCCAGCGCTATGTCCGAAATCGAGTCGGAATTTGGATTCCCGGTTTATTCTGTAGTCGATGTCTACGATATTATTGAATATTTAGATGAAAACCCCGAAAACGCTGAGAACGTCGAAAGAATAAAGAACTATCTTAAAATTAACGGAGCGAAAAGATGAGACATCTTATCAACATCTTGGATTTGTCGACAGCTGAAATCGACAAGCTTATAGATATAGCAGACGATATTATAAGGCATCCTCAGATTTATGGCGACGTCTGCCACGGTAAAATTCTTGCGACACTCTTCTATGAGCCGTCGACGAGAACGAGGCTGAGCTTTGAGTCGGCTATGCTGTCTTTGGGCGGAGAAGTTTTAGGGTTCTCCGAGCAGTCTTCAAGCTCTGCGGCAAAGGGAGAAAGCGTCGCCGACACGGCGGTTATGGTCAGTGGCTACTCGGATATAATCGCCATGCGTCACCCGAAGGAGGGCGCACCGATTGTTGCGGCTATGCACTCGAGCGTCCCGATTATAAACGCCGGCGACGGGGGTCACTATCACCCGACACAGACTTTAACAGACCTGATGACAATCCGCCACGAGATGGGGAGATTTGATAACCTGACAGTCGGGCTTTGCGGAGATCTCCGGTTCGGAAGAACCGTTCACTCCCTCATTTCGGCGATGTCAAGATACATGGGAATCAAGTTCGTTCTTATCTCCCCCGAAGAGCTCCGGCTTCCGTACTTCGTCAAGGGCAAGTACATAATAGATAAGGGCTTCGAGTACTGCGAGAGCAAGTCGCTGGAAGAAGTAATCGGCGAGCTCGATATCCTGTACATGACGAGAATACAAAAAGAGAGATTTGTCAGCGAGGACGAGTATTTCCGCCTCAAAGATTCGTATATTTTAACTCCCGAGAAGATGGCTCTAGCGAAGAAAGATATGATTGTCCTGCACCCGCTTCCGAGAGTAAACGAGATTTCGGTTGCCGTCGACGACGACCCACGCGCCTGCTACTTCAAGCAAGCCCGTAACGGCAGATACATCCGAATGGCGCTTATAGCGAAGCTCCTGGGACTCATCGCAACCGACGTCAACGAGCCGCAGGAGCAGGCGGAGGAAATCATCACCGACAAATTCACCTGCCGCAACTCCCGTTGCATAACTTCGACGGAGCAGGAGCTCCCACAACAGTTCAAGCTGACGGATAAAGAGAATAATATCTGGAGATGCAGGTATTGCGAGACGAGGGCGGAATAGGAGGAACACAACATGAAAAAAGTAGCCATAATAATGGGCAGTGACAGTGATTTGCCGGTTGCGGAGAAGGCTGTTGCGGTCCTGAAAGAATTTGAAATCCCTTATGAAGTGCATGTTTATTCGGCGCACCGCACACCTGATGAGGCGAGGGAGTTTGCACTTAATGCTGAGGAAAACGGCTTCGGGGCTATAATTTCGATTGCCGGAATGGCGGCGCACTTGGGCGGAGTCATTGCCGCAAGCACAACGCTTCCGGTTATCGGCGTTCCCTGCAAGTCTAGCGTTCTTGACGTCATGGATGCGCTTTTGTCGACCGTCATGATGCCGTCGGGAATCCCGGTTGCGACCGTTGCAATCGGAGGAGGCTCCAATGCGGCAATACTTGCGGCAGAGATGCTGGCGCTTTCCGACGGTGAGCTTTCACAGAAATTAAAGGCAAAAAGAGAATCTGATAAGAAGAAGGTTTTAGAGAAAGACAAGGCAGTTCAGGAAAAACTGTGTTAAGATAGAAAGGAGAGTTTATGGGCGGATTTTTCGGAGCAATTGGAAACGAGTACGCACTTGAAGACGTGTTCTACGGAACCGACTACCATTCGCATTTGGGAACAAAGAGCGGTGGAATAGCGGCATACGACCCTGTGAAAGGTCTTCAGAGAAGCATTCACCACATCGGGAACTCGCCTTTTCGGACGAAGTTCGAGCATATTTTCAGCGAGATGAAGGGAACTTCGGCAATCGGTTGCATAAACGACAGCGACCCTCAGCCGCTTCTCATCCGCTCGAAGCTCGGTACATATGCCATCTGCATCGTCGGAATTATCAACAATATCGACAAGATTATGGATAAGTATTTCGACCATACCGGCGGGCAGTTCAACGCAATGACCGGTGGCAAGATAAATTCCTGTGAGCTGATTGCGGCTCTCATAAACCAGAAATCTTCTTTCGAGGAGGGAATTGCGTTCGCCCAGGGCGAGATAGACGGCACGGCGTCGATTCTTATCTTAAAGGACGGCGGCAACATCATTGCCGCAAGGGACAAGTATGGCAGACTTCCCATTTCCATCGGGCAGAACCCGCACGGCTACTGCGTAAGTTTTGAGGACTTCGCCTATATGAAGCTTGGGTACACGGCTTTGCGGGAATTAGGTCCCGGGGAGATAGTGGAGCTCACACATGACGGCGTAAACGTCCTGAAAGCTCCCGAAAAGAAAAAGAGAATCTGTGCGTTCTTGTGGTCCTACTACGGCTACCCGACCTCTTCGTATGAGGGCGTCAATGTCGAGATGATGAGGTACCGCAACGGCGAAATCATGGCGGACAACGACCGTGAAAGCGGAAAGCTCCCCGACATCGACTATGTCGGAGGAGTCCCCGATTCGGGAACGCCACACGCAATCGGCTATGCCCGTGAAAGCGGAGTGCCGTTCGCAAGACCGTTCATAAAGTACACCCCGACCTGGCCCCGAAGCTTCATGCCGACGGAGCAGTCGGAGAGAAACACAGTCGCCAAAATGAAGCTGGTTCCTGTTCACGAGCTGATTCGTGGCAAGGATTTGCTCTTTGTCGATGACTCAATAGTCAGAGGCACACAGTTAAGGGAAACGGTCGAGTTCCTCTATGCCAACGGCGCCAAGAGCGTCCACATGCGCTCAGCCTGCCCGCCGATTATGTACGGTTGCAAATACCTTGCCTTCTCCCGCTCCACAAGCGACATGGAGCTCATTACCCGCTCGACGATAATGGAGCTTGAAGGCGAAGAAGGTTTCAACCACCTTGAAGAATACAGCGACCCGACTTCTGATCGAGGCAAGAACTTCCGCCAAGCCGTCTGCGACAAACTTCACTTCTCGACACTCGAATTCCAGACGCTGGATGGACTTTGCGAGGCAATCGGTATTCCGAGAGATGAGATTTGCACTTATTGCTGGGATGGACGGGAGTAACGCCCTTGCGGGGCGCCCTCTCAGTCAGCCACTTCGTGGCTGCCAGCTCCCCCAAAGGGGGAGCCAAGAATTTGCGAGAGGGCGGTAACTTGGCTCTCCCTCTGGGAGAGCTGTCAGCGAAGCTGACTGAGAGGGCGCACTGCGAAGCAGAGCGGTCGCCGTCAGGCGACAATTACAATATAAAGGAGACAAAATTATGAACGACATATCACGTTCCGAAAGCTACGCTGCGGCGGGGGTTGACATCACCGCCGGTTACAAGGCTGTCGAACTTATGAAAAAGCATATCGCAAGAACCGTTACCGAGGGAGTCTGCTCCGGTATCGGCGATTTTGGCGGGCTGTTCGAGCTTAATACCGAAGGGATGAAGCACCCGGTTTTGGTCAGCGGCACCGACGGTGTCGGAACAAAATTAAAAATTGCGTTCCTCATGGACAAGCACGACACGGTCGGAATCGACTGCGTCGCCATGTGCGTGAACGACATCATCTGCTGTGGCGCAAAGCCACTCTTCTTCCTTGACTACATCGCTTGCGGGAAGAATTATCCCGAAAAGATTGCTTCCATCGTCGGAGGAATCTGCGACGGCTGTGTACAGTCGGGTGCGGCTCTTATCGGCGGCGAAACTGCCGAAATGCCCGGGTTCTATAAGGCTTATGAGTACGACCTTGCCGGATTTGCAGTAGGTATTGTAGATAAAGAGAAGATTATCGACCGCTCCACAATGACTGAGGGCGACGTCATCATCGCACTTCCTTCAAGCGGAGTCCATTCAAACGGCTTCTCACTCGTAAGAAAAGTTCTTAACGTCGAGACTGCCGACATCAAGACTCCTATTGATGAGCTCGGCGGAAAGTCGATTGGCGAGACGCTTCTGACTCCCACAAAAATCTATGTCAAGCCGGTTCTGAAGCTTCTTGAAAGCGTGAAGGTAAAGGGCATTTCCCACATCACCGGCGGCGGTTTCTATGAAAATATCCCGAGAAGTATTCCCGACGGCTATTGTGCTCTGATTGAGAAGTCGGCTGTCAAAATTCCTCCGATTTTCGACCTCATCGCAAGTGCCGGGCACATCTCCGAGCGTGACATGTTCAACACCTTCAACATGGGCGTCGGAATGAGCATTGTTGTCTCTAAAGAAGACGAGGGCGAAGCTCTCAGAATCCTGAATGACGCCGGCGAGGACGCCTATGTAATCGGCAAGATTGTCAAGTCCGACAGAAAGATTGAGGTAGTCTGATGCCGGAGAGAACTAAAATAGCGGTTCTCGTCTCCGGCGGGGGAACGAACTTGCAGGCGCTTATAGATGCGCAAGGGTCGGTCATCAAAAGCGGCGAGATTGTTATCGTAATCGCCAGCAACCGGGAAGCCTATGCCCTTGAAAGAGCGAGAAATGCCGGAATCCGGGCGGAAGCCGTCCCGAAAAAAGAGATGACGCAATCTCAGTTTGAGGCGAAAATTATCGAGCTCCTGGACGAAACCGGCGCCGAAGTTATAATTCTTGCGGGATTTTTGAGTATTCTGTCGGAAGACTTCACCAAGCGCTATCCGAGACGGATTATCAATATCCACCCGTCGCTTATCCCGTCCTTCTGCGGGCAGGGATATTATGGCTTGAAAGTCCACGAGGCGGCTTTGGCACGTGGCGTGAAGGTGACAGGTGCGACGGTTCATTTCGTCAACGAGATTCCCGACGGCGGGGAGATTATCCTCCAGAAAGCCGTTTATATAAATCCGGACGACACTCCGGAATCGTTACAGCTTCGGGTCATGCAGGAAGCGGAATGGAAGCTCCTCCCCGAGGCGGCTGAGCTTGTTTCAAAAGAGATTATGGACAGTAAGGAGTGCAAATGATGGACATTTACGAGAAGAAATCAATCTACGACCGGATTGCCGGGAACCCCTATGTGGGAAGAGGAATCTGCGTCGGGCTGTCGGAAGATTCGCAGAACGCAGTTTTTGCCTATTTCATCATGGGAAGAAGCTCAAATTCCCGCAACCGTGTTTTCACCATCCGTGGCGGCGAGCTCTTCACCGAGCCGTTTGACGCATCTCTGGTCGAGGACCCGAGCCTCATTATCTATGCGGCAGTCCGGAGCTTCCAGAACAAGGTAGTCGTCACAAACGGCGACCAGACGGACACCATTATTGACGGCTTGAAGCAGGGAAAGAAGTTTTCGGAAGCATTGGAATCAAGAAAGTTTGAGCCGGACGCCCCGAACTTCACGCCCCGAATCAGTGCAATGCTGGAGCTCGGGAAGCACTATTCCTACCAGATGAGCATCTTAAAGAGCATCGACGCCGAGGGAACAGACTGCGCAAGATATACATATTCCTATCCTGCCAGACCGGGACTCGGGCACTTCATCCACACCTATGTGACAGATGGCAATCCCATCCCCACATTCCAGGGCGAGCCGGAGAGAATCATAATCCCGAACAGCATTGAGGAGTTCGCAGACCAGATCTGGGAGGGCTTGGACGAGTCAAACAAGATTTCACTCTACGTCGAGTACATCAACCTGAAAACCCAGATGAGCGAATTCCGTCTTATAAACAAGAACGAAAAGTGAGGAGACCGAAGATGAAAGAATTTGAACTGAAATACGGTTGCAACCCGAACCAGAAGCCGTCAAAAATCTTTATGCACGACGGCAGTGACCTTCCGATTGAGATCCTTAACGGCAGACCGGGCTATATCAATTTCCTTGACGCTTTCAACAGCTGGCAGTTAGTAAAAGAGCTGAAGGAGGCTCTCGGGCTCCCTGCGGCGGCGTCCTTCAAGCATGTCAGCCCGACGAGTGCGGCAGTGGGACTCCCGCTTCCGGAAAAGCTCAAAAAAGCTTGCTTCGTCGACGACATCGAGGGCCTGGACGATTCTCCGCTTGCCTGCGCCTATGCAAGAGCCAGAGGAACCGACAGAATGTGCTCCTTCGGCGACTGGGTTGCGCTTTCTGACACCTGCGACGTAAAGACTGCGCTTTTAGTCAAGCGTGAAGTCTCCGACGGCATAATAGCACCGGATTATGAGCCCGAAGCTCTTGAAATTCTCAAATCGAAGAAGAAGGGCAACTATAATATAGTTAAGATTGACCCCGACTACGTTCCCGACCCGATTGAGCACAAGCAGGTCTTCGGCATCACCTTCGAGCAGGGAAGAAATAACTTTGAAATCAATAGGGAGCTTCTCTCGAACATCGTAACTGAAAACAAAGAGCTCCCCGATGATGCGGCAAGAGACCTGATTATATCGCTTATAACGCTTAAATACACCCAGTCGAACTCCGTCTGCTACGCCTATGACGGACAGGCAATCGGCGTCGGTGCCGGACAGCAGTCGAGAATCCACTGCACACGTCTTGCCGGCGGCAAGGCAGACACATGGTTCCTTCGCCAGCACGACAAGGTTCTTAATCTCCCGTTCAAGCCCACTCTCGGGCGTCCCGACCGTGACAACGTCATCGACGGCTATATCAACAAGAATGAGGAAGACGTCACCGCCGACGGCGTATGGGAAAGATACTTTACCGAGAAGCCCGAACCTCTGACCGATGAGGAAGCAAGAGCCTACTTAGACAGCATCACAGGCGTTTCCTGCGGCTCCGACGCCTTCTTCCCCTTCGACGATAACATCGAACGTGCCCACAGAAGCGGCGTCATGTACGTAGCCGAACCCGGCGGCTCCATCCGCGACGACGTCTGCATCGAACGGTGCAATAAGTACGGGATGGTTATGGCGTTTACGGGGATGAGACTTTTCCATCACTAAGTTCAATTCGTAATTCGTAATTCGTAATGCGTAATTACGCACCCTGCGGGTGCGCCCTCTCAGTCACCTTCGGTGACAGCTCCCCCAAAGGGGGAGCCAAGATTTGTGGGAGGGCAGTTACTTGGCTCTCCCTCTGGGAGAGCTGGCTGCGCGAAGCGCAGACTGAGAGGGCGCCCCGAAGGGGCGGTTGCCTCCGCAAGAAATTTGAAAAGGAGAAGATACCATGAATCTATTAGTCATCGGCTCCGGCGGACGGGAGCACGCTGTTATTAAGAAGCTACTGGAAAATAAAGAAGTCGAGAAGATTTATGCTTTGCCTGGAAACGGCGGGATTGCGGCGGATGCGGAGTGCGTCTCGATTTCGGCGACGGATATCGACGGGATTGTCAGGTTTGCGGTTGAGCAGAAGATTGACTATGCCGTTGTGACTCCCGACGACCCGCTTGTCCTCGGGTGCGTCGATGCCTTAAACGAGGTGGGGATTCCATGCTTTGGACCTAAGAAGAACGCCGCTATTATTGAGGGAAGCAAGGTCTTCTCGAAGAACCTGATGAAAAAATACGGGATTCCGACAGCGAAGTACGAAGTCTTTGACGATGCGGAGAAGGCTCTCGAATACTTAAAAACTGCGCCCATCCCAACAGTCGTAAAAGCCGACGGACTGGCTCTCGGCAAGGGAGCTTTGGTCTGCATGACCCGTGAAGAGGCGCTTGACGCCGTCAAGACGATTATGGTCGACAAAAAGTTCGGCGCAAGCGGAAACGAAATCGTCGTCGAGGAGTTCCTCACCGGTCCCGAAGTCTCGGTTCTCTCGTTTACGGACGGCAAAGTTGTCAAGCCGATGGTTTCGTCTAAGGACCACAAGCCAGCCGGCGACGGCGACACCGGACTCAACACCGGCGGAATGGGAACTATTGCGCCGAATCCGTACTATACGGAAGAAGTGGCGAAAGAGTGCATGGAAAGGATTTTCCTTCCGACAATCGACGCTATGAATAAAGAGGGCAGGACATTCAAGGGCTGTCTCTACTTCGGGCTTATGCTCACCCCGGACGGACCGAAAGTAATCGAGTACAACTGCCGCTTCGGCGACCCGGAGACTCAGGTTGTCCTTCCGCTTCTGAAGAGCGATTTGCTCACGATTATGCAGGCTTGCACCAACGGCACTCTTGCTGAAACCGACGTCGAATTTTCTCAGGGAAGCGCCTGCTGTGTCGTAATGGCATCGAAGGGCTATCCCGTTTCGTATGAAAAAGGCTATGAAATCACCATCCCCGGGGATGTCGCCCCGAACGTCTATGTAGCCGGTGCCGCACTTAAAGACGGCAAGCTTGTGACGTCCGGCGGCAGGGTCTTAGGCGTCACCGCCACTGCGGACAATCTCGCCGAGGCGATTGAGAAGGCATACGGGCTGACTGATAAGATACACTTTGATAATCAATATATGAGAAGTGATATTGGGCAGAGGGCGCTGAAGGCATAATTGTAGGGGCGGATATCATCCGCCCGTTGTAGTGCCGACATCTTGTTCGGGCGGATAATATCCGCCCCTACATAAACAAAAGGAGAAACACATGGTATACCGAGTATATTCCGAAAAAAGAAAAGAGCTTGCGGCGGAGGCTAGAGGGCTTCTCGATGAAGCCACGACGCTTCTTGGCGTTAAGGGGCTTACCGATGTAAGGCTTATCAACCGCTATGACGCCGAAAATATTACGCCCGAGTTGTTTGAGTACGCAAAGAAGACGGTATTTTCCGAGCCTCAGCTGGATATAGTTTCCGACGAAATCGACACGGGGGATGCCTACGTCTTTGCGGTCGAGTATCTCCCCGGTCAGTTCGACCAGAGAGCCGATTCCGCTTCGCAGTGCATACAGATTATTTCCCAGGGCGAGCGCCCGCTTATCCGTACTGCGAAAATCTACTGCCTCTATGGCGACATTTCCGAAGAAGATATTGCAAAAATCAAGAAATATGTTATAAACCCGGTTGAAGCGAGGGAAGCGTCCCTTGAAAAGCCGGAAACTCTTAACATGAACTACGACATCCCGACCGAGGTCAAGACCTTAACCGGCTTCAATGAGCTCGACGAAAAGGGTCTTGACGAGTTCGTCAAGTCCTACGGGCTCGCAATGGATGACGACGACATCGCCTTCTGCCAGAGCTATTTCCGCTCTGAGAAGCGCGACCCGACCCTCACCGAAATCAGGATGATTGATACATACTGGTCAGACCACTGCCGTCACACGACGTTCCTCACCGTTATCGACAACGTAAAATTTGAAGACAAGCTTTTGCAGGACGCCTATGACGAGTACATAAAAACCCGTGAATTCTTGGGAAGAACCAAGCCCGTCTGCCTTATGGACATCGCAACGCTTGCGGTCAAGTATCTTCGTAAGACCGGTAAGCTTACGCATTTGGATGAATCCGAAGAGATAAACGCCTGCACCGTAAAGATGAACATCGATGTCGACGGCAAGACCGAGCCGTGGCTTCTTCTCTTCAAGAATGAGACCCACAACCATCCGACCGAGATTGAGCCCTTCGGCGGTGCGGCAACCTGCATCGGCGGAGCCATCAGAGACCCGCTTTCAGGAAGAGCCTATGTCTATGGCGCAATGAGAGTCACCGGCGCCGCCGACCCGACCGTTCCCGTAAGCGAAACCATCAAGGGCAAATTGCCGCAAAGAAAGATTGTAACGACTGCCGCCGCAGGATATTCCTCCTATGGCAACCAGATTGGTCTTGCCACCGGCATTGTCGACGAAATCTATCACCCCGGCTATGCCGCAAAGAGAATGGAAATCGGCGCAGTAATCGCCGCAACTCCCGAGGAGAATGTCCGGCGTGAAGTTCCCCAGCCCGGAGATATAGTTATACTATTAGGCGGAAGCACCGGCAGAGATGGTTGCGGAGGCGCTACTGGCTCATCAAAATCGCATACTTTAACATCGCTCGAAACCTGCGGCGCAGAGGTTCAGAAGGGCAACGCCCCCGAGGAAAGAAAGCTTCAGAGGCTCTTCAGAAACCGTGAAGCATCACTTATGATTAAGAGATGCAACGACTTCGGCGCAGGCGGAGTTTCCGTCGCCATCGGCGAGCTTGCCGACGGTCTGGAAATCGATTTGAACGCAGTTCCGAAGAAGTACGAGGGTTTGGACGGGACAGAACTCGCAATCAGCGAATCTCAGGAGAGAATGGCGGTTGTTATCGAGCCGGAAAACTTAGAAAGATTTTTGGAGATTGCCCATTCCGAGAATTTGCAGGCTTGCAAGGTTGCGGAAGTCAAGGCGGAGCCGAGGCTCGTAATGAACTGGAACGGCAAGTCGATTGTAAACCTCAGCCGTGAGTTCCTTAACTCGAACGGCGCAGAGAAGCACATCGACGCCGCACCGGCGAAGCTACAAGATTATAAGAAGACGGTCACCGGCGATTTCAGAGAGAATTATCTGAAGCTTGCGGGAGATTTAAACATCTGCTCGAAGCGTGGTTTGTCCGAAAGATTCGACTCGACCATCGGTGCGGGAACTGTCTTAATGCCCTTCGGCGGCAAGAATCAGCTCACCCCGATTCAGGCGATGGTTCAGAAGGTTTCTGTCGAGAAGAAGCACACCGACACCTGCTCGCTGATGGCATACGGCTACAATCCCTATATCACCGAGAAGTCGCCCTATCACGGCGCATACTTGGCTGTTATCGAATCCGTCTCGAAGCTCGTCGCGACAGGCGCAAAGTTTGACGACGAGGAAGTATATTTAACATTCCAAGAATACTTTGAGCACCCGAACAAAGACGCAAAACGTTGGGGGAAGCCTCTGGCGGCGCTCTTAGGCGCCTTCAAGGCACAGTTGGAGCTTAAAATCGGCGCCATCGGCGGCAAGGACTCGATGAGCGGAACCTTCGAGGACATCGACGTCCCCCCGACACTCGTTTCCTTCGCCGTAACAACTTCCAAAACTGACAACATAATCAGCCCGGAATTTAAAGAACCCGGACATAAAGTATACTTCATCAGACCCGACTACGACGAGAACAATCTGCCGGTAACATCTTTGCTTCTTGATGTCTACCGGAAAGTCACCGACTGGATGAGAGCAGGCAAGATAGTTGCGGCATACACCCCCACATCCGGCGGCATCGCCGAAGCCGTCTTCAAGATGGGCATAGGCAACGACATCGGCTTTAAGTTCGCCGCCACTCCCGACATCTTCGCCTACAACTACGGCGCATTTATCCTCGAAGCTACCGAAGATTTGGATGCGGAGCTTCTGGGTGAGACTACTGCCAAAGAGGCTATCACCTATGGCGATGAGACTATCACTCTTGCAGAACTCTTAACTCCGTATGAGAACAAACTTGAATCTGTCTACACCTGCAACATAGGCACTGCTGGCACTGCGGAACTCTTCACTTACAACTCAACTCCACTCTCCACCCTTCACACTTCAAACTCATCAAAACCGAAGGTTTTGATACCAGCCTTCCCCGGCACAAACTGCGAATGTGATTCTGCAAAAGCCTTTGCCGACGCTGGTGCTGAACCCGAAATTTTGGTTATCAACAATCTTTCGGCAGAGGGAATCACGAGAAGTGTTGAAACATTTGCCGAAAAGCTGAAGACGGCGCAGATGGTCTTTATTCCCGGAGGATTCTCTGGCGGCGACGAGCCGGAGGGAAGCGGAAAGTTCATTACTGCGTTCTTCCGCAACGCCGAGATTAAAGACGGCGTGCACGATTTGCTCAATAACAGAGGCGGTCTCATGGCTGGAATCTGCAACGGCTTCCAGGCGCTTATCAAGCTCGGACTTCTCCCGTATGGCAAGATTATCGACACTGACTGCAACTGCCCGACGCTTACATTCAACGTCATCAACCGCCACCAATCGAAGATAGTTCGGACAAGAATTGCCTCGAACAAGTCTCCCTGGCTGTCGCTCATGAACGTCGGCGACATCGTGAACGTCCCCATCTCCCACGGCGAAGGAAGATTTTTGGCAAGTGAAGACCTGATTCGGGAGCTTGCCGCAAACGGTCAGATTGCAACGCAGTATGTGGATTTGAACGGCAATCCCAGCATGGATGTTAGGTACAACCCGAACGGCTCCCTCTTCGCAGTCGAAGGCATAACTTCCCCCGACGGCAGAGTCTTCGGCAAGATGGGACATTCGGAAAGAGTGGGCAAGGGTCTTTACAAAAACGTCCCCGGAAACTACGACATCCGCATGTTTGAAGCCGCAGTAAAATATTTTAAGGGCTGACGGGTGAATTTTTATTCAAAAGGGTTGCATATTTATGCAAACGGTGATATAATAGGGCGGTGCGCAAAATGTAGGGGCGGATATCATCCGCCCGTACCACCCCTGATTGCAAACCCGGGCGGATAATATCCGCCCCTACAATAAATCCATGGAGGAACCTAATATGATTAACAAAGCTAACATCAAAAAGATCGTCCTTGCCTATTCGGGCGGACTGGATACTTCTATCATCATTCCGTGGTTGAAGGAGAACTACAATAATCCCGAGATTATCGCTGTTTCGGCTAATGTCGGACAGGGAACTGAGCTCGACGGGCTCGAAGAGAAGGCTCTGAAGACGGGTGCAAGTAAACTCTATATCGAGGATTTGACCGAAGAATTCTTAACTGAATTCGTCTTCCCGTGCGTTCAGGCGGGGGCGAAGTATGAAGAGTACCTCTTGGGAACCGCTTTTGCCCGTCCTCCGATAGCAAGAAGAATCGCTGAGATAGCTATCAAAGAGGGTGCAGATGCCATCTGCCACGGTTGCACTGGCAAGGGCAACGACCAGGTTCGTTTTGAAGTCGCAATCAAGGCTTTCGCCCCCGACATCCCGATAATCGCTCCGTGGAGAGAGTGGGATATCAAGTCCCGTGACGAGGAAATCGACTATGCCGAGGCGCACAATGTTCCTCTGAAGATTAACCGTGAGACCAACTATTCTAAAGATAAGAACCTCTGGCATTTGTCTCATGAGGGTCTCGACCTCGAAGACCCGGCAAACGAGCCGCAGTACAACAAGCCTGGATTCCTTGAAATGGGCGTTTCCCCCGAAATGGCTCCCGATGAGCCTACATATGTAAAATTGCACTTTGAGCAGGGCGTTCCTACTTCTGTAAATGGCGTTGAAATGACTGCAACAGAGCTCGTTACAGAACTCAACAAGCTCGGCGGTGCGAACGGCATCGGACTATTGGACATCGTCGAGAACCGTCTTGTCGGCATGAAGAGCAGAGGAGTTTATGAGACCCCCGGCGGAGCTATCCTCTATCACGCTCACGAGACACTTGAAACTATTACACTTGATAAAGAGACCGCACACTACAAGTCTCTCGTCGCTCAGAAATTGGCGGAGCTCGTCTACAATGCCCAGTGGTTCACTCCTCTGACTGAGGCTATCTTAGCTTTCGTCAAGAGCACACAAAAGACCGTCACCGGCGACGTAACTTTAAAACTGTATAAGGGCAACATCATCAACGCAGGCGTAACCTCGCCCTACTCCCTCTACGACCCCGAAATCGCCACATTCGACGAGGACGAAGTCTACGACCAGTCGGACGCAGGAGGATTCATCAACCTCTACGGTCTCCCGACAAAGGTTTATGCGAAGATGAAAGCCAAAAATGGCTTGAAATAATCTGTAGGGGCGGATATCATCCGCCCGTATGATTTTCACGGAGGTTATTATCATGTCAAAAATGTGGGCAGGACGAACTACCGGCGATACCAGTTCGCTGGCTGACGACTTCAACTCGTCTATTCACTTCGACAGCCGGATGTATCGCGAGGATATCACCGGCAGTATGGCTCATGCGGCTATGCTCGGGGCGGCGGGGATTATCACTCAGGACGAAGCGAATCAGTTGATTGACGGTCTTGCGGGGATTCTTTCGGATATCGATTCCGGAAAGCTCAAAATCAACCCCGATTGCGAGGATATCCACATGTTCGTGGAGGAGGTTCTTACTTCCCGTCTCGGCGACGTCGGAAAAAAGCTTCATACCGCCCGTAGCCGCAACGACCAGGTAGCGCTCGACACGAGAATGTATACACGCACGGAAATCGGAACCATTCAGGAGAAGCTTCTTTCGTTGTGTGACGCTGTAGTTCAGAAAGCCGAAGAGTATAAAGACCACGTAATGCCCGGGTACACCCATCTCCAGCGGGCGCAACCGATTACCTTCGGTCACCAGCTGATGTGCTATGTTGAGATGTTGGGAAGAGATATCTCTAGGCTCGAAGACGCAAAAGCCCGGGGCAACGTCTCTCCCATCGGAAGCTGTGCGCTGGCGGGAACCACCTATCACACCGACAGAGGCTTTGAGGCAGAAAAGCTCGGCTTTGACTCGGTCTGCAGAAACAGCATTGACGGCGTTTCGGACAGGGATTTCGTCTGCGAGACGCTTTCCGACCTCTCTATTATAATGATGCACCTGTCGAGATTCTCGGAAGAGATTGTCCTCTGGTCTAGCTGGGAGTTCAAATTTGTCGAGCTCTCCGACAGCTTCACCACCGGCTCGTCAATCATGCCGCAAAAGAAAAACCCCGATATGGCGGAGCTTGTTCGTGGCAAAACCGGCAGGGTTTACGGCGATTTGATTACTATTCTCACTGTTTTAAAAGGCTTGCCGCTTGCCTACAATAAAGATATGCAGGAGGATAAAGAGTGCCTCTTCGACGGCATCGACACAGTAAAGATGTGCCTCGACGTCTTCACGGGGATGGTCTCCACAATGAAGGCGAACCGTGAAAACATGATGACTGCGGCGCAGAAGGGCTTTATCAATGCAACAGACCTTGCGGACTATCTCGTTAGAAAGGGCTTGCCGTTCAGAAGTGCCTATAAAATCAGCGGCAGAATCGTGGCGCACTGCATCGAAACGGGAAAGGTTCTCGAAACGATGAGTCTCAGCGAATATAAGGAGTTCAGCGAGCTGTTCGATGACGATTTGTATCAGGAAATCGACCTGAAAACCTGCGTCGACAAGAGAATCAGCGAAGGCGGAACTTCGATAAGCTCGGTTGAAAAGCAGATTGCGGACGCAAAAGACCGGCTCAGCACACTCAGGAAAGGACTTGAATCAAAATGAATCTTTACGGACGGGATTTTCTGAAGCTACTTGACTTCACTCCCGATGAAATAGAAGGTTTAATCGACCTTGCGGCGACTCTCAAAGCCAAGAAAAAGGCAGGTGTCGCCCACAAAATCTGCGAGGGAAAGAACATCGCCCTCATATTTGAAAAGACCAGCACCCGCACCCGTTGCTCCTTTGAAGTAGCGGCGCACGATTTGGGCATGGGCTGTACATATCTCGACCCGTCGGGTTCCCAGATTGGCAAAAAAAGAGAGCATTGCCGACACCGCCCGGGTTCTCGGCTCGATGTTCGACGGAATCGAATACCGTGGCTACGGTCAGGAGATAGTTGAAGAGCTTGCGGAGTACTCGAAAGTCCCCGTCTGGAATGGCTTGACAAACGAGTTCCACCCGACGCAGATTCTCGCCGACTTCCTCACTATAAAAGAAATTTATGGGCACCTGAAGGGGATCAACTTCCTCTATATGGGCGACGCCCGGTACAACATGGGAAACTCGCTCATGGTCGGTTGCGCAAAAATGGGACTCAATTTCACCGCCTGCGCTCCCACAAAATACTTCCCGAACCCGGAGCTCGTGAAGACCTGCGAAGAGCTTGCGAAAGAGAGCGGCGGTAGTATAACATTAACCGAAGACCCTGCCGAGGCGGCAAAAAACCAGAACGTTGTCTACACCGACGTGTGGGTCTCGATGGGCGAGCCGGACGAGGTCTGGGCGGAGAGAATCGCCGATTTGTCGCCTTATCAGGTGAATTCTGAACTCATGCAGGCGACCGACAACGCCATCTTCATGCACTGCCTGCCGTCCTTCCACGACCTGAAGACGACCACCGGCAAGCTGATAAACGAGAAGTTCGGCATAGACTGCATGGAAGTCACCGACGAAGTCTTCGAGAGCCCCCGCTCCGCTGTCTTCCAGGAAGCGGAGAATAGGATGCATACGATTAAGGCGGTTATGGCTTCAACTTTGACAAAAATGTGATTGCAATATTTTTTGATTCAGGTATTGCATTTTCCTGGCGGATAGTGTATAATAATAGTGCGGGATGGAGACATCACGCAGTGAACGATTCGCTTGCGAATATGTTTAGCCTCCGTAGGTGACGGGGTGTGGTTGCTTTAAATCACGCAAAATATCATCCTTGTACGGCTCCCCTCTTGGGTGTAGTCATGTTTAGCCTCCGTGAGTGACGGGGAACGGTTTGCTTGCAAGCCGGTCTGCTATGTCAGGCTGTGTAGAATATCACTCACTTGTGTGAATCAGTTACTTTGTAACTGGGTTACTTTGTAACTAGGTTACTCCGTAACTGATAATATCTCCGCGGGTAACGGGATGCAATCTTATGATTGCGTAGAATATTACCCACTTGTATGAAAAATCGAGCCTACCTTATTGGTGGGCTCTGATTTTGTGAAAGGCAGGGGATTATAAGTGAGACTGGTTACGGTTGACGAAGAGCTTTTGAAGGCTTTTGCTGAAGATGAACAGGTACTGTACAAAAGCAGCAGACCATGTGTGTTGTTGGTGGAATTGATTTATAAGGGCAAACAGCAAACTTTTGCCGTCCCGTTGCGTTCTAACATTCCGCATTCTGCTTCTAAAGAGCAGTTTTTTGCACTGCCGCCGAGAAAAACCACGAGAAAAGGAAACCGTCACGGTATTCATTACATAAAGATGATTCCAGTTGAATGGGCATATACGCATAAATGTCGTTCGTTTGAAAAAAGATTCAGCTATCAAACGAAGGCGATAATTGATAAAAATGAAGAAAGAATCACCGCCGAATGTCAATCCTATCTCATTGCATACGAAAATGGATTGCGTCCGAACTACTGCACGGACATAGACCTTCTTTTGACTCGTTTGAAAGAGTTTCAAGAGTCAAGGGATAAGGAATTGACGACGGTGTAATTACATATAGGGGATAAAATATGCTTGACTTCATAAAATCCATCTTCCACAAACCTCACATGGCTCGCAGGGTTATATTCTGCGTTATCGGCGTGACGTTGATGGGGTTCTGCGTTTCGTGGCTCAATCTTTTAGCCTGGGGGACCGACCCTTGCTCGGTGTTTAACCTTGCGATGGCGGAGAATCTTGGGATGAGCTTCGGGAGCTGGCAGGCTCTTATCAACTGCGTGATGTTCGTCTTCATCGTCTGGAAAGGGCGGGAGAACATTGGAATCGGGACGGTGTGCAACATGTTCATCGTCGGCTATTCCTGCGACTTCATGACCTGGCTTCGGACTTTGCTCATCCCCGACTTTATTTTTTCGACAATGCCGGAGAAAATTGTCGCCTGCGTGGTGATACTGTTCATATTCGTTTTCTCGGTTGCGGTTTACACCTCCGTCGGGCTCGGCACTTCGCCTTATGACTCGATTCCGGAGATAATCTATAACGCCCAGAAGACGAAAAAAGTCCCGTTCCGGGTGGTAAGAATCCTCTGGGACGGCGGCTATGCTGTTCTTGGCTATCTAATCGGCGGAACGGTCGGAATCGTGACGGTACTTATGGCTCTCACCATCGGACCGATGGCGGAAGCTGTCCGCAAGAGAATCGGCAGGTTCATTGAGTAGCGCCCGCTTCGAGCGCCTTCAGCTCCCTTATTAAATAGTTATACCGGGACTCCAGCGCCGCACGGTCGTAAATCAGCGCATCCAGCAAATCGCCGTCGCTCACCTCATTAAAACAGCTCTCCGCTGTCTTCATTGCCAAAGAAATCTCCTTGATGTCGGACTCGATAGCAAGGAGTTTTTGTTTTCTGAGCTTATTTTGCGAACGGGTCATAACAAACATCCTCTCGTATATGCTGTTAAAGCATATGCGGGAGGATAAACGCTTATGCAAGCCCGTTGTCGGCTACGGAGGCTAAAGCCTCCTTGCCGAGTGCCTCCCTTCGGTCGGCGCACCCCTCAGTCAGCCACTTCGTGGCTGCCAGCTTCCCTTTCAGGGGAGCCTATAACTGCCTCCCCCACAGCCGTCGGGAGAATAAAAAACGCCT
>Ga0192276_1061_pt1 | contig 26564 bp, 31 predicted proteins | sample Koala_Koa24_I3_FD_131263 | JGI IMG/M metagenome (GOLD analysis project Ga0192276, IMG submission 131263) | Enriched cells from koala feces incubated with labeled cellulose particles, San Francisco Zoo, California, United States - Koala_Koa2-4_I3 ...
TCTTCTTTGCATGCCCCGCATACGCATAGGCGTCACTCCTGGAGAGTTTCTTCTATATATAATATGGTGTTATATAGACAGGAGTGTCTTGCCTCGTCAGGAGTATCAGCCGCTGTGGGGAGCCTATCGTGTAAGGATCATTTTACAGATGGGATTTCCTTGTGCGGAGAAACGCTCTTCATATTCTGTCATGATATTGCCGCGTACCAGTTCTTCGTCGTTGTGAAGATCGAAGGTGCAGGCACAGACGGTCCATCCGGTCTCGCGGGCTTCCGTGAGAGCAAAGTCGAAGAGGACACGGTTGTCTGTTTTGAATTCAACACTGCCGCCCGGAACGAGTATCTGCTCATAGCGTGCCAGAAATTCGCGGCCGGGAAGGCGTCTTTTTGCATGCCGGTCTTTGGGCCAGGGATCGGAGAAGTTCAGGTAGATGCCGGAAACCTCCCCCGATCCAAAGACGTCTGTCAGGTCTTCTGCGTCCATTCGCAGAAAAAGCAGATTTGTCAGGCTTTCCTGCTGCTGCCGCTTTTCGAGGGCACGCACCAGTACGCTGGAATATTTTTCGATGCCGATATAGTTCCGGTCACTGTGGCGAAGCGCCATTTCGGTGATGAAGCGGCCTTTTCCCATGCCGATTTCCAGATAAAGCGGCTGTGCACGGTCAAAGACCGTGTCCCAGTGCCCCTTCTTTTCCTTCATGATATCTTCTTGTATCACATAGGGGCTGGCTGCGATTTCGTCCCGCGCGCCGGGAATATTGCGAAGTCTCATAGAACTTGTCTCCTGTCGGTTTTTTGAATGAAATGTTGTAATAAGTATTCAGAACTGTACTTCTCATTTGCTGCGAAGTTACACGCTTTCTATTTTCTCAGAAATATTGGAAATGTCAAGAGGAGGAAAAAGTGAATTTTTTAAAAGCTTGTATTGACTTTGTGATGATTTCGGGTTAAAATCGTAAAGAAGATTTAAAAAAAACGTAATTTATTTAATACAATAGCTGCTGGTTGAAGTTTGGGGCATATTGCGTGTGAGGATGTTGGAATATGAGTATGTTTGGAAGGCGTGGAGGATGCAGAAAAGATTTGCGGGAGAGCAGTTATGCAGAAAGAATCTCTGTAGAGAACGGCTCTGCCTGGGATGCTTCTGTTAAGAGAGACAGAAGCGGGATACTTTTGCCGGGCAAGGCTCTGACAATGATTGCTTTGACAGCGGTTCTTCTGCTTTTTACTCCGGTACTGCGGGCCGGGGCGGCCTGGGTGACGACAGAAGCCGGATTGATGTACACGATCTCGGACGCACCTGGATATGCGACTGGGAAGGTGACAATCGGCTCAGACAAATATTATTTTGATGAAAATGGTATTATGCAGACCGGTTTTGTGACGATCAATGGAAAGCTTCTGTATTTTTCAGAAGAGGACGGCACTCTGCAGTATGGGTGGATTACGGTTGGCGATAAGAAATATTACGCAAAAAAGAGCGGTGTTCTTTACGTTTCTGCGTGGTATGGCAAGTATTATTTCCAGGCGGACGGGTCGATGGCGGTCAGCACCTGGGTCGGCAATAAGTGGGTCGGCGAGGATGGCAAATATACCGGGACGACGAAGACCGGGTTTGTGACGCTTGAGGGGAATACTTACTATTATACGAGTGCGTCGCAGTACGCGACCGGCTGGTTTAAGGTTGACGGGAAATATTATTATGCAGATTCGGATGGCGTTGTACAGAAAAGCACCTGGGTCGGCAAAAAATATGTGGACAGCAGCGGCGTCATGGTGACGGGCATGTGGACGATCGGTTCCAAGACCTACATATTTAAATCCGGCGGCACCCGTTATTCCAGCTGTTGGGTGGAGTACAATGGCAATTATTATTACTGCAACAGCAAGGGCGTCGTACAGAAGAGTACCTGGATTGATGAGACGAAGTACGTCGATGAAAATGGCGTGATGGTAACAGGGTTTTATACGATTGATTCCAAGACCTACTATTTTAATGCAAAGGGTACTTTGAAAAAGAGCTGCTGGATTCGGGTGGATGGCGTCCGTTACCGCCTGAACGCATCCGGTGTAGTTCGTACTTCCTGCTGGATCAGTGATAAGTATTATGCGAGCAGCACAGGCGCGATTCTGACCGGGCTGAACGCGGTAGACGGGGAGATTTATTATTTTGATACGACGACCGGCGCTAAGGTTACCAAAACGATGCTGACGGTTGGATCGGCGACCTATTATTTTAAGGTAAACAGCGGCCAGGCTGTGCGCAACTCCTGGGTGAAGTACAATGGAGAGTATTATTATTTCCAGAATGATGGTAAGATGGCCACCAGTATGTGGATTGGAAAATATTATGTGAACAGCAGCGGCGTGCGCACAGACGCTACACGGACATCCGGATGGTGGACGAATAATGGTTCGACCTATTATCTGGATTCGGATGGGAATGAGATAACCGGATTCCAGGAAATCAGCGGCAGTACCTATTATTTTAATTCATCAGGCGAGATGGTGACTGGTGTGCAGACGATCGGGGCGAATACGTATTATTTCTATTCGGATGGCACGATGGCGACTTCGATTACGATTATCGTTGGTTCGGTACAGTATACGATTGATGAATCGGGTGTGGTGACGGATGCGACCAGCATTACGATCAGCGGAGATTCTCTGGGAGTGCAGATCGCGAATTTTGCGATTCAGTATGTCGGAAATCCGTACGTTTATGGGGGGACAAGCCTGACAAATGGAGCGGACTGTTCCGGATTTGTTTACGCGGTGTTTGCCAGCTTTGATATTAAACTGCTTCGAACCGCGGATGAACAGATGGATGGACCGAGTTCGTCTCAGATTGCAGCCGGGTATGCGGCAGCGGTGGAAGTAGATCTTGACAGCCTGCAGCCGGGTGATCTGATCTTCTATGGTTCTTCGAGCTATGCTTCTCATGTGGGCATTTACATTGGTGATGGAAAGATTGTACACGCGAGCAATTCACAGGCTTATCCGGCAGGCGGGATTAAGATTTCCGATTATGATTACCGGACGCCGGTGAAAGCGGTGCGCTACTGGTCGTAAAAGTGATTTGAATTATGGTTGCAGCGGTGTATGAAAAGGACGCAGAACGGTGCGTCCTTTTTCTGTAAAACGAACTGTTGCCTTTACAAATGCGGAAAAATGGATTAGAATGGGAAAGGAACTAAGGGCACGCACAGGAGGTTTGAGATGGCGAAAAAGGTGGAGACAATTGGAGTATTGACAAGCGGCGGCGATGCGCCCGGCATGAATCCGGCCATTCGCGCGGTAGTGCGCAAGGCACTGTCACAGGGTATCAGAGTAAAGGGCATTTACCAGGGCTACAAAGGGCTTTTAAATGAGGAGATCGAAGAGCTGAACGCTCGCAGTGTTTCCGATACGATTTCCAAAGGCGGCACGATCCTTTATACGGCGCGGTGTTCCGAGTTCCGTACGAAAGAAGGACAGGACGAGGGCGCGGAGATTTGCAGGAAGCATGGCATTGACGGTCTGGTAGTGATCGGAGGAGACGGCTCTTTTAAAGGGGCGCAGCAGCTGGCTGCCAGGGGGATTAATACGATTGGTGTTCCCGGTACGATAGACCTGGATATTGCCTGCACGGATTATACGATTGGTTTTGATACGGCTGTGAATACGGCGATGGATGCGATCGACAAGGTCAGGGATACATCTACCTCGCATGAGCGGTGCAGTATTATCGAAGTGATGGGAAGGAATGCCGGCTATATCGCTCTGTGGTGCGGCATTGCAAATGGTGCGGAGGATATTCTTCTGCCGGAACAGTATGATTATGACGAGCAGGTTTTGATTAATAATATTATTAATAACCGCAAGCGTGGGAAGAAGCATCATATTATCATTAATGCGGAGGGAATCGGGCATTCTACGAGTATGGCGCGCCGGATTGAGGCGGCGACCGGCCTGGAGACACGGGCGACGATCCTTGGCCATTTGCAGCGAGGCGGCAGCCCGACCTGCCGTGACCGTGTATATGGCTCCATGATGGGCGCGATGGCGGCGGATCTGCTGATTGCCGGCAAGACGAATCGTGTGGTGGCTTATAAGAATGGTGAATATGTGGATTATGACATTGATGAGGCGCTGGCGATGCAGAAAGAGCTTCCGGAATATATGGTGCGTGTGGCAAAGGCGATGCAGATATAAAAAAGAAGAGTGTTTGCAGGTGTGACGTGATTGGGACATTCAATGGTGCATCAGGAGCAGGCGGGTTTGCGGCAGACCCAGGGGAAGGAAAGCAGTACAAAGTGATTACAAGTACATCAAATCTTCAGGTGAGACAGCTGATTCAGCTTCAAAAGAAAGCGAAGGAACGGAACACACAGGATGTTTTTGTTGTGGAAGGCCCGAAGATGGCTCTGGAGGCGCCTGACAGTCAGCTCGTGCAGATTTATGTTTCGGAACGGTTTTATGAAAAAGATCCGACCTTTTTTGGCGAGAACAGGCCGGTGACTGTGTTGTCGGACCGGGTGTTTGAGAGTGTGTCGGATACGAGGACTCCGCAGGGAGTCCTCTGTGTTGTACGGCAATATCATTATGACTTAGAGGATTTGCTGGGGGGAACAGCCGCCGGAGAGCCTTTGCTTGTAGCGCTGGAGAACCTTCAGGATCCGGGAAACCTGGGTACGATTGTGCGCACAGCGGAAGGCGCGGGAGTGACAGGTATTTTGCTCAGCCCGGGCTGTGTAGATATCTATAACCCAAAAGTGATTCGCTCTACGATGGGCGCGGTTTACCGGATGCCTTTTTATTATACGGATGATTTTGAACGAGAACTGCGTGCACTGAAGCAAAAGGGCGTGCGTCTGTTTGCGGCGCACCTGGAGGGGAGCAGCCCCTACGATGAGGAAACCTATTGCGGACCGTCCGGCTTCCTGATCGGGAATGAGAGCCAGGGACTGACCGACGGGACGGCTGCAATTGCGGACGCGCGGATCCGGATTCCCATGTGCGGGCAGGTGGAGTCGTTGAATGCGGCCGTTGCGGCGTCAGTGCTGATGTATGAGGCGAACCGGCAGCGGCGGAGAGCATTGGAGCGCTGAATAAGGCAGTGCCTGATAAAGAAATGAGGTTCGGGATAAGGCGGAGCCTGATAAACAAATGATGTGAGCAAGGTACTGTCTGATAAGAAAGGTATTCAGGAAAGAAATTCAGGAAAGAAGGCATAGTTTCATGAGAGAACAGTTGACAGAGGCGGATGTGAAATCCATTCAGGAGGAGATTGAATACCGTAAGCTGGTAGTGCGTAAGGAAGCGATCGAGGCGGTGAAGGAAGCGCGCGCACACGGGGATCTGAGTGAGAATTTTGAATATCATGCGGCGAAGACGGACAAAAATAAAAATGAGAGCCGCATCCGTTATCTGGAGAGGATGCTGAAGACGGCGGAGGTGATTTCTGATGATTCGAAGGAGGATGAAGTCGGAATTCACAACAAGGTAGAGGTATACGTGGAGGACGACGATGAGACAGAGGTCTATCAGATTGTGACGTCTGTGCGGGGGAATTCGCTGGATGGCAGGATCAGTATTGAATCCCCGATGGGAAAGGCTCTGCTCGGGCATAAGGTTGGAGACCGGGTTCTGGTTCAGGTGAATGAGAATTTTGGATATTATGTGGAAATCCGCAGTATTGATAAGACTGCGGATGGGGAGAATGAGGAGCTGAGGCAGTACTGAGAAGCCGGATGCGGCGGCCTTCTGAAGAAGGGAGGATGTATTTGGAGGACGAAAAAAATGCTCCCATATTCAATATAGAAGAAGAATTGAAGAAGCTTCCCGGGCGGCCGGGCGTTTACATCATGCATGACGCGCGGGACGAGATTATTTACGTTGGCAAAGCCATCAGCCTGAAAAACCGGGTGCGGCAGTATTTCCAGACAAGCCGGAATAAGGGTCCCAAGATTGAGCAGATGGTGCAGCGCATTTGCCGGTTCGAATACATTGTGACGGATTCGGAGCTGGAGGCGCTGGTGCTGGAGAGCAATCTGATTAAAGAGCATCGTCCGAAATATAATACGATGCTGAAGGATGACAAAAGCTATCCGTTTATCAAGGTGACAGTGGGGGAAGCATTTCCGCGCGTTGTGTTTTCACGCAATATGAAAAAGGATAAGTCCCGGTATTTTGGGCCTTTTACGAGCGCCGGAGCAGTGAAGGATACCATTGAGCTGATTGATAAGCTCTATAAGCTCCGAAACTGTACGCTTTCTCTTCCGCGGGATATCGGGAAAGATCGGGCCTGTCTTTACTATCACATCGGGCAGTGTCCGGCTCCGTGCCAGGGAAAAATCAGCAGTGAGGAATACCGCAAGTCGGTGGATGGAGCGCTGGAGTTTCTGGGTGGGAATTACGCGCCGGTGCTGGATATGCTGCAGGAGAAGATGGAACAGGCTTCGGAGGAACTGGATTTTGAAAAGGCGATTGAGTACCGGGATTTGCAGAGCAGTGTGAGGCAGGTTGCGCAGCGGCAGAAGATTACGCATGAGGATGGCGAGGATAAGGACGTGCTGGCGATGGCCGTGGATGGCGGCGATGCGGTGGTACAGGTCTTTTTTATCCGCGGCGGTAAGATGATCGGAAGAGATCATTTTTACCTTCGGGTCGCACCGCACGATACCAAGGCAATTATTTTAAGCAGCTTTATCAAGCAGTATTACGCGGGCACACCGTTTGTTCCACGGGAGCTGATGCTGGAGACGGAGATTGAAGACCAGGGGCTTGTGGAGAAATGGCTCACCGAAAAGCGTGGTCAGAGGGTTTACCTTCGGGTGCCGAAAAAAGGCACGAAGGAGAAGCTGGTGGAAATGGCTGCGGAGAATGCGTCGATTGTCCTGCGCCAGGACCGGGAGCGGATCAAGCGCGAGGAAGGACGTACGATCGGGGCGGTTCACGAGATTGAGGATTTGCTGGGCATTGATCGGGCGATGCGCATGGAGGCTTATGATATTTCCAACATCAGCGGTTTCGAGTCCGTCGGCTCCATGATTGTCTATGAAAAGGGAAAACCAAAACGCAGCGATTACCGCAAGTTTAAGATTCGGACGGTACAGGGACCGGATGATTACGCGAGTATGGAGGAAGTACTGACCCGGCGGTTTGCGCATGGACTGGAAGAACGGAAAGAGCTGGACGAGAAGGGCATGGGCTATGAGATGGGGAGCTTCAGCCGTTTCCCGGATCTGCTTCTGATGGATGGCGGCCGCGGCCAGGTCAATGTGGCGCTTCGTGTGCTGGATAACCTTGGCATATCCATTCCTGTCTGTGGTATGGTAAAGGATGATTTTCACCGGACGCGAGGCATTTATTTTGAGAATGTCGAGCTGCCGATTGATACGCATTCGGAGGCGTTTCACCTGGTTACACGCATTCAGGATGAGGCGCACCGTTTTGCGATTGAGTATCACCGCAGCCTTCGCAGCAAAGCGCAGGTGCGCTCTCTTCTGGATGAGATTGAGGGGATTGGGCCGACTCGCCGCAAGGCGCTGATGCGAACCTTCCAGTCGCTGGAGGCCATTCGCGACGCGTCTCTGGAGGAGCTGACAAATGCGCCGTCCATGAACGCGCGCAGCGCACGGGAAGTGTATGATTATTTTCACGGCGAAGAGCAGAAAGGCTCCAGGATTGAGGAAGAGTAGAGAATTGCGGGTTTTATCTGGACAAATATATGGGAATCAGGTACAATCGGATATCATCTGCCCTGTATGAGCGGGAGAATTATCTAATTAGAATACAGGCAGGAAAAATACAGAAATTTATACAGGAGGGATTTTGCATATGCCGACAGCCAGTGTTTCATTGGAAAAGATTGTTGAAAAAATGGAACTGAAAAATCTGACTCCGGAGATTGATATTTCGAATAAAAGGGTGGTTACGTCGGAGATTAACCGTCCGGCGCTGCAGCTTACCGGCTATTTTGACCATTTCTATTCGGAACGGGTGCAGATTATCGGATATGTGGAGTACACGTATCTGGAACATCTTTCACGGGAAACGAAGGTCCCTGTGTACGAAAAGTTTTTATCTTATAATGTGCCATGTATTATTTATACGACGATGACAGAGCCGGATGAAGATATGCTCCGCCTGGCAAAGCAGTACCAGGTGCCGATCTTTATTACGGAGCAGACAACGTCTGGATTTATGGCAGAGATCATTCGCTGGCTGAATGTGGAGCTGGCGCCGTGTATTTCGATTCACGGCGTGCTGGTGGATGTGTACGGCGAAGGAATTCTGATCATGGGCGAGAGCGGCATCGGTAAGAGCGAGGCGGCGTTGGAGCTGATTAAGCGCGGACACCGCCTGGTCACGGATGATGTTGTGGAGATCCGTAAGGTCAGCGACGCGACGCTGATCGGCGCATCGCCGGATATTACGCGGCATTTTATTGAGCTGCGCGGCATCGGCATTATTGATGTGAAGACGCTGTTCGGTGTGGAGAGTGTAAAGAACACACAGCAGATTGACCTGGTGATTAAGCTGGAGGAATGGAGCCGGGATAAAGAGTATGACCGGCTTGGACTGGAAGAGGAATACACGGAATTTTTGGGGAACAAAGTGGTATGCCATTCTCTGCCGATCCGTCCGGGCAGGAACCTGGCAGTGATTGTGGAAGCAGCGGCGGTCAACCACAGACAGAAGAAGATGGGTTATAATGCGGCGCAGGAGCTGTACAATCGTGTACAGAACAGCCTGATGAGAAATGCACAGAATAAGGAGCAGTGAGATTATGGCTAAGTATTGTTTTGGGATTGATGTTGGCGGTACAACGATTAAATGCGGACTTTTTCAGACGGATGGCGTAATGCTGGACAAATGGGAAATCCGTACCAGAGTAGAAGAAAGTGGCAGATATATTCTCCCGGATGTGGCGGAGACGATTCTGGCAAAAATAGCAAAAAAGAATCTCAGCAAAAGCGACATTGCAGGCGTGGGGATTGGCGTTCCGGGGCCGGTCAATGAGGCCGGAGAGGTGCCGGAAGCGGTAAACATCCACTGGGGTTATGTGAATGTAGTGAAAGAGCTTGGCGATCTGACCGGGATGACGGTCAGGGCGGCGAATGACGCGAACGTAGCGGCGCTCGGTGAGCTCTGGCAGGGCGGCGGTACGGGCTACCAGGATATGATTATGGTGACTTTGGGTACCGGCGTAGGCGGCGGAATTATTCTCGGAGGCAAGATTGTGGCAGGCGCGCACGGCGCGGGAGGAGAGATCGGTCATGCGCATGTGGATGATACGATGGTTGAGGCCTGCAATTGCGGCAACCATGGATGCCTGGAACAGTTTGCTTCCGCCACGGGGATTGCGAATCTCGCGAAAAAGATTCTGGAGACCAGCGACGCTCCATCCGTAATACGCGGACATCAGAATATTTCCGCGAAGACGGTTTTTGACGCAGTAAAAGAAGGGGACGCTCTGGCCATTCAGGTAGCGGAACAGTTTGGGGAATATCTTGGGAAAGCGCTGGCGGTATTTTCCGTTGTAGTAGACCCGGAAGTGATTGTGATCGGCGGAGGCGTATCGAACGCGGGACCGATTTTGCTGGATTATGTGACGGGGCCGTTCTGCAAAAACACATTCCCGCCGTGCCGGGATACGAAATTTGCCCTTGCAAAGCTGGGAAATGACGCCGGAATTTATGGTGCGGCGAAGATGGTATTATAATGGGCACCGCGAGGGGATTGTCTTTTGGCGGCGCTTCATTGGAAGAAAGAACACACGGGACAGTGAATTATGTGGCGTTTGATCTGGAGACGACGGGGCTGCGTCCTTCGGTTGACCGCATTCTGGAAATCGGCGCCGTGCGGGTGGAAGATGGGGAAGTGACTGGTACATATGAGACCCTGGTAGACCATGCGCTGCCGATTCCCAAAAGGATTACGGAGCTGACGGGTATCACAGAAGAGATGACCGCCGGGGCACCGGATATCCGTGAAGCGGTGGAAGGCTTCCTGCGTTTTTCCGGCGATGCTGTCCTGCTTGGTCATAATATCCAGTTCGACTATGGTTTTATGAAACGCAATGTGCTGAATCTGCATGCGCTGCAGGCAACTGAGAATGGGGCGGGAGCTTCCTCGAACGGCACCTATGAACGTATGGGGCTGGATACGCTTGCTATTGCCCGTGCCGTGCTTCCGCAGCTGGAGAGCAAATCCCTTGATAAGCTGGCGGCCTGGTATCAGATTCCTCTGGAGCATCATCACCGCGCGATGGATGACGCCATGACCACGGCACAGTTGTTTGAACGCCTGCGGGAGGATTATGGGGAAAAGTTTCCGATGCTGTTTGAACCGAAACCGCTGCAGTTTCAGGTGCGCAAGGAAGGTCCTATTACGAGTTCACAAAAAGTATACTTGCGTGAACTGATAAAATATCATAGAATAGACACAGCCGTGAAAATAGATTTACTGACAAAGAACGAGGCTTCGCGGATGATTGACGGGATTATTTTGCGGTATGGGAAGATCGGTTCCCGCCCGTGAATGTACTGTGCGTTTGAAAATGTAACTTCAGGATTGTGCGGAAGATTACGAAAAAACAGTGCCCGGCAGACTTGATAAAAGAATTTACGAGATAAGAGGTGAGAAGGATGATGAATTTTAACAGTAAGAAAAAACAGCGGATTGCCGCTATTATTGTCATTGTGATTGTTGTGGCTATGGTACTTGGAACGATCGCGTCTGCGCTGCTTATCGCGTAAGAGTGACAGGGAAGGGGATACTTCAATGTGTAAGAAATTTTTTAAGGGGATGCTGCTGCCGTTTCTGCTGCTTTTTGCAGCTCTTACCGCATCAGCGGAAGGAACGACGGTGATCAGCGACGGCGTTTTTATAGGGGATAAAGACGTCAGCGGTATGACAGTCGATGAGGTGGAGGCCTATGTGGAAAGTGAGGTCCAGACGTTAGCTTCCTCGACGATCACCATACAGATGGGAGACGACGCGGTAACTACGACCTGGGAGGATCTGGGACTCACCTGGACAAATACAGATCTGGTGTATGAGATCAGTGAGCTTGGTACGACGGGGAATATTATCCGGCGTTATATGGAGCAGAAGGATCTGGAGAATCAGAGTACAAATTATGAGATAGAGTACGAATGGGATGAATCCGCGGCGGAAGCTTTTGTGGAATCTCTGGAGGTCTATAATTCTGATCCGGTAGAAGGCTCTGTATATATGAATGACGATGGTTCGCTTGGCGTAGAAGGCGGCACGGATGGTATGACACTGGATGCGGATGCGACGCTTGTGAGTCTGAAAGAGCATCTGCAGACACTGGAGGCCGGAGATGCGGTCATTCAGGCGACAGCGGATGTGGTTTCTCCGACTCTGACCGCAGACCTGTTAAGTCAGATGACGGATGTTTTAGGTACGGCGACAACAAGCTATGCTTCCTCTACTTCGAACCGCGCGCAGAATGTGCAGAATGGTACTTCCAAGATCAATGGCACACTTCTGATGCCGGGCGAGAGTTTTTCTGTGACAGAGGCGGTCGCACCGTTTACAGAGGATAACGGCTATGCACTGGCGGCTTCCTATGAGGCGGGGCAGGTTGTGGAGTCTTATGGCGGCGGTATCTGCCAGGTGTCTACGACTTTGTACAACGCGGTATTGAAAGCAGAGCTTCAGGTGGATAAGCGTTATAATCATACGATGCTGGTATCCTATGTCGATCCGTCGAAGGACGCAGCGATCGCAGAAGGTCTGATGGACTTTGTCTTTACAAATAATCAGGATTATCCGATTTACATCGCGGGAAGTGCGTACGGCGGGACTCTGACATTCTCGATTTATGGTGTGGAGACGAGGGCGTCGAACCGGACCATCAAGTTTGTCAGTGAGACCCTGAGCCAGACGGACCCGGAAAGCAACATTACTTTGGTGGCAAATACCAGCCAGAATGTCGGCTATCTGTATCAGGTGCAGAGTGCGCACCAGGGTCTGAGCGCGGTACTCTGGAAGGAAATTTACATTGATGGGGTATTGTCAGAGACGATCCAGGTAAACAGCAGTACCTATACAGCCTCGCCTGCAATTTATGAGGTGGGTGTGGTCACGAGCAACAGTTCGCTTTCGTCCGCACTGTATACGGCGATTGCGGCAAATGATCTGTCTCAGGTACAGTATTTGATTACCTATGGTGTGTCGACGAGCCAGACGGAGAGCGAGACCACCACGCAGAGTGAGACGACAACGCAGAGCGAGACCACTACGCAGAGTGAGACAACGACACAAAGCGAGACAACGGTACAGAGTGAAACTACTGCGCAGAGCGAGACGGCCACACAGAGCGAGACTACATCGACAAGTACGGATACCTCAACCGATACCTCGACGGATACCTCATCCGGAGAGACGGTAGTGGTAGAATAAAGGCAACCATACGGGGCATCAAGTTTGTTGCGATGCAAGCTATGTCATAAGGTGTCGGCTTGCCGACGGATTCCTTATGCCTCTGGCTACTTGGCTCGTTGCTTCACGGGAATAAAAAACGGGAATGAGAAAATGCAGGTGGGAGAGCTGACAGAAGCGGTTCGAAACCGTTCTGTGTACAGGCAATTTCATTGGGACAATGTCGGCGGGCAGGCCGGTTGCCGTGGGAGAGGATCGAATTTATATTTTTCCGCGGCTGGCATGCTCCCGGGGTATGCGGATATGCCGTGGCGTCAGGTGACTGCTGCGGCTAATTCGCTTGCAGCGGACGGCGCAGAGGGACTGGCGGTTTCCGTTCAGGGCTGCCTGCCGGTGTCATATGAGGAAGCCAGACTCCGGGAAGATATGAAACAGTTTGCTGCGGAGATAAAATCGAATGGCATGGAGCCGGGTGATATCCATATACAGGTATCTGACCAGGTAAATGCGGCGCAGTATTTTGTGACGGCTGTGGGGCATGGATTACGGACAGAGACACCGGAATCAGCCGGGAATGAGCAGGGGTTCACTGGAACGGCTGACTTTGAGAGAAATTCTGCAGGCTCGAAAGGGAGATTGCCCGGACAGGAGAGAAGACTGCGCCCGGGACAGGAGCTGGTTATAACCCGTCAGATCGCGCTGGCGGGAACAGCCGCGCTTGCGCGGCTGCATGAGAAGGAACTGCGTCGGAGGTTTCCTTTTTGGCTGATTGATCATGCGAAGGAGTTCGAACGCTGGATGCCGACTTCCGGGGATGCGCGGGCAGCGTATCGGTTTGGCGCGGCCGCTGTCTATCCTGTCGCGCAGGGCGGTATTTTCAATGCACTCTGGGAGCTGGCAGAACGTGCGGATGCCGGACTGGAGGTGGATCTTCGTCGGATTCCTGTGAAACAGGAGACAATAGAGATCTGCGAGTATTTTGACCTCAATCCATATTATTTGTATTCAGCAGGCTGTCTTCTGATCGGAACTGAACAGGCGGAAGGTCTGGTCGCAGCGTTAGCCGATATCGGTATTTCGGCAGCTGTGATTGGCGGAGTAACAGACGGGAATGACCGGGTGATCTGCAACGGAGAGAATCGCCGATTTCTGGATCGGCCGAAGCAGGATGAATTGTGGAGGCTGGGGGATGGCGAAATGGCAGCTGGAAAGAAAAACAGCTGATGGCGGCAGAAACAGGAAATAATAGGAGAAATAGCATTATGAGAGAACAAATTTTATCGCTTCTGGAGAAGAATAGCAAAATAGATCTGGGAGAATTGGCTGTTTTACTGGGAACGAATGAGGAGGTCATTCAAAAAGAGGTAGAAGCAATGGAGCAGGAGCAGGTGATCTGCGGCTACCATACATTGATTGACTGGGAAAAGACAGATTCAGAAAAGGTAACGGCGCTGATTGAGGTGCGGGTGACTCCGCAGAGAGGGCAGGGGTTTGACACGATTGCCGAGCGCATTTACAATTATCCGGAGGTGCAGTCCGTATATCTGATCTCCGGAGCGTACGATCTGCTGGTGATCCTGCAGGGCAAGACGCTCCGTGAAGTGTCCAGCTTTGTCAGCGATAAGCTGTCCACACTGGACTCCGTTTTGAGTACCGCCACGCATTTTATTCTGAAAAAGTATAAGGACTATGGAACGATTCTTGGCAAAAAAGAAAAGGACGAAAGGATGTTGATGACGCCGTGAGAAACCCTTTATCAAAAAGAATAACGACAATTGAGCCGTCCGGTATCCGCCGTTTTTTTGATATTGCGAACGAGATGGAAAATGTTATTTCCCTTGGAGTAGGCGAACCGGATTTTGACACGCCATGGCACATTCGCGATGAGGGGATTTATTCTCTGGAAAAAGGGCGTACTTTTTATACATCGAACTCCGGATTGATGGAGCTGCGCAAAGAAATCTGCCGTTACCTGAAACGGCGCTGCGACCTGACCTATGATCCGGTACATGAGACTCTGGTGACAGTTGGCGGCAGCGAGGCCATTGATATTGCGCTGCGCGCAATGCTTGATGATGGGGATGAAGTGCTGATTCCGCAGCCTTGTTATGTCTCCTATCTCCCCTGTGTGCAGCTGACGGGGGGCGTTCCGGTCATTATCGAGCTTCAGGAGAAGGATGAGTTTCGCCTGACGAAAGAGGAGCTTTTAGAAGCAATTACGGATAAAACGAAAGTGCTGATCATGCCATTTCCGAACAATCCGACCGGCGCAGTGATGCGCCGTGAGGATCTGGAGAAGATTGCGGAGGTAGTGATTGAAAAGGATTTATTTGTGATCTCCGATGAGATTTATTCAGAATTGACATATCAGGGAGATCATGTCTCCATAGCAAGCCTGCCGGGGATGCGGGAGCGGACGCTGACGATCAATGGATTTTCAAAATCTTACGCGATGACCGGCTGGCGCCTGGGATATGTGTGCGGTCCTCGGCAGATCATCGATCAGATGATGAAAATTCATCAGTTTGCGATCATGTGTGCGCCGACGACCAGCCAGTATGCGGCGGTTGAGGCTCTGCGCAATGGTGACAACGATGTTGCGCAGATGCGCGAATCCTATAACCAGCGCCGGCGTTTTCTGATGCACGAATTTGAACGTATGTGTCTGCCGTGTTTCGAGCCATTTGGAGCTTTTTACGTCTTCCCGTGTATCAAGGAGTTTGGTATGACCTCCGATGATTTTGCGATGCGGCTTCTGGAAGAGGAGCGTGTTGCAGTGGTTCCGGGTACAGCTTTTGGCGCGTGCGGAGAAGGATTCCTGCGGATTTCTTATGCTTACTCCATTGACGCGCTGAAAGTCGCACTGGAGCGGCTGGAGCGTTTTATTACAAAGCTGCGAATTGGGTGAGGAACGAATCTATATGAATATTGTGCTTTATGAGCCGGAGATACCTGCAAATACGGGAAACATCGGGCGTACCTGCGTCGCGACCGGCACCCGGCTGCATCTGATCGAGCCGCTGGGCTTTCGTCTGACGGAAAAGGCGCTCCGCCGCGCCGGGATGGACTACTGGCCGCAGCTGGACGTGACACGGTACATTAATTATGAAGAATTTCTGGAGCGCAATCCCGGGGCAAAGATTTACTTTGCCTCAACCAAAGCGCGGAAAATCTATACAGAAGTAAATTATGAACCGGACTGCTATCTTATGTTTGGCAAAGAGAGTGCGGGGATTCCAGAAGAAATTCTGCGTGACCATCCGGACACAGCGGTTCGTATTCCGATGATCGGTGAGACACGTTCTCTGAATCTCGGCAATTCTGCGGCGATTGTGCTCTATGAAGCTCTGCGCCAGAATGGGTTTGCACAGATGAAGCTGCAGGGAGAGCTGACGCGCTATCGTTGGGAGGAAGCGGCTGAAAAAGCCTGATCAGGCCAGAGTGTGAGAATTACAGGAGGATGGAACGAATGGATTTGCCACAGGAATTTTTGGCGCGCATGGAAGCGCTGCTCGGAGAAGAGTTTCCATCTTTTCTGAATTCTTACGGAGAAACGCGCCGCTATGGCCTTCGCGTAAATACGTTGAAAATCAGTGTGGAAGAGTTTCGGAAGCTTGCACCTTTCCATCTGACTCCGATTCCATGGATAGAAAATGGTTTCTTTTATGAAAAAGAGGATGCCCCGTCGCGACATCCTTTTTATTATGCCGGCCTGTATTATCTTCAGGAACCAAGCGCCATGACGCCCGCACAGGTTCTTCCGGTACGTCCGGGAGAGCGCGTGCTGGATCTCTGCGCGGCGCCCGGCGGCAAAGCGACTGCACTTGCGGCAAAGCTTGCAGGGGAAGGAATGCTGGTCGCTAACGATATCAGTGCTTCCCGCGCAAAGGCTCTGCTGAAAAATCTGGAGCTTTTTGGCGTGGAAAATGCTTTTGTGACCAACGAGATACCTGTAAAACTTGCGGCGCAGTATCCGGAGTTTTTTGACAAAATTCTCGTAGACGCTCCGTGCTCCGGGGAGGGGATGTTCCGCAAAGATATTGCCAATGCCCGTGCGTGGAGCCTGGCGAAGGTTCGCGAATGCGCGAAAATGCAGAAAGAGATCGCTTTGCAGGCGGTATCTATGCTGCGCCCGGGCGGCACAATGCTGTATTCTACCTGCACCTTTTCGCCCGAAGAGGACGAGCAGGTGATTGCGTACATTCTCAGGCAATGTCCGGAGATGGAACTTCTGCCCATTCTGATGGCGGAGGGCTTCGAAAAGGGGCGGCCTGAGCTGGCGGACGAAGATTTGGAAAATCGAGAGGAGCTGACCAGATGTGTCCGTCTGTTTCCTCATAAAATGCCTGGAGAGGGACATTTTATGGCACTGCTCAGGAAAAGTGAGAGCGAAGCTTTCAGCCCTTGCAGTGAGCCTGGTAATGACAGAAAGCGCGGGGATAAGGACGGTAACACGGAAAACAGAGATGGATCGGTATTGTCTTCGAACGCAGTATTTGGGCAGGCGAGGATGGACAAAAAAAGCAGGAGAGAAAGAAGGGGCAGGCAGGAGCGGGCCGGTGGACGGCAGGTACGCCAGCGGGCGGCTGCGTTGCCTTCAAACGCAGCGAACGGAGAGGGAGCAGAGCTTGTCACAGCATTTTTGACAGAGCAGAACCAGATGGAATATCTACAAAACCTGGAACTGCGCGGTGACCGGGCTTATTATGTGCCGGAACTTCTGGGGACTTCAGAGGGGACAGGCGGGATCCGTTTTTTGCGGAATGGGCTTTATTTGGGGGAAATAAAAAAGGATCGCTTTGAACCCTCGCAGGCATTTGCGATGGCGCTGTGCCCAAAGGAGGGCGTGAAAGTTGTAGATTTTGATTTCTCGGATGAACGTGTAGCGCGTTATCTGCGCGGAGAAACGTTTGATGTAGAGGACATGCAGATGGATAAGACGAACGGCTGGCGGCTTGTCTGCGTCAATGGGTATCCCCTTGGCTGGGGGCGCCTTACGGGCAGTACGTTAAAGAATAAGTACCACCCGGGCTGGCGCATCCAGTAGGGGATGGGCATACCCGCCCAACCCCGCTAAAATATGTGATGCATGATTATCGGAAACAGGTGTAAACCGTACCATTTGTCATTCCGCCGCGGCTTTCCGCAAGTTCACTGACTGTCACAAGCTGGTAGCCTCTGCTGATCAGCGTGGGAATAATGGTTTTTGATGCCTCAGCGGTTGAAGCGTAAAGATCATGCATCAAGACGATATCGCCGTCTTTCACATGGTTCAGCACCGCTGAGATTGTGCTGGACGCGCTGCGTGTCGCCCAGTCCCGCGTGTCAATGGACCAGTTAATGAGCGGCATATTGACTGCGCTTTTTACGGTCGAATTGTAATTGCCGCCGGGCGGACGCATTACGACCGGCGAGACGCCGGTTACAGCTTTGACAGCTGCATTGGTCCGCGAGATCTGACTCTGGATGGTGCTTGTTGAATACCGCGTCAGGATGAGATGCTCTCAGGTATGGTTGCCGATTTCACATCCGAGATCATAGGCGGCCTTTACCGTGGATGCGTAGGTGGATACACGGTTCCCTACGACGAAAAACGTCGCAACGGCATCGTACTGCTGCAGGGTCTTCAGGATTGTAGAGGTATTGGCAGAGGGACCGTCATCGTAGGTGATCGCAATCATTTTCCCATCCATGTCAACCGTCCGATACAGGACGCCATTGGAATCGAAGTAGCGGATGTAATGAGAAATAATCTGCTTCCCGGTAACACGGATGCCAGTCGTTGGATCGAAGTAATATTTATTTCCGTCGTCATCGGTTATCCAGCCGGTTTTTCGCTTTCCACTGGAACCGAAATAATAATAATTACCGTTGATTTTATGCAGTCCGGTGACCATTTTGCCTTTGGCGGTGAAGTAATAATAGTAGCCATTGATTTTTTTAAAGCCTGTGACCATCTTGCCGCTGCTGTTGAAATAATAATAGTAGCCGTTGATTTTGACTTTTTTAGAGGTAACCATTTTACCGCTGGCATTGAAATAATAGTAATTGCCGTTGACGTTTACCTTTTTTGAGGTGACCATTTTTCCATTCGTATTAAAATAGTAATAGGTACCCTTGATCTTCACCCGGCCGACTGCCATCTGGCCGTTGGCACGGAAATAATATTTAGCTCCGCTTTTTGAGGTATACCAGTAGCTTTTCTGCATGACCCCGTCCAGAAAACAGTAGTAAACGTCATCGATTTTCACCCGGCCGGTATATTTTTCTCCGTTTTTGTAATAGTAAGTCTTTCCGTCTATAGTTACATACCCGTTTAGCAATTCCTGCGCATCAGTGGCGGACGAATCCAGGCTTTCGGCGGTACTCGGCTCTGCGGCAACCACGGGGGTGAATACGGAAAGACACGCTGTCAGCAGGATGATGGATTGCAGCGCGCGCAGTTTTTTTCTCATGCTCATACATTTTCTCCTTTTCTGCTAGAAGTGGCAACTATTCAGAAATATGTATAAAGAATACATCCGTTTCCTGAAAGGCTGGTAGAATGGAAATAATTACCTGCATCGAGTATAATACTTTTTATTAATAATAGGAAGAGACGAAATCAAAAGATTCTCTTAAGTTTTTTGCTGACCCGGAAGAATATCGTAAGAAATGGAGGAGAGGAAAAAACCTCTGAGTGGATTGTATTAAAAAAAATACAATATTTTCGCAAAAAAAAAGAAAGATTTGAAAAGAAAGCTCTTGAAATAAGCTGGGATTTTCTGTATAATGCAATTTGTTGTGACCTTGATAGCGTAGAAGCGTGAGGTTGCTGCGGTGTGCGCCGCAGGTTTTCCGTGGAGCGAATGTCAAGTTATAAAACTGGCGACAAGTCACTGTACAAAATTTTAATGGTTCCGGTTTATAAATTGATCGGGCACCGTGCGGGCGCATGACACGCACGGGTGAGTGTACAGTCACCGCTTGTCGTACTGAAGCACGTCGTGGATCTGAAAAACAGATGTGCGGCGCAGACCACGTCCGCGCGAGAGCGCAAATCAGAAAGACGTGGTTCTCCATAAAAGTGCGAATAAGGAGGCGACTTTTTTTATGGCAACTCAGGTAATGAGAATCACACTGAAAGCGTATGACCATCAGCTGGTGGATGCATCCGCGAAGAAGATCATCGAGACTGTAAAGAAAAATGGAGCACAGGTAAGCGGACCGGTGCCGCTCCCGACGAAGAAAGAGGTAGTGACCATCCTTCGTGCGGTACACAAGGACAAGGACTCCAGAGAACAGTTCGAGCAGAGAACACACAAGAGACTGATTGATATCATCGCACCGACCCAGAAGACAGTAGACGCGCTGTCCAGACTGGAAATGCCGGCGGGTGTTTACATTGATATCAAGATGAAGCAGAAATAATTCTGCTGTGAGAATGAGGCAAATCCTATTCAGGTTGAGATAGCTGTTGACTAGGATGATTGTGTGGAAAAGAGTGAAGTGAGCATTGGACGTTTTCGCTATGGGCACATCCGAAGCACAGGCCGCAGGCCCGTTCGCTTCGCGAACTATTCGCTGCTTCGCAGCTTCTGCCTGTGGCTGATGGGGCATCCGCCCCATCCCAAAATGAAAATACAGTCTTTAGCGGATAAATCCGCACAGCCTGTTTTTTTCATTTTGTTGCTGCTTCGGATTGGTTTCACACAATCCGCTGTAGAAAAACAGGAGGTAAAGGAATGAAGAAAGCAATCTTAGCAACCAAAGTCGGAATGACACAGATTTTCGACGAGAACGGACTTTTGATTCCGGTAACGGTTCTTCAGGCCGGACCGTGCGTGGTTACGCAGGTTAAGACGGTAGCGAAGGACGGTTACAGCGCAGTTCAGGTTGGCTTTGTCGACAAGAGAGAGAAGCTTGTCAATAAGCCGCAGAAGGGCGCGTTTGACAAGGCAGGCGTTTCTTATAAGAGATATGTCAGAGAGTTCCGGCTGGATGACGCCGAGAGCTATGAAGTAAAACAGGAGATCAAGGCTGACGTGTTCGCGGCAGGCGAGAAGGTGGATGCGACCGCTATTTCCAAGGGCAAAGGCTTCCAGGGCGCGATCAAGAGACATGGACAGCACAGAGGGCCGATGGCACATGGTTCCAAATATCATCGTCATGCAGGTTCCAATGGTTCTTCCTCTGATCCGAGCCGTGTGTTTAAAGGCAAAGCGATGCCAGGACGCATGGGCGGCGAGCAGGTTACTGTTCAGAACCTTGAGATCGTTCGTGTAGATGCAGAAGAGAATCTGATTCTGGTAAAGGGCGCTGTTCCCGGACCAAAGAAGGCACTTGTTACTTTGAAGAATACCGTAAAGTCCGGTAAATAAGCCTATTGACAGGAAAGGAGGAGAACACAGATGGCAAACGTATCTGTTTATAATATGGAAGGCAAAGAAGTAGGCCAGATGGAACTGAACGACGCTGTGTTTGGCGTAGAAGTCAATGAGCATCTGGTACATCTTGCGGTTGTGAGCCAGCTGGCAGCAAAACGTCAGGGCACGCAGAAAGCGAAGACCCGTTCTGAGGTTTCCGGCGGCGGAAAGAAACCGTGGAGACAGAAAGGCACTGGTCACGCAAGACAGGGTTCGATCCGCGCTCCGCAGTGGAAAGGCGGCGGCGTTGTATTCGCACCGGTTCCGAGAGATTATACGTTCAAGATGAATAAGAAAGAAAAGAGACTGGCTCTGAAGTCTGCACTGACCACCAGAGTACAGGAGAATAAGCTGGTTGTCATTGACGAGCTGAAGTTTTCTGAGATTAAGACGAAGAACATGAAAGCGGTTCTGGATGCGGTAAAAGTAAACCAGGCGCTTCTGGTACTTGATGAGAATGATAAGAATGTGGTTCTTTCCGCGAGAAACCTCCCGGATGTAAAGACCGCAATGATCAACACAATTAATGTGTATGACATTCTGAAATACAATACTGTAGTGGCCACGAAGGCGGCTGTGGAGAAGATCGAGGAGGTGTACGCATAATGGCTGATATTAAGTATTATGACGTGATCTTAAAACCAGTGATCACAGAGAAGAGCATGAACGCGATGTCAGAGAAAAAGTATACGTTCCTGGTACATCCGGATGTGACAAAGTCTCAGGTGAAAGAAGCGGTGGAGAAGATGTTTGACGGTGCAAAGGTAAAGCAGGTCAACACCATGAACCAGGCTGGGAAGCCAAAGCGCCGCGGTATGACATATGGTAAGACTGCAAAGACAAAGAAAGCGGTCGTTACACTGACCGAGGACAGCAAGGACATCGAGATCTTTGAGGGTCTGTAAAAGTCCTTTGATAACGCGGGAGCAAAGTGTGTTCCGCTTTGCGGATGAATGACACGCTCCGACGCGTTGTACACTATCTGCAGGGGAGCCTCGCAGACAGGCTCACGCTAAGCGCAAAAGCTCGGCTTACGTCACAATCCCTGGCGGGATTTGTGACAGGATATGCAGGATAATAAGTGCACACGGCCGTATGGAAATGCTTTGGCATTATGGCGGCTGGTGTGTAAGGAATGACGCGAAGCTATTCCTTACTAAGAAAGGAGAAACATTATGGGAATCAAAACCTATAAACCATATACGCCTTCCAGAAGGCATATGACCGGTTCTGATTTTTCAGAGATCACCAAGACGACTCCGGAGAAGTCTCTGACCGTATCTCTCAAGAAGAACGCAGGTCGGAACAACCAGGGTAAGATTACTGTCAGACATCATGGCGGCGGTAACAGAAGAAAATACAGACTGGTAGATTTTAAGAGAAATAAGGATGGAATCCCGGCAAAGGTTCTCGGTATTGAATACGATCCGAACCGTTCTGCGAACATCGCTCTGATCTGCTATGCAGACGGAGAGAAGTCCTATGTTCTTGCACCGGCAGGCATGCAGGTGGGTTGGACAGTTATGAATGGACCGGAAGCCGAAGTACGTGTGGGCAATTGCCTGCCGCTTTCCATGATTCCTGTTGGTACAATGGTACACAACGTAGAGCTCTATCCGGGACACGGCGGACAGCTGGTTCGTTCTGCCGGCAATGGCGCTCAGCTGATGGCCAAGGAAGGCAAATATGCGACCTTAAGACTTCCGTCCGGTGAAATGAGAATGGTTCCGGCAGACTGCCGCGCGACGGTTGGCGTAGTAGGAAATGGCGATCATAACCTGATCAATATTGGTAAAGCCGGAAGAAAGCGCCACATGGGCGTTCGCCCGACCGTTCGCGGTTCTGTTATGAACCCGAATGACCACCCGCATGGCGGCGGCGAGGGCAGAACTCCGGTAGGACGTCCGGGTCCGAGTACTCCGTGGGGCAAGCCTGCACAGGGTCTGAAGACCAGAAAGAAGAAGAAAGCTTCCAATAAGCTGATCGTGAGAAGAAGAGACGGCAAGGCAGTCTAAAGTGCATACAACCGCATAAAAGGCTCCTGACAAAAAGAAATGTCTGGCAGCCTGCGGTTGAAGCAAGGTAAACGACAAGGGTTCGTTTAGGATGTAGATAGGAGAATATGAGGAGGTAAACAATGGCTCGTTCACTGAAAAAAGGACCGTTTGCTGATGAGAGTCTGCTGAAGAAAATAGATGCGTTGAACGCTTCGGGGAGCAAGCAGGTGATCAAGACCTGGTCACGTCGTTCCACGATCTTCCCGCAGATGGTTGGACATACCATCGCAGTCCATGACGGAAGAAAGCATGTTCCAGTATATATCACAGAGGATATGGTTGGACATAAGCTTGGCGAGTTTGTGGTGACGCGGACTTACAGAGGACACGGCAAAGACGAGAAGAAGTCCCGTGCGCGCTAGGTTAAAAGAGATCGGAACATTCTTAAGTTCTCGATTTGCTTCGTAAATCGGAACATTCTTGAGTTCTCGATTTACTCCGTAAATCGGAACATTATTTGAAAGGAGATAAATCCAATGGCAAAAGGACATAGATCCCAGATCAAGAGAGAGAGAAATGCCGAGAAGGATACGAGACCGTCAGCAAAGGTTTCTTATGCTCGTGTTTCTACCCGCAAGGCATGCTACGTTTTGGATGCCATCCGGGGAAAAGATGTTCAGAGCGCACTCGGCATTCTGACATACAATCCAAGATACGCATCAGAAGTTATTTTGAAGCTGCTTAAGTCCGCGATCGCGAACGCGGAGAACAACAATGGCCTGAGCGCTTCGAACCTGTATATTGAGGAGTGTTACGCGAATAAGGGTCCGACAATGAAGAGAATCAGACCGAGAGCACAGGGCAGAGCATACCGCATCGAAAAGCGTATGAGCCACATCACAATCGTGCTGAATGAGAAGTAAGGAGGACTGGCATGGGACAGAAAGTTAATCCGCATGGTCTTAGAGTGGGTATTATCAAAGACTGGGATTCCAAATGGTATGCAGAGAGTGATTTCGCTGATTGCCTCGTAGAGGATCACGAGATCCGCAAATATCTGAAGAAAAGATTATACAGCGCAGGTGTTTCTACGATTGAAATCGAGAGAGCGTCTGACAGGGTGAAGGTGATCATCCATACAGCGAAGCCAGGCGTTGTGATCGGCAAGGGCGGCGCTGAGATCGAGAAGCTCAGAGCAGACCTCCAGAAAAAGATTTCAAAGAAACTGATTGTAGATGTAAAAGAGATCAAGAGACCGGATAAGGATGCACAGCTTGTGGCTGAGAATATTGCAGCACAGCTGGAGAACCGTGTTTCCTTCCGCCGTGCGATGAAGTCTGCGATGAGCAGAACGATGAAGTCTGGCGCACTGGGAATCAAGACAGCGGCTTCCGGACGTCTGGGCGGTGCAGATATGGCGCGCTCCGAGTTCTATAGCGATGGTACGATTCCGCTTCAGACACTGAGAGCAGATATTGACTATGGATTCGCCGAGGCAAACACCACATACGGCAAAGTTGGCGTAAAGGTATGGATCTACAAGGGCGAAATACTTCCATCTAAAAAAGAAGGGAGCGATAAATAATGTTAATGCCGAAAAGAACAAAACATCGTAAAGACTTCCGTGGCTCTATGAAAGGAAAGGCTTTAAGGGGCAACACGATTACTTACGGTGAATATGGCCTTGTGGCGACTGAACCGTGCTGGATTAAGTCCAATCAGATCGAGGCAGCCCGTGTGGCAATGACCCGTTACATCAAGCGTGGCGGTAAAGTATGGATCAAGATTTTCCCGGATAAGCCGGTAACTGCGAAGCCGGCTGAGACCCGAATGGGTTCTGGTAAAGGTACCACGGAGTATTGGGTGGCAGTCGTAAAGCCAGGTCGTGTGATGTTTGAGCTGGCCGGAGTACCGGACGATGTTGCCCGTGAGGCGCTGCGTCTCGCTATGCACAAATTACCCTGCAAATGTAAAATCGTTTCTCGTGCAGACTTAGAAGGCGGTGATAACAGTGAAGAGTAAGAAGTATGTAGATGGTTTGAAGAATAAATCCGCAGCGGAATTACAGGAAGAATTGGTAGCTGCTAAGAAGGAACTCTTTAATCTGAGATTCCAGAACGCGACGAATCAGTTGGATAACACGGGCAGAATCAAGGAAGTTCGCAAGAACATCGCAAGAATCCAGACTGTTATCACAGAAAAGGCGAATGCGTGATTTTAAGTGATTCCGGGAGAAGAAAGGAGAATTTCCGTGGAAAGAAATCTTAGAAAAACCCGTACGGGTAAGGTTGTCAGCGATAAAATGGATAAAACGATCGTTGTGGCTGTAGAGGATCACGTAATGCATCCGCTCTACAACAAGATTGTGAAAAAGACATATAAGCTGAAAGCGCACGACGAGAACAATGAGTGCAGCATCGGCGATACAGTAAAAGTAATGGAGACAAGACCTCTGTCCAAGGATAAGAGATGGAGACTTGTGGAAATCGTTGAGAAGGTTAAATAACAGAGGGGGTATATCGGCATGATTCAGCAGGAAACCAGACTCAGAGTAGCAGATAATACCGGTGCGAAGGAAATCCTCTGCATCCGTGTTATGGGCGGTTCCACCAGAAGATATGCGTCAGTTGGCGATACGATCATTGCTACGGTCAAAGATGCAACGCCAGGTGGCGTTGTTAAAAAAGGCGACGTGGTAAAGGCTGTTGTGGTTCGGACCGTAAAGAGCATCCGCCGCAAGGATGGCTCCTATATCAGATTTGACGAGAATGCGGCAGTCATCATCAAGGATGACCTCACTCCGCGCGGAACCCGTATTTTTGGGCCGGTAGCGCGTGAGCTTCGTGACAAGAAGTTTATGAAGATCGTCTCTCTGGCACCGGAAGTATTATAAGGAGGACCGGAACATGAATAAGATTAAAACGGGCGATCAGGTAAGAATAATCGCCGGCAAGGATAAAGGCAAAGAAGGTAAGGTTCTGGCAGTAAAGGATGGCAAAGTCCTTGTTGAAGGCGCGAATATGGTGACGAAGCATGCGAAGCCGTCAGCGGCAAATCAGCAGGGCGGCATCATGCAGAAAGAAGCTTTCCTCGATGCGTCGAACGTGATGTACCTCCATAAGGGTCAGGCAACCAGAATCGGTTTTAAGATCGATGGAGACAAAAAGGTCCGCGTAGCAAAGGCTACCGGAGACGTCATTGATTAATTGAGAGAGGAGGGTGCACAAGTTGAGCAGACTGAAAGAGACTTATCAGAATGAGATCGTAGATGCTATGATCAAAAAATTTGGATATAAGAATATCATGGAAGTCCCGAAGCTTGAGAAAGTGGTAGTCAACATGGGCGTCGGCGAAGCGAAGGAGAATGCAAAGGCTCTGGATTCCGCTGTCAGCGATATGGAGATTATCACCGGTCAGAAGGCTGTGAAGACAAAAGCAAAGAATTCCGTGGCAAACTTCAAGATCAGAGAGGGCATGGCAATTGGCTGCAAGACGACACTTCGTGGTGAGAAGATGTATGACTTTGTAGACCGCCTGATCAACCTCGCACTGCCGCGTGTCCGTGACTTCAGAGGCGTAAATCCGAACGCATTTGACGGCAGAGGAAACTATGCACTGGGTATTAAGGAGCAGCTCATTTTCCCGGAGATCGAGTACGACAAGATCGACAAGGTACGCGGTATGGACGTTATTTTCGTGACCACCGCGAAGACCGACGAGGAAGCGAGAGAATTGCTGAGACTGTTCAATATGCCGTTTATGAA
>Ga0192276_1062_pt1 | contig 25821 bp, 27 predicted proteins | sample Koala_Koa24_I3_FD_131263 | JGI IMG/M metagenome (GOLD analysis project Ga0192276, IMG submission 131263) | Enriched cells from koala feces incubated with labeled cellulose particles, San Francisco Zoo, California, United States - Koala_Koa2-4_I3 ...
GGAGGTATTTATATTATGAAAAAAGTTTGTATGTTCTGTATGTGGTTACGTTTATGAGGGTGAAACTGCTCCAGCAGTCTGTCCACAATGTAAAGCACCTGCTAGTAAGTTTAATGAGATATCTAACGATGAGGTTACTTTCGTTGATGAACACGTTGTAGGCGTCGCTCAAGGTGTAGATGAGGAGATTTTACAAGGTCTTAGAGAAAACTTTAACGGTGAATGTTCTGAAGTTGGTATGTACTTAGCTATGGCTAGAGTAGCTCATAGAGAGGGATACCCTGAAATAGGTCTATATTGGGAAAAAGCTGCATATGAAGAAGCTGAACACGCTGCTAAGTTCGCAGAACTTTTAGGTGAAGTTGTAAGTGCATCTACTAAAGAAAATCTTGAAAAGCGTGTAATGGCTGAGGCTGGTGCTTGTGAGGGTAAAAAAGCTATTGCTACTAAGGCTAAACAATTAGGTTTAGATGCTATACATGATACCGTTCACGAAATGGCTAAGGACGAAGCTAGACATGGCAGAGCTTTTAAAGGTCTACTAGATAGATATTTTGGTTAATATAATATATTATATAGTATAAACAAACCCCAAAGTTGATACTTTGGGGTTGTTGTATATTTTGTTATACTATACTATCCATTCAAGGGACAACATCATAGACGTAAATATATAATCGTAGGCACTTCCCGATAGGTGTATACCATCACCTGAAGAAAACTCACTCTTTAGACCGTTCTGTTCATCTTTTAAATACTTAGATACATTAATATAGTACACCTTAGAACCATCACCTTGCATAGATATAGCCATCTGTTTAAGTGAATCGTTGTAGGTATCAATCTTGTCGTTGTCGGAAAAGTCGCTATATGAAATTACTGGAGTAATTCCCATAACTATTATAGTAGCGTTTGGGCATATTTCAAAGATATCATTAATATTTTGAGTATAGTTATTAACAAACTCTTCACTAGTACTTAGATTTATATCGTTCATACCCATAGACATAAATATATACTTTGGCTGTTTAACACTCAAAGCATCTAATATGTCTAACTCTTGACCATCTATAGTAAATTCAAACGTGTGGATATTCCTTGCACCTAATGAACCCACTGCCAAAACCTGTTCACTAGGTAAACGGTCATAGGTATTGAATCCAGATGCTATAGAGTCGCCTACTATTACTAACTGTTTTAAAAAGTTAGCGTCATACTCTTCATAACTTTTAAGAGTAGGTACTTCCATAGAAGTAGTTACATCACTAGAAGTATCATCTATTGAGATATCTTCTGAAGTAGAAACATCGGAGCTATACTCTAAGGTGTCGGTACTTTCAGCGTTGGTTTGAACACTATACATAGCAGAACCACACAATATTAGCGAGGTTACTAAAGCTATAATCTTATTATTTGTCAAAAAAACCACCCTTTTTTGATATATATTCTTATTATATATTTTAATACTATATTTCCCTAATGTCAATAAAAAGATTCTATCCTTTTGTTGAGAAATATTTTTCATACATTTAACTAAAAATATCCCATAAAAATTAAAATGTATTCATAGTTTATACATATAATATTAATACCACGTTAATAAACAGATTGTATAATTAACTCTAAAAGGGAAACTTACCTTAATACTCTTTTGAAAGAATATTATATATGATTAATGCCATAGGCTCAAAGAAAGATTTAAAAGATGAGTTATACTATAACTATATCAGTGACATTATAGAAAGCAGTCTACTACAAGATTTAAAACAGTATACTCATCATGTATACACTACTAGATTTCAACATAGCATAAACGTATCTTATTACAACTACAAGGTATGTCATTTCTTTGGTCTTGATGAAAAGGCGGGGGCTAGGGCTGGACTTCTCCATAACCTATACTTTTATAGTACTAACAACAGACCATCTAAATTACATCTAAAAAACCACCCTCAGATTGCCTTAAAGAACGCTAGTGAAAACTTTTGTCTATCTCCTATAGAAAAGGACATTATTTCTAAGCATATGTTTCCCATCACTAAAGAGCGTCCTAAGTACAAGGAAACTTATGTTATAATATTTGTAGATAAGTATTGTGCTTTAGTAGAAAATCTATTCTTTAGACTACAAAAACTATCTGCTCTATTGCCACGCCAATGTAGACGTGTAAGTTAAAATTAAAAGTAAGGAATATCTTGCTAGATATTCCTTTTCACTTAAAAAAGTTTCTAAAAATTTCAAATATTTAAGACTATTTTAAGAAAACTAGATTATAATTAAACTATGATAAATTGATGACGGATATGCTTATGATAGTGTATCAATAAAATTTCTGTGAGGAGTGTTATAATGAAATCTAATAACTTAAAGAAGATTATAACTGGTGTTACTGCTCTATGCATCATGGCAACTATGAGCATAAACGTTTCTGCAATGTCATTCCCTGGACAACAACAAGTTCAAGGTGATTTGAATGAAAACGGCTCTGTAGATTCCGCTGATGTCCTTGAAATGAAAAAGGTAGTGCTAGGAATGACTCAGTTAAATGGTCGTAAGAGTGAAATAGCTGATATGAACAGTGATGGAAGTGTAAATGTACTTGATTTACTTATGTTGAAAAACACTGTATTAGGTATTCAAGGCGATGTTACTACTACCCCTGATGGTGGTGGAGATGTTACTACCGTTACTACTGAAGCTCCTGTAGTAGTTCAAGATGCTGTAAAGTTTACGTTCTCAGAAGATAGCATAACCGCTTACGATTCTGACGGAAACGAAGTAGAAAGTCAGATGGTAGATGGTACTATAGTAACCATAACTGTTCCTGGTGAATACTCTTTCGATGGTGAATGTTCTGAGGGTCAGATAATAGTAAATGTTGATAAGGATACTTATCCAAGTTCAGTAGATGGTAATACTGTAACTTTAAGTCTTGAAGGCTTAACATTATCAAATTCAACGAATTCACCTATATACGTTGAAAGCATTGACGATGAATGTGTAATCTCATCTAAGAAAGATACTACTAATACTATCTCTGATGGTAGTTCTGCTTATGCCAATTACGATGATGGCGTAGGTGCTATATACTCTAAAGATGACCTTAAGTTTAAAGGTAAAGGTACTTTAATAGTAAACGGTAACTACGAAGATGGTATAGTATCTAAGAATGATATAAAGATTTGGAACAGTAATATTACTGTAAATGCACAAGATGACGGTATACGTGGTAAAGACTCCGTTAGAATAGGCGACCCAGACGATTTAGTTGCTAATGGTGGTGACGGTGATTATTCAAATCTATCTGTTACTGTAAATGCTAAAGGCGGTGACGCTATTAAGTCTACTAACTACGAAGATGAGGGCGATGGTAGAGTAATCATTAATGGTGGTACTATTAGCTTTACTGCTTACAGTGATGGTATACAAGCTGAACAAGAAGTTACTATCAATGGCGGTGACTTAGATATTACTACTACTGCACAACAATCTTCTAGTAGCAGTAGTTCAAGTAGCCAACCTGGTGGTTGGGGACAAGATAATAGTTCATCTACTACTTCCGATGATACTAGTGCTAAGGGCATCAAGGCAAGTTTAGATGAGTCCTCTACATTAACCATCACCGAGATTATAAACATTACTGGTGGTACTATAAATATTAACTCAACCGATGATAGTATTCACTCTAATGGCGATATTGAAATTACTGGTGGTACTTTCACATTAGCTAGTGGCGATGATGGTATCCATGCTGATGGTACTTTGACTACTGGTACTACTGGTGGTGCTTTAGATGAGTTCACTATCTACATTTCAGAATGTTACGAAGGCTTAGAGGCTTCTATTATCAACCAAAATGCAGGTACGGTAATAGTAAACTCTGAAGATGATGGCTATAACGCTGCTGGCGGTGCTGATGGTTCTGGTAATACTTCATCAGGCGGTTGGGGTCAAGGTAGCATGAGTAGTTCTGATTGTGTTATGAACCTAAACGGTGGATTTGTATTAGTAAACGCTCAAGATGGTGACCATGATGGTTACGACTCTAATGGCGACCTAAATATTAATGGTGGATACTTCATCTCAAACGGTAATGAACCTTTTGACTGTGGCGATGGTGCATCATTAAACTATAGTGGTGGTGTATACGTAAAGAACACTGGTAGCTCAAGTGGTATGGGTATGAGTGGTACAAGTAACCTAACTGAAACCGTATCTGTATCTGGTAGTATAAGTGCGGGTCAAAGAATTACTATAGCTGATGAGAGCGGAAATGTAATAGTATCATTCTTAGCAGATAAGAACGTAACTAGTGTAATAGCTGGTTGTAGTGGATACACTTCCGCAGTAGTATACTCTGGCGGTACTATCACAGGTGATGCTCTAACTGGCACTGGCGACCAAGAGTGTTATGTAAGTGGTACTATTACTGGTGGCACTCAAGTAACTGGTAGTTCATCAACTAACCCAAGTAGCCCATGGTAATCCGCTAGGATAAATATTATAAGTTAAAAAAACCTTCGATACGAACAACATAAACATAACCTTTTAAGTAAGCACATCAGCCGATGTGCTTACTTACTTTTATAGGTAAAACCTTAGGGCAGATGTTTTTACATCTACCCTAAGATTTGGTTATCTAAAATTAAAAATTAATGTATCAATCTGCATATTCAGAGGTGATTCCTAGATACTCTTCTAAGCAAAGACCACTATTATATACTTTAGTAGCCAACTCGACACCTAAGTAACGTAGATGCCACGGTTCATATTGATATCCCGTCTTATCCTCTTTACCCTCAGGGTATCTAACTATAAAGCCATACTTGTAACAATTTTCAGCAACCCACTTGCCCTCGGCGGTATCTGCGAAACTGTCATCTATGGTATTAAGGTCGAAACAAAGTCCTGTTTGATGTTCTGAATGACCTGCTCTAGCGGAGTAGGTATCAGCCTTATCATAGCCATCTCTTTGGGCATAGCGTTCATATAGTCCAGCTTGATAGTCATAAGAACGAAAACCCGATGATATATATAGTGTTAAACCTTCTGCACGAGCGTCTTGTTCCATAGCATTAAAAGCCTCTTGAACTTCTGGAGCTATATCGCCATCGTATGGATTGTAATCGCTAGGTAGAGCATACGTCTTATTTACTATCAATATTCCATCGATGTATGTTGGTTCTGTAACGGTATCATCGGTATTCTGTTGAGTTTCTTGTTTAGCGACAACCGTCACACTAATCTCGGCATATACTGAAGTATTTGCTTTAGCAGTAACGGTAACCGTACAAGAACCCTCGGAAATTCCAGTAATATTACCCTTATCGTCTACTGTAGCTATCTGTGGATTGCTAGTGTTCCAAATCTCTGATTTATCATCTGCGTCGGTTGGATACATTGTAACTATAGGCATATCACTTTCACCTACTTCAATAGTAACAGAGGTCTTACTTAAACTTATCGATTGCACTACGCTACCACTAGAAGATGCTATTCCATCTACTGGGATAGCCGATGCAGTCGTAGTTGATAATGTACTAGAATCATCATCAGTAACAACACTACTAGTAGAACTTTCGTCTAATACAGTTAGATTGTTACTTACGGTAGTAGTAACATCTGTAGATATGGTTGTAATCGATGCTTGAATATCCTGCGTAGTAGTAGTATCTTCTTGACCGATGGTAGTATCTTGAGTTTCAAGACTTTCTTCACCGTCTAAATTATTAGATATCTGTGAACACGCCGATAACGTACTCATTAGTAACACTACGGATACAATACAAGCTATGGTATTATATTTTTTCATAGTAATATTTTGCCGTCCTTTCAAATTTAAGGAATTTATATCTTTCTAATATATATTATATACACATAGATTAAAAATGTCAATATACATTTTTAAAAAATCATAGTCCTATGTATGATATAATCTCGTTTGGATTTTTAATAATATAATCTGCACCAGCCTTAGAGAGTTCGTTATAATCACGAAAACCCCATAAACAGCCTATAGTTTTAATACCCTCATTTTTGCCAGTAGCGATATCTACGTTAGTATCTCCCACCATGATAGTATCCTCTTTAGATACTTCTAACTCTTACATAGTTTCGAAAATTATATCAGGTGATGGTTTTTTATCACGATGTTCTACTTGCCCTTTAATGCAATCAAATGAAATAGTTGGAAATAGTTCATGTACTATCTGTACAGCAAAGTTTTCAGATTTATTACTAGCAACTGCTATCTTTATGTTTTTATCTTTTAAAGTCTTTAAAGCCTCTTCAACGTTAAGATATGGCTTAGTATACACTGCATAGTGTGAACCATAATATTCACTAAAGAGTCTATATAATTCTTCTACCCTATCTTGATGTTCACCTACTGAACGTTCACAGAGCTTTTTTATTCCGTTGCCTACAAAGTATTTAAACCTTTCCATATTATGAGTAGGTAAACCCATCTTTTTCAAAGATATGTTTATGGCAGTACCTAAATCCTCTAGGGAATTTACAAGAGTACCATCTAAGTCGAAGATTACTAATCTATACATAAAAAATCAAAACCTTTCTGTTACTTAAAAATATATAATGGAGTCTATTGTTTTCTAGCTATGGCATAGTCATCGCCAAGATGGAAGTATGGACAGTTGAACTTATTGCCAAACTCAAGATATCTGCTAAGTTCGTCCTCATCTAAATTAACCTCACAGATGTAACCATCATAATCATCATCGTAGACGTAGTAGGCACACATATCACATTGAGATTGCGTTTTCATATAAATAATCACCTCTTATAAAAAATCCTACTACCATAGTAGTAGGATTAATATCTTTAACATAGTTTGAATCAACGCTCGGTATATTATCGGAGTGCAACGTGCATAATTAAATTAAAATGGTAGGATACTTAAAAGTACGCCCGCACTAACGGCAGAACCAATAACTCCTGCAACGTTAGGTCCCATAGCATTCATAAGTAAGAAGTTAGTAGGGTCTTCTTGAGCACCAACCTTTTGAGCAACACGTGCAGCCATAGGAACGGCAGAAACTCCAGCAGAACCGATTAATGGGTTAATCTTACCACCAGATAGTTTACACCAAAGTTTAGCAGCTAACAATCCACAAGCAGTACCTATTGAGAATGCAATTACACCTAATACTATAACCTTAGCAAATGATACGTTTAGAATCTTATCAGCTACGGTAGTAGCACCTACTGAAACTCCTAAGAATATGGTAACTATGTTCATAAGTTCATTACCAGCGGTCTTGCATAATCTGTCAGCGACACCGCTTTCCTTAAATAGATTACCAAGCATAAGCATACCAACTAGTGGTGCGGCAGATGGAACTAACAATGAGATTATAATAGTAACCGCAATTGGGAAGATAATCTTTTCAGTCTTAGAAACTTGTCTAAGTTGAGGCATCTTGATTAACCTTTCTTCTTTAGAAGTAATAGCTTTCATAATAGGTGGTTGAATTACTGGAACAAGTGCCATGTATGTATAAGCAGCAAGAGCAATAGTACCAGTATCAATAGTACTATCTGAAGTTAATAATCTACTAGATACATAGATAGAAGTAGGGCCATCAGCACCACCGATAATAGCGATAGAACCAGCTTCAACATCAGAGAAACCTAACAATGCAGCACCTAAGAATGTAAAGAATATACCACCTTGTGCAGCAGCACCTAATAAGAAACTTTTAGGGTTAGCAATCAATGGCGAGAAATCTGTCATAGTACCTATACCTAAGAATATTAAAGGTGGATATATCTGTAACTTAACTCCCAGATACAACAGGTCTAACAGACCGCCTTCTGTAAGAACATTTAGTACATCTATATGTCCTTCTGCATTTAAGTTAAATAACTCTGGGTGATACATTTCAGTAAGTGGAAGATTTGATAGCATCATACCGAAAGATATCGGTAAAAGTAGCAATGGTTCAAAGCCTTTGGCAATAGCTAGATACATAAACACAAAAGATATAAGTATCATCACAATAGATTTTATATCTAGGTTAGCAATACCGCTACTACTAATAAGACCTGAAATTGCTTCAAGGAAAATATTAATTGCTTCCATAACAAAATAACCTTTCTACTGGGAATAACCAGTTAATTTTAGTGTCTAAATGGACGAGTATTCTCTCTAAGACCAGCCATGGACCAAGCAGGTCTACCAGAAGTATTGCCCTTAATAGCTTTAACAGATTTTACTCTGTAGTTCTTGCCATCTGCTAAACTCATCATAGCTACAGCAGAAGATATTACTGCTATAATCTCATCATCGTCGGTTTGGGCAATATCTTGCGAAGGTACTAGCTTTGGAGTACTTTGAGTAGGCATTGGTTTTGGTACTGATTTACTTTCAGCTATCTCGGTAGTTTTACCCTTACCGTTTAACATATCAGATATAGCAGGTATTACCTTACCCATGAACCAAATAATAAGGATTAATAGCAATATTACAAAGAACACTACTGCTAAACCAGTAAGCACCACTGCACCCATTTGAGCACCTGACATTTGCAAGTTCATATCATTATCCTCCCATCTAAAAAAAAATCATAAATATAAGTTAATTATACCCTAAATTTAAAAATATTGCAACACCCTACCACAACTTTTAAAAAAAAATTAATATTTATAAAATATCTCTTAAGATTAGAAATGTTACTCATACTTAATAGGTTGAATCTGTGTTGGTCAATACGTTTACGTTGAAATAATACTCTTTTTCTGCTTGACATTTTTGCCGATAAAAACTATAATCTATTATATAGTATTACTATAAAGGAGTTTGATGTATTTTGAATGAAACAGTTACAACTACTATTGAAGAAACTAACATGGTAGAATCTGTAGTGGAAGAAACTAAACAGATTACTTCATTGCTAAGCAAGTTCCAAGATGCGGTTCTATCGGCTTTACCTACTATTATAAGTGCTATATTATTCTTAGTGTTAGGTTTGCTATGCATTAAAATATTATTAAAGGTAATATATAACATCTTAGATAAATCTAAGATAGATAAGATAGACCAAACTGCTAGCGGATTTATAAAATCGGCTATTAGAATAATCTTGTACATATTTTTAGGCATAATAGTTCTTTCCATACTAAAAGTTCCTATGACCTCTATAGTTACAGTAATAGGTACTATGGGAGTTACTATAGGTTTGGCTCTTAAAGATAGTCTATCGAACGTTTCGGGGGGCTTTATAATATTATTAAACAGACCTTTCAGAGTGGGTGACTATGTAGAAACCGCAGGAGTATCTGGAACTGTTGAACAGATTGGAATCTTTTATACTACCATAGTAACTTCAGATAATAAGACAGCTCATGTTCCTAACGGTACTATTACCAACTGTAACATAGTAAATTACAGTCAGAAAGAAATACGCCGTCTTGACCTTGAATATACTATATCATACGATTGCAACTTTCAAAAGGTTAAAAGTATAATATATGATGTGATTATAAACAATGATAAGGTACTTCAAGATAAAGACATTATAATTAGAATGGGTCGTCAAGATGCTAGTTCTATAGTGATATTCGTTAAGGTTTGGACTACTCATGAAAACTATTGGGACTTAAACTATGACTTAAACGAAGATATAAAGATTAAGTTCGATAATGCAGGTATTGAAATACCTTTCACTCAATTAGATATCCATTTAAAAGGCGATGAGTATGATAAGAAACCTATCAAACAGTAGTAGAAGAAAGAAATCTAAGAAACGTAGTAGGTTTAAATATAGACTATCTTGGAGATTTTGGCTCTTGCTAATAGTATTAATATTTATATTTAACAACTATACTTTAAAGGTTACTAAAGAAACTATTACCTCTAATAAGATATCTAACGATGTAAAGATAGCCGTAATTAGCGACTATCATGCATTCTATGTGGGAGTTCCTAACATAGTAGTATATACTGCCTTAAAACGTGAAAATCCTGACGTTGTTTGCTTTATGGGTGATATGTACTCTAATGGTTCTAGTGAATTTTTAATAGATAAGGCTATAGATTTTATGAGCCATATAGCTAATATGGGATATCCTTGCTACTTTGTAAATGGCGAACACGATAATGAAACATCATACTTTGATATATTAGAGGATAACGGAATAAACGTCTTACACTATGAGATGGATACCATTAAAGTAAAAGATACTACCTTGAACATATATGGCATAGATAACGTATACTTCTCCGATACCTTCGACCTACATAATGAATTTTCACCACCAAATTCGAATGAGTTTAGTATCCTATTAGCACATATTCCTATGTATGATTATTACAAAGAGTTTGGAGCAGACTTAACTATAAGCGGTGATACTCATGGTGGCTTGGTTCAGATTCCTTTCTTAGGTTGTCTATACTACGAGGGAGAGTTCTTACCCGAATTAAAACATGACCCCACAGATATTAAAGACAAGGGTCTATTTGACTATGACAGTGGAAAACTATTCATAACTTCGGGTTTAGGAAACTATCCATTGCCAGTTAGGTTTAATAATCGTCCTGAAATTGCTATTATTACTTTAAAATCCACTTGACTTTTTACCCCTATAGTTATATACTTAATAAGTAACAGATTTTATGGTTATTAGATGTTAATTATTAACTATTAATCATTAATTATATAGGTTGGTGTTTTTTTATGGAAAGATACAGAAAACGTACATGGTGCGAAATAGATTTAAATGCCTTAAAATATAATGTAGATACTATTAAAAGTATCACCGATAAAAAGATTATTGCCGTAGTTAAAGCTAACGCCTATGGTCATGGAGATATTGAAATAGCTACTGAACTACAAAACCTTGGTATAGATTACTTTGCAGTATCTAACTTAGATGAGGGTATTAAACTTCGTGAACATGGCATATTAGGTGAAATATTAATCTTAGGATATACTCCTGTAGAAGAAGCAGAGATGCTTCAAAACTATAACATAGTTCAAGCTATTTTAGGCTACGATTATGCTATAGAATTAAATAAATCCTTAGAAGAAAAAGGCTCTACTGCTAGAGTTCATATAGCTATAGATACTGGTATGAATCGTATTGGATTTATTCAAAATGAACATAATGATACCTTAGAAGATATAAAAAAAGTATATGCATTGAAAAACCTCAAGATTGATGGCATCTTCACACATCTTTGTGTTGCAGATAGTTTCCGTCAAGACAATGTAGACTTTACAGAGTATCAACTTAACAACTTGGATACTATAGTGGCTGAACTTAAAAAATCTGGTTATGATTGCGGTTTAGTACACGCTCAAAATAGTGCTGGTTTAACTAATCTAAAGAAAGAACAGTACGGTGCTGTTAGGGCTGGAATTATATTATATGGATTGAATCCTAGCAACGATGTTCGCAAGGATATTGTATATAAACCCATAATGGCTCTAAAGAGTGTAGTTAGTATGGTTAAGTACATATCTAAGGGAGATACCGTTGGCTATGGCAGAACTTTTAAGGCTGACAAAACTATTAAGGTGGCTACTGTTACAGCAGGTTATGCCGATGGCTACAGTAGGTTATTATCTAATAAAGGTGAGGTTTTAATACATGGTATTAGATGTAAGATTATCGGAAATGTATGCATGGATCAGTTTATGGTAGACGTTTCTAACATAGATAATGTTAAATCGGGTGATATAGTTACCTTAGTGGGTACAGATGGCAATGAAACTATCACACTAGATGAACTTGCTAATATTATAGGTACTATCAACTATGAGTTAGCTTGTAATATTAACTTAAGGGCTAGTAGAGTATATATAAAATAGTAAAAAAAGTGGATACCTTTTAAGATATCCACTTTATGTTATTTAGTTTTCAGAAATTAGATTACTCATATCATAGATACTAGCAGGTTTATATTATCAATCTATAGGTATCCAAATTTCACTTAGATAGTCATCGCTCTGCTGATTACCTATTGAATACCATTCAATTTCAGGAGCATTCAATCTTTCTTTATAGTTAGTATTTGGAAACCATTCTGTAAATATGCGTTTCCATGTTTCGTGTTGAGCATTTGGCATCTTACCACGAACTTCAAACTTTACATATTTGCCACTAGGAATTACTAATTGATTATAGCTACCAATATCTTTTTTGTTGGATTTTACAGCTATCATATAGTCAAACTCATCTTTTCGATAGTTAAAACATACACCATATAGATTAGGTTCATCGGCTAACTTTGCAAGGTTAGAAAAATCATTGGTAGTACTGCAATCCTCCCACATTTGTGAAATAGCAATATAGTTTCCCTCATTAACTGTACTAATAGGTGCAGTAATTCCTACTAGTTTAAAGCTTTCGATTTCTTCAATTCTGTAATTCATTTCAGAAACTCCTTTTATAGTAATTTTGAAAGAAATTCTAGGATATAATTTTAACTTAGCTCCAACTTTTTTAGCTTCGTTAGGTTGTATTCCGTGAAGGCTATAGAAAGCTCTAGCAAATGATGTTGGAGAGTTATAACCATACTTTAAAGCTACATCTAAAACGTTGCTACCATTTTGAAGTTCTATACTAGCCAAAGTTAATCGGCGACGTCTTATATATTCCGATAGAGTAATATCAGCTATAAATGAGAACATTCTTTGGAAGTTATACTTAGAACAGCAAGCCTTTTGAGATAGTATATCATAATCAATATCTCCATCAAGGTTATTTTCTATGTAATTAATAGCATTATTCATCTTGTCAAGCCAAGTCATATATATCAAATCCTTTCGATGATATTATTATACTATATGGAAGAATATTTTTCTCAACTTTTTATGCACAAATTTATCTATTAATTAAAGTTAAGTGGATACCTTTTAAGATATCCACTTTATGTTATTTAGTTTTCAGAAATTAGATTACTCATATCATAGATACCAGCAGGTTTATCCTTTAAGAAGATACTAGCATTTAAAGAACCTTCAGCGAAAACCGTCTTAGATGTAGCAACGTGTTTTAAAGATATAATCTCATCGTTACCCGCAAAGATTACTTCATGCTCACCAACGATAGTACCACCTCTGATAGAATGTATACCTATTTCGTTCTTATCACGTTTTTTACGTTGAGAGTGTCTATCGTAAACGTAATTATGTGGAGTTTCTAAAGTTTCGTTAATGCTGTTAGCAATCATAAGGGCAGTACCGCTAGGGGCATCTACCTTTTGATTATGATGTTTTTCCACAATCTCTATATCGAATTGATTTCCTAAAATCTCAGTAGCTTTTTTAGATAACCCTACCAATAGATTAATTCCTAGGGACATATTCCATGAAAAGAATACGGGTATCTGTTCAGATGCTTTTTTAATATCGTTTATCTGCTCATCAGAATATCCAGTAGTAGCCAAAACTACTGGAACTCCATTAGTTAGGCAGTATTCAAGTAGACTTTTTAATACGTTAGGGTGAGAGTAGTCTACAATAACGTCTGGTTTAGTAGATAAATCATTAGGATTTTCAACTATTTCAAAGTCTGCATACTTTTCAGTGTTGATATCTATACCGCCAACAATATTTATATTATCACGATTTTTAACGCAGTTATATATAGTTTTACCCATCTTACCGTTAGCACCGCAAATAGCTATATTTACCATTTAATACACTTCCTTGATAATTTTATTTATATAAGTTAGGAACGCTCTAAGAACGTTCCTAAACGATTATTTAATTAATCCATGATTAATTAATGCTTTCTTTAAGACTTCTATATCGTTTTCAGCCATTGGATATAGTGGCATACGACAACCACCAACGTTTAATCCCATAAGATTCATAGCCTCTTTAACAGGTATAGGATTTACATCTATAAATAGTGCGTTAATTAAATCTAAGAGTTCAATCTGCATCTTACTAGCACTATTAAAGTCATTATCTAAGCAATATTTAGCCATCTGATGAGTTTCCTTAGGCATAACGTTAGATAGTACGGAAATAACTCCCTTAGCACCTAGGGACATCAATGGAACGATTTGGTCATCATTACCACTGTAAACGTCCATTTTGTCGCCAACCGCTTGTATAATCTTAGCAACATAGCCTATGTTTCCACTAGCCTCTTTAACTGCCACAATGTTCTTGTTTTCGGAAAGTTGAACATAAGTATCTATAGCTATGTTTACGCCCGTTCTACTAGGAATGTTATATAATATTATAGGGATATCAACGTTGTTAGCAATGGCGTTATAGTGAGCAATCAGACCACGTTGAGAAGTTTTATTATAGTATGGAGTTACTAAAAGTAGACCATCTGCACCGAGTTTTTGTGCCTCTTGAGATAGTTCTATAGCATACTTAGTATCATTGCTACCAGTACCAGCGATAACTGGTACTCTTTTGTTAGTTTTTTCTACTGCATAGCGAATGCATTCAGTATGTTCGTCGTCGGTCATAGTAGAAGATTCTCCAGTAGTACCACAGATTATTATAGCATCAGTACCATTTTCAATTTGATTGTCTATATTCTCACCTAACTTATCAAAGTTTATGGTACTATCTTCATTCATAGGGGTTATAATGGCTACACCAGCCCCAGTAAAGATTGTATTTTTCATTTTAAAAATTAACTCCTTTCACCAGTTAATGTATAAATGACATATCGATTTAACCTACCTTATTAGTCAAAGTAACCCTTTTTAGCTAGTAATTCAGCGAGTAGAACTCCGCCACCTGCTGCACCTCTTAGAGTGTTATGCGATAGGCATACAAACTTATAATCAAATAGAGTATCTTCTCTAAGTCTACCAACCGATACAGCCATACCACCCTCAAGATTTCTATCTAGTTTAGCTTGTGGACGGTTATCCTCTTCAAAGTAATGGATAAACTGTTTTGGTGCATGAGGTAAATCTAACTCTTGAGGTTCACCCTTAAAGTTTGCCCAAGTTTCTAATATTTCTTCTTTAGTAGGTTTCTTATCAAAGGATACGAATACTCCAGCAGTATGACCATCAGAAACAGGAACTCTTAAACATTGAGTAGTAATTATTGGTGATTGTGCTTTAACTATCTCACCATTTTCTATAGTTCCCCAAACTTTTAAAGGTTCTTGCTCAGATTTTTCTTCTTCACCGCCAATGTATGGTATTAGATTATCCACCATTTCAGGCCAAGTTTCAAAAGTCTTACCCGCACCACTTATAGCTTGATAGGTACAAGCTAACACTTGCTTAATGCCGAACTTATCTCTTAATGGAGATAGTGCAGGTACATAGCTTTGTATAGAACAGTTTGACTTTACTGCAATAAATCCTTTTTTAGTACCTAAACGTTTCTTTTGGTATGCTATTATTTCTAGGTGTTGTGGATTAATCTCTGGTACTACCATAGGAACGTCTGGAGTAAATCTATGTGCAGAGTTATTAGATACCACTGGAACTTCTGCTTTAGCATATTTTTCTTCAAGTGCCTTTATTTCATCTTTTTTCATATCTACGGCACAGAATACAAAGTCAACCTTTTCAGCAATCTTTTCTATATCTGCGGTAGCGTCCATAACTACTATATCCTTCATTTCGGTTGGAATAGGTGTACTCATAACCCATTTTTTACCTACTGCTTCTTCATAAGTTTTACCTGCAGAACGTGGTGAGGCAGCCAATACTACTACCTTAAACCATGGGTGATTTTCTAATAAAGTTGCAAAACGTTGACCTACCATACCAGTAGCTCCGATTATTCCAACGTTATATTGTTGTTTCATGTTAAAAAAACTCCTTTAAAAAATAAATTTAAAAAAACCAGTTTACAAACTGGCTATCATGAGTTATAATAAAAGATATTGACATACAAAAAAGATTATATGCCGATAGCTCTCCATCATAACCATGATGACAGTTACAAACCTATTAAGTCTGTACCCAACGCTAAAATCATATCGATACATTTTAGCATTTCGGCGATATTGCCTTTCCTCTATACCTAACATCTTAACGAACTCGATATTGTTCTTAGCATAGAATACTTATCTCTATCGCACCTCTATCTAAGATATATAATATCACGATATCTTTGTATTGTCAACAGTTTTTTTAATTTTTTAAACTTTTTAGATTGGAGTATTTTATACTATGAAAAAATCGGATTTCTTTTACGACCTTCCTCAAGAACTTATAGCACAAACACCTATTGAGCCTAGAAATTATTCAAGAATGATGTGCGTCGATAGAACTACTGGTGAAATAACACATGACTACTTTTATAATCTATGTAAATATCTAAAAAAAGGTGATTTATTAGTATTAAACGATAGCCGAGTGTTACCTGCAAGACTCTACGGCGAAAAAATGGATAATAAAACTTTCATAGAATTCCTTCTATTAGAACAAAAGGGTGACAAGATTTGGGAAATCATTTGTAGACCTGCTAAAAAATGTAAAGTTGGAGTTAAGTTCTCTTTTGGTAACGGCAGATTGATTGCAGAAGTTTTAGAAGTTAAAGATGATGGCAATAGAATAGTTAAATTTCAATGTGATGGTAACTTTTTTACCGCCTTAGAAGATGTCGGTCAAATGCCTTTACCCCCTTATATCACTGAAAAACTTCAAGATAAAGAACGCTATCAAACGGTATACTCTAAAGAATTAGGTTCTTCTGCTGCCCCTACCGCTGGATTACACTTCACTAATGAACAGTTACTATCTTTAAAAGATATGGGCGTAAACATTGCTTATGTTACCCTACACGTTGGCTTAGGAACTTTCCGTCCCGTTAAAGAAGATGATATCTTAGACCACAAGATGCACAGTGAACACTATCACTTACCACAGAGTACCGCTGATTTAATTAATGAAACAAAAAAAAATGGTGGTAGAGTTATTGCAGTAGGTACAACATCTTGTAGAACTTTAGAAAGCGTTGCTACCTTTAATGATGGAAAGATTAAAGAGGCAGATGGCTATACAGATATCTTTATATATCCAAGTTACAAGTTTAAAGTCCTCGATGGCTTAATTACTAACTTTCACCTACCAGAGAGTACTCTAATTATGTTGGTATCGGCATTTATGGGCTACGAAAATACTATGAACGCTTATAAGGTTGCCGTTCAAGAAAGGTACAGATTCTTCTCTTTTGGTGACTGTATGTTTATAGCTAACAATCAATAGTTGATACTATATACACTACTAAGGGAGTGATTTTTAATTGTTTACGTTTCATGACTTCTTAAACATTCGTGGAAATATCGATAGGACAGAATTTTCTCAATATATGGGTACTAAAATAACCAAACCTAAATGGTTAATTAAATCTCCAAATGATAAACTACACTTAGTATATGAAAACTTTGAGAACCTATTTCAAAATGGTGAGATATACTTAAGTTGTATCCTTAGAGCCAATCCCTCACTATTTCATCAAATAGATGGTGATAGACCTGCTCAAGTATTGTATACTAACGATGACTTTTTCTATCAAAATCCAGAGGAACTCTTAAAAGTGGTGGATACCCTATATGACATAAAAAAGGATAACTCCTACATTAGCGAGGACTTTACCGAGTTTAAAAAGATTCTAAACGATGATTTCTACAGACCTCTTAACTATAAAGTTCCTTCAAGTATTACTAATGAAAGAAACGTTTGGATAACTTCTATCATGGTATTTAGAGAACATATTCCATTTCATAAGATTAGTAACTTTTTCTATCCATTTATAACGCTAAGTGATAAAAATATCGGTGGAATGATAGTCCCTAAATGGTATTGGTCTACTAACTTTCGCAAATATTCAAACTTCAGTTGTGACAATATAGTTAAGCCCATTACCTACAACGATATGCCTACTTGTGCTAGAGATTTCTTTGAACCTTTTTCTAGTAGAGCTTTCTTTAAAGAACACCCAATACACTATATTGTACTAACTCTAGTAGAGGTTATATCATTAATTACACCGTTGAATATGTACATAAAAATATGCGATTCCTTAGTAGATAAAACCATAACCGATTTTAATGTTACTATAGGCTTATTAGGTACGTGCTTAATAAGTTTTGGATTCATTAACGTGGTATGGTCGTTTATGGATAAATATCTAGGCAATAAGATGACTGCTAAACTGTTCATATGTGGTATCATACTAGTTATAATATCCATTATACTAATGATGCTCTAATGAATAACGTTATTCATAACTAATAAACACAAAAAGGAGTTTTATATACTATGTTTAAAGTAATCAAAACAGAGGGAAAAGCTAGACGAGGCATCTTTGAAACCGTGCATGGAACGGTGCAGAGTCCATTCTTTATGAACGTTGCAACTTGTGGAGCTATTAAAGGTGCTATATCTTCGCTTGACCTTAAAGATTTAAAGTGCCAAGTAGAGTTGTGTAATACATATCATCTACATTTACGTCCAACTGATACTGTTGTACGTGAAATGGGTGGACTCCATAAGTTTATAAATTGGGATAGACCTATACTAACAGATAGTGGTGGATTTCAAGTATTTTCGTTGGCTAGTCTAAGAAAGATTAAAGAGGAAGGTGTTTACTTCGCATCACATATAGATGGTCATAGAATATTTATGTCCCCAGAAGTTTCAATGCAGATACAATCTAATTTAGGTTCTACTATTGCTATGGCTTTCGATGAGTGCGTAGAAAATCCTGCTACATATGAATACTCAAAAAACTCTTGTGAGAGAACCACTCGTTGGTTAGTACGCTGTAAAGCCGAGATGACTAGGTTAAACTCTCTACCAGATACTATTAATCCTAATCAAATGTTGTTTGGAATAAATCAAGGGTGTACTTTTGATGACCTACGCATACAGCACATGAAAGATATCACTGAATTAGACTTAGACGGCTATGCCATCGGCGGACTTGCAGTTGGTGAGCCTACTGACACAATGTATCACATTTTAGATGTAGTTGAAGAGTATATGCCTAAAGATAAGCCTAGATATCTAATGGGAGTAGGTACGCCATCTAACATTATAGAGGGCGTTGCTAGAGGTGTAGATATGTTCGATTGTGTTATGCCCTCTAGGAATGCTCGTCATGGAACTATATTCACTTGGCAAGGCATTATGCACATCACAAATGAAAAGTATAAAACCGACAGTCGCCCATTAGATACTCAATGTGATTGCCCTGTATGTAGAAATCACTCAAGAGCATACGTTCGCCATCTGTTTAAAGCAGATGAACAACTTGGTGGTAGATTAGCTGTTATGCATAATCTGTACTTTTATAATACCCTCATGGAAAAGATTCGTGACGCTTTAGACAATAACTCTTTTGATAACTTTAGAAAGCAATATTCACAACTACTATCCACTAGAATATAAGTAAGGAGATTTTTTAACTATGAAATATACGTCTAATTCCCTAGAAGATATATATATCCATGATACTAACTTAGACCAATTTGGCTATCAAGATGGTGAATGCATATTTATAGTAAGTAGTTTCTGTGTTAAGTCAGATTGTGAGGTTAATCCTAACGACTTCGATATGCAAGTCAATGAGGGTTTAATAAGGTTTAAAAGCGTAAACTTCAAAGAAATGTGCTACAAGGGTTACAAAAAGTATAATGATAAAAATGAAATTATCGATATTATTATAGATAAATACATAGATATCGATGAAATAGATGGTGAAATTAGCAACATGATAGACCTATGCCCACAAATATATATGTGCAACAAACTCAATAATGATAGCTACTGTCTTACCATTTTGTGTGAAAAAGATATTATTGAGTTAATACTCTCTTTCGATAGTGTAGCCATTCAATGGAACTCTTTTGATGGCAAAGCTTGGTACGTTAAGTAATCGTTACAACTAAACCTATGAATCTTGCTAAAAAAATCAGAGGGCATAAGCTCTCCGATTTTTTTTAGGGGAAATTTTTTAATTTTTAACTCACGCTCGGTATATTATCGAAGTGCGATGTGCGTACATTAAACTCTCTCAGTAATTAGATTGCCCATTTCAGAGCAAGTAACAAACTTCATACCATCACTCATAATATCTCCCGTACGATAGCCATCTTCAAGAACAGAGTTTACTGCATTTTCTATAGCATCAGCTTCTGTAGGCATATCGAAAGAGTAGCGTAGCATCATGGCGACGGATAGTATAGTAGCTATAGGGTTAGCCTTATTCTGTCCTGCAATATCGGGGGCAGAACCATGAATAGGTTCATACAATCCCAATGATGTTTCACCTAAACTAGCACTAGGAATCATACCAAGAGAACCAGTAATCATACTAGCCTCATCGGATAGAATATCTCCAAATAGATTCTCAGTAACTATAACATCAAATTGAGCAGGGTTTCTAACTAGTTGCATAGCACAGTTATCAACAAGGGTATCTTCAAACTGTATATCTGGATTTAATTCAGCGTACCTATGAGCAATCTTTCTCCAAAGCCTTGAAGTATCTAAAACGTTAGCCTTATCCACAGAGTTTACCTTGCCACGTCTTTTTCTAGCCATATCGAAAGCAACTTTCATAATGCGTTCTATTTCAAAATCGGAGTAAGGCATGGTATCCACTGCTTTTTCCACACCGTTTTCATCAGTAGTAGTAGAGCGTTCTCCGAAATATGCACCACCGATTAATTCTCTAACTATAACTAAATCCAAACCATTAGCAGTAATTTCTTCCTTTAATGGACACGCACTAGCTAAAGGTTGGAATAGTTTTGCAGGTCGAATGTTAGCAAATAACTTTAATGCTGAACGGATTCCTAACAATCCCTTTTCAGGGCGTTGATTTCCAGCTAGATTATCCCATTTAGGGCCACCTACAGCACCTAGTAGAACACTATCAGATGCTAAACAAGTATCTATAGTTTCTTGTGGTAGTGGCGAACCTGTAGCATCTATAGCACAACCACCCATTAATACTTCTGTATATTCAAAATTATGACCAAACTTCTCGCCTATCCTGTCAAGAACTTTCATAGCCTCAGTGACTATTTCAGGGCCTATTCCATCGCCTTTAATTACTGCGATTTTTTTATTCATAGTAAAAACCTCCTAGATGTTTTAAGTTACTAATAACATGATTTTTTACAAAATTTATGTTTATTATTGGTTTCAATCATAGACTAATTCCCTTTGATAGAGTTTAGTAGTCCACCCTTATTGATAATATCTTGAATGAACGCAGGGAATGGCTCAGCTTGATAGGTTTCATTCTTAGTTAGGTTTGTGATAACTCCAGTATCGAAGTTTACTTCCACCCTATCGCCCTTTTCAATCTTTTCTGATGCCTCTTTGCACTCTAGGATTGGCAAACCTACATTGATAGAGTTTCTATAGAAGATTCTAGCAAAAGTATTCGCAATTACACAAGATACTCCACTAGCCTTAATTGAAATAGGTGCGTGTTCTCTTGATGAGCCACAACCAAAGTTATCCTTAGCTACTATTATATCGCCCACTTGAACGTTAGTTACAAATTCGGGGTCTATATCTTCCATACAGTGTTTAGCCAACTCTTTGTGGTCGGCAGTATTTAGATATCTTGCAGGGATAATAACGTCTGTATCTACGTTATCGCCGTACTTATGAACAGTTCCAATAGCTTTCATTACTTAAAAAACCTCCTAAATTACATAACTTCAGAAACATCTGATATTTTACCCGTTATAGCACTTGCAGCAGCAATAGCTGGGCTTGATAGATATACTTTACTCTCAACGTGACCCATTCTACCTACAAAGTTTCTATTAGTAGTAGATACTGCTCTTTCACCCTTAGCAAGTATTCCCATATGTCCACCAAGACATGGGCCACAAGTAGGCGTGGATACTACACAACCCGCCTCTACAAAAGCCTCTAGGAAACCTTCTTTAAGTGCTTGTAGATATACTTTTTGTGTAGCAGGGATTATGATACATCTAACACCTTTAGCGACTTTTTTGCCCTTAATGATTTCATAAGCAGTCTTTAAATCTTCGTAGCGACCGTTAGTACATGAGCCTATTACTACTTGGTCTATCTTGATATCTTCAACCTCATCGATAGTTTTAGTATTTTCTGGTATGTGTGGGAATGCTACTGTAGATTTAATAGTAGATAAATCTATATCATAAGTTACATCGTATATAGCATCTTCATCGGGTTCATAGATAGTATACTCTCTGTTTACCTTGTCCTTTTGATATTCAATAGTCTTATCATCTACTATAAAGATGCCATTCTTAGCACCTGCCTCGATAGCCATATTTGCCATAGAGAATCTATCGTCCATAGATAGGTTATGTACACCCTCACCAACGAACTCCATAGATTTATACAATGCACCATCTACACCAATCATTCCTATTATGTGTAATATAACATCTTTACCGCTAACCCACTTGTTAAGCTTTCCACTTAGGTTAAACTTTATTGCAGATGGCACTTTAAACCATGCTTGACCTGTAGCCATACCACAAGCCATATCAGTAGAGCCTACACCTGTTGAGAATGCTCCTAAAGCTCCATATGTACAAGTGTGACTATCTGCACCTATGATACATTCACCACTAGCAACTATTCCTTTTTCGGGAAGTAAAGCGTGTTCAATACCCATATTGCCAACATCGTAGAAGTTTAATATATCATACTTATTGGCAAAGTTTCTAGTCTGTTGAGTTAAGGTTGCCGATTTAATATCCTTGTTAGGAGTAAAATGGTCCATAACCATAGATATCTTATTCTTATCGAAAACGGAAGTAAAACCGTTCTTTTCAAATTCGTTAATGGCTACTGGTGATGTAGCATCGTTACCAAGAACCATATCTAACTTACAGTTTATAAGTTGACCTGCTTTAACCTCAGTTAATCCAGCGTGTTTAGCTAAGATTTTTTGTGTCATAGTCATACCCATAAAAAATCAAATCCTTTCTAAAGTAAAGTTTATTAGTCATCAATAACTATATCCATAATAGGTTCGTATACACTAGCACCTGCAGGAACCATAGGTAATACGTTTATATCTTTATCGATGTGGCAATCTATAAGACAAGGCTTACCACAAGTTAGAGCTTCTTTCAATACAGGTTCAATATCAGATTTTTTAGTAATCTGTAACGATTTAACTCCGAAAGCCTCACCTAACTTAATGAAGTCAGTACCCTTTTCTATTACAGTTTGAGAGAATCTTTTGCCATAGAAGAGTCTTTGCCACTGTCTAACCATTCCAAGAACTGAATTGTTAAATACCAACTCAACTATAGGTATATTGTACTTTGCTAAAGTAGATAGTTCAGTTAGGTTCATATAGAAAGAGCCATCACCTGCAATGTTGACAACAGTCTTATTAGGATTACCAACCTTTGCACCTATAGATGCTCCTAAGCCATAGCCCATAGTACCAAATCCACCAGAGGTTGCAAAGGTTCTAGGGGTAGTAAAGTTATAGTATTCAGCTACCCACATTTGATGTTGTCCAACTTCAGTAGTTAATATAGCATTGCTATCGGTGAGTTTATCAAGAGTTTCAAGTACATCTTTAGGAAGAACTGCGTCAACATCATCAGCTTTTACTGGGTGCATGGTTAAAGAATACTCATCTTTCCATGTATATACTTTATTAAGCCAATCGGAGTGATTTTGCTGTGGAAGTTTAGAGTTTAACCTACTAAGGATATAAGTTAAATCGCCTAGAATATAGCTATCGGCAGATATATTTTTATCGATTTCCTTAGTATCAATATCTATATGCAAGATATTTTGTCCCATCTTGAAAGTATTAGTATTACAAGATACTCTGTCGCTAAAACGAGAACCTAAAACTATCATAAGGTCGCAATCTTTAAGGGCAAGTGATGATGCCTTAGTACCATGCATACCTAACATACCTAGATATCTCTTATCAGTGTTATTGAAAGCACATTGACCCATTAAGGATAGTGATACGGGAGCATCTACCTTATAGACAAACTCTTTCATAAGTTCAACAGCGTTACTAGATACTACTCCACCACCTGCATATATATATGGTTTCTTAGATGCTTTAATCATCTCTAAAGCCTTATCTATCTGAGCATTAACAACATCGTTTTCTATGTATTCATATTGCCTTATTGGTTTATTTGTAAAATCGCAAACGTTTGCAGAGATATCTTTAGGAACGTCTATTAAGACAGCACCCTTTCTGCCCTCGTTAGCTATGTAGAATGCCTCACGAATAGTATCTGCTAAATCTTCTACTCTAGTAACTTGATAGTTCTTCTTAGTAATAGACTTAGTAATAGATACTATATCAGCTTCTTGAAAACTATCTAAACCTAATAGACTAGTACCAACGTTACCTGTTATGGCAACTAATGGGATACTATCCATATTAGCAGTAGCAATACCCGTTACTAAGTTAGTTGCTCCTGGACCAGATGTAGCAATAACTACACCAGTCTTGCCAGTGGTACGAGCATAGCCATCAGCGGCATGACAAGCATTTTGTTCATGGGAAGTTAATATGTGATTAATCTTGTCTTGATACTTGTACAAAGCATCATAGATGTTCAATACTGCTCCCCCAGGATATCCAAATACAGTATCGACACCTTGTTCCAAAAGACATTCAATAATTATGTCTGAACCATTGAGTTTTTTAGCCAAAAGAAAACACTCTCCTTAAAATATACTTTTTTTAACTTAACGTCAGTCCAACGAAAGATTGAACTCAAGTTAAATGAAAAATAGACACTATACCATATATTATATAGTGGAACGTCTAAACGATACTTTTAGACGCTCCACAAAAATCTTAAAGATGTACAATCTAATATCTAACTATGATATAGAACTCTCTAAATTTAAAGCACTCTCAATAATTTGGTCAGAGAAAGCACCCGAAGCGGATATACTTTGAATCTCTAAAGCCTTGTTATCGTACTTTAATTCAACTCTAGTAACTGCGATACCGCTATTGTTATCAAGATGTACTTTAATCTTAACGACATCACCAGGTTGAGCGGTAGCGTTATCTAAACGATAATTAACACCACTAGTAGCAGCACCTTGTTCACTAACCGATGATGCTTTACCTACAGTAATAGTACCATTTTGAACGGTAAAAGGAACTTCTTCACCATTGGTATCGTATAGTTCAACGTAGTTAAACTCCATTGAATAGTCACCAGCTGTAGCGTCGTCTAAGACTTTAACAGCAATCTCCGCCATTATACCAGATTCATACCTATTAGAAGTATCTTCAGACATCCAAATGAATGTTGAATATCTGTTCTTAGCGAAGTAAATAGAACTGTCATTGTTATCATCGCTGTTGCTGTCGCTGTCACTGTCACCATCATTGTTACTGTTACTGTTGTTATTGGTAACTACGTTACCATCACTGTCAGTAGTTTGTCCGTTAGAAGATGTAGTAGTCGAACTATTGTTACTGTTTACTACTATTTGAGTTACCACGTTACCATCATCATCGGTGACTACGTTACCCTCGGAATCGGTTAATGCCACAGTTTCTTGAGTTGTACTATCACCGTCGTTGTTACTATCGCTGTCACTGTCATCATCACTAGATGTACTATCTGCATTAGTTACTACATTACCCTGCTCGTCTGTTTCTTGATTTTCAGCATCTGTAACTTCTGCATTACCGTCGCTTACAGATACGCTAGCATCAGCATCTGTTTGAGAAGTATCTCCATCGGAATCAGAGCTACTGCAACCTATAGCACCAACCAATAAGCAACATACTAGTGAAATACATACTAGTGCTTTTTTTAAGCTTTTCATTTTAAAAATCTCCTTCTTCTAAAAATATTAAAATATATCTTCTAGTAGCG
>Ga0192276_1063_pt1 | contig 25683 bp, 22 predicted proteins | sample Koala_Koa24_I3_FD_131263 | JGI IMG/M metagenome (GOLD analysis project Ga0192276, IMG submission 131263) | Enriched cells from koala feces incubated with labeled cellulose particles, San Francisco Zoo, California, United States - Koala_Koa2-4_I3 ...
ACGTTCCTAGTGACGGCATAATATATAATACTCAAGAGGTTATATTCTACGAAGGAGAATCTGTATATGATGTACTATATAGAGAAACTGAAAAGAATGGCATTCAAATGGAATCTTCATTTACACCAGTATATAACTCCGTATATATAGAGGGCATAAATAACCTATATGAGTTCGATTGTGGTTCTCTATCGGGGTGGGTATACTCTGTGAATGATTGGTTTCCAAACTATGGTTGTAGCAGATATATGTTAGCTCAAGGTGATAATATAGTATTCTACTATACTTGTAGTCTTGGTCAAGATGTTGGTTGCGTAGTATCAGAGGTTAGTTAATGAGTAGTTATAACGTCTTAGATAGGTATCACCCTATAGTGGCAACGTTATACTTTATATCGGTGATATGTGTAGTATCGTTGAATCTGCACCCTATAACTTTAATGATATCTTTAATAGGAGCAATAACTAATGGAATAGTTTTCCGTAAACATGATATCTTAAAGTATGTTATTGCAGGTATACCTTTTATGATATTCGTTACTATAGTAAATGTAGCCTTTAATCATAAAGGGGATACTATACTGTTCTATGTGAACTATAATCCAATAACTTTGGAATCCGTAGTGTATGGAGTGGTATTAGGGACATTGTATCTTACTGTAATACTGTGGTTCTTATCGGTGGAGAGAGTCTTAACTTCCGATAAGATATTAATAGTTACTGGATATCTTTCTCCTGAAGTATCCTTAGTTATATCTATGGCTATGAGGTTCATACCTAGATATAAGGCTAAACTTAAAGAAATATTTATGACTCAAAGTTGCTTAGGTAACAATGTTAAAAAGGCTAACTTTGTACGCAAGATAATAATATCCGTAAACTGTATATCTATATTGATAACTTGGGCTTTGGAAAATGCTATTGAAACTTCCGATACTATGAAGTGTCGTGGGTTCGGTAGTAAGAAGCATAGAACTGCTTATCATGCAATTAGATTAAAACACATGGATATTATAGCTATAATATTAATACTTCTTATGGATATAGTTATGTTTATCACATCGAGGGGTGTATGGTATAGCTATACTACTAAGCTAAGCGTATTGTTTAACTCTAGGTTGTATATCTTTGAAAGCGTATACCTTGTAATGTGTTCAATTCCGACTGTATTAACCTTAAAGGATTTAAAAAAATGGTAGAGTATAGAAACTTCTCTTTTAAATATCCAACTAGTAGTGAGGATATTCTAAAAGGCATAGATTTAAATATAGGCTTAGGTGAGTTTATAGTAATATTTGGAGAATCGGGGTGTGGTAAGACTACTTTAGTACGTCAAATGTTGCCTACTCCTTTAGCAGGGGAAAAGCGTGGAAAGGTTCTTATAGATGGTCAACCTATGGATAGAGTTCCTATAGGTAAGGTAGGTTACGTATCACAGAATGTAAATAATCAGATAGTTACAGATAAGGTTTGGCATGAGTTGGCTTTCGGGTTGGAAAATCTCTCAATGCCTTCAGAGGTTATTCGCTCTAAGGTAATGGAGATAGCTACCTACTTCGGTATAGATAGTTGGTATTATAAGTCGGTGGAAGAACTATCTGGTGGGCAGAAACAGATACTAGCTTTAGCATCGATTATGGTAACTGACCCTGAGATTTTAATATTAGATGAGCCTACATCACATTTAGACCCAATATCGGTAAACGAGTTTATGAGCGTTCTAAAAAGATTGAATCAAGAGTTAGGAATAACTATAGTAGTAACTGAACACTCCTTAGACTATATATTCTTATATGCCAATAGGCTTGTATTTATGCAGAACGGAACTATTCTTAAAGATACTTCTAAAGAGGGTATGTTTAATATTAGTGAAAGTATTCCGTTCTTACCTCCATATGTTAGAGTAGCATATTATGAGGGTTTTACATCTAATGCGTTGAATGTATCAAACTTTAGAGATGAGTTCTTAAACAGAAACTACAAGAATATCCCTTTTGAAAGTGTAACTCATAAAAAAGAACACTTAAAGGTAGATATTAAAAACCTCTACTTTAGATACTCTCGTGATACTATTGACGTCTTAAACGGCTTAGATTTAAAACTGTACTCAAATGAGATTACTTGCATCATTGGAGCAAATGGCTCTGGAAAGTCAACTTTAATGTCTTTAATGGTAGGTGCTTTAAAATCTAAGTATGGCAAGATTAAAATCTTAGATACCATAACTTGCTTACCTCAAGACGTTCAAACGGTATTCTGTAAGAGTACACTATTCGAGGATTTAAAATCTACTAAGCTGAATGGTTTACCTATAGATGATAGTACTATATTAAATATGTTAAAGCTCACAGATTTAGAACGCTTTAAAGACAGTCACCCATATGACCTATCGGGTGGTGAACAACAGATGTCCGCTATTGCAAAGATATTACTCCTAGAGGCTAACATTATAATCTTCGATGAGCCTACTAAGTGCTTAGATATCCATAGGAAAAATATCTTTAAGGGTATAGTAAAAGAACTATCTTCTAAAGGTAAGACTATAATAATAGTATCGCACGATATAGACTTTACCTTTGAAATCGCTAACAGATTAATAGTTATGTTCCAAGGTGAAATCCTTTCCGATGGTTCTCCTCGTGAGATACTATCTAACAACAGATATTTTACTACTTCTATTGGTAGAATATTGGGCAAACAGAATAGGGGATATTTAATTCCAAACGATTTTACTCACAAAGAGGTTTCTTAAAAATATGTTGATATCTTTAATATTAATGGTACTATCTATAGCTATAGGGGTTGTCACAGGTAGCAGATATTACTATGTGGTAAGTATATTCTTATTAATAATATCTATGGCATTATTAATTCATAAGACTGGTCGTAGTTTAAAGGTTCGTGAGATAGTTTTAATAGCATCTTTAATAGCCATAGCAGTAATAGGCAGAACGGCTTTTTATTGGTTGCCACAGTTTAAACCTGTAACTGCTATAGTAATAATATCTGGAATTACCTTAGGAGCAGAAAGTGGAATGTTAGTAGGAATGTTGTCGGCATTTATATCTAACTTTATATTCTCTCAAGGGTCTTGGACTCCTTTTCAGATGTTTGCGTGGGGTTTAATCGGTTTAATATCTGGATACATATTCTACAACAAAAAAGTGAACAAGTACAAACTAATGTTCTTTGGATTTTTAATAACGTTAGTACTATATGGTACAATATTAAACTTCTCTTCTGCTTTAATGTACTCTTCCTATATAAATCTTAAGGTAGTACTATCATACATGGTTTCAGGAGTCCCTTTCGATTTAATCCATGCGATGTCTACCGCTATATTTCTGTACATTATAACAAATCCTATGGTTCAAAAGATAGAACGCTTAAAGGTTAAGTATAATCTAATGCAAAGTTAAAGGGGGTTCTTTTAGATATGCTATATTATGTTGTTATGTTAAATCTAGTATATGTATAGCCTAACTATACTACTAGATTTACTATATTATATTTTTGGAGGTTTATTCTATGAAATTTACTAAAAGGTTGATATCTGCATTGGCTGGCTTAACTCTAGCAGTTCAAACTATGCCATTCGTTCCTATGTCTACCATTGCCGAAACTGTAGACGATGTAAACTACGTTACTGTTCTTGTGGATACTTCTATTCTAGGTCAAGATTACTTTATTCAACCAACTTTGGTTGAGTATGAAGAGGGAGATACTGCAGGGACTATCACAGAAAAGCTCTTTAATGAACTTGGCATTGAGATTGAAGGCGATTACTCATACATAACGGGAATTAAGGGTGCTGATACTGGTGTGGTAAACTTTCCAGAATGGCTTATGAATGATGAAACCTTTATAGAAAACTATGAGGAAACTAACTCCGATGACGTTCTTGGTGCATATGACTATTCCTCTATGTCTGGGTGGCTGTACTATGTAAATGATACCTCTGCTTGGGTAGGTAGTTCTGAATATGAAATAATAAACGAACCTGACACTGCTGTGGATATAACTTCACAAGCTAATCTGTGCAATGGTAATGTGGTCATTAGATGGGCTTTTACTGTATGGGGTTACGGTGCTGATTTGGGTTACGATGGCTGGGGTACTCAAGCTATGGTAGATGCTAATGATAAAACCGATTTATACTCTGCAATGGCATATGCTAACTACTATGGTTACGCAGGAACTTCTTATGATACTGCTTACGATATCGCTATAGATTTTACATCTACTGAGGAAGAAATAGCTACTGCTACTAAAACTTTAAATGACTCTATTGAGGCTTATATTAATGGAAATATTAAGGATATTGGCTACAGCATAGATACTCTTGAAGACGGCGTATCTAACTATATTCTAAGCACTGTTGAGAATCCTAGCGTGGGTTCATTAGGTGGAGAATGGTCTGTAATTCAGTTGGCACGTTCGGGAAATATTACAGAGGATTTTAAGAATAGCTATCTTGAAAATCTTAAAAGCACCTTAATCGATTGTGACGGTGTGTTGAGTACTACTAAAGCTACAGAGTACGCAAGAGTAATACTTGCATTATCATCGCTGGGCTATGATGCCTCTAACTTTGAAAGCTACGATTTAATATCTCCACTTGCCGACTATGACTTTGTAATTAATCAAGGTTTAAACGGTGCAGTGTATAGTCTACTCGCTTTAGATACTTGTAACTATGAGATTTCAACTTGTGAAGATGGAAAGGCTCAAAATAGCCGTGAAAAGTTAGTAGATTATATTCTATCAGCACAGTTGGAAGATGGTGGTTGGACGTTCTTTGGCTCTACCTATGATGTGAATATGACTGCTATGGTTCTACAAGCGTTAGCACCTTACTATGATTCCAATGTTGAAGTTAAATCTGCAGTGGATAAGGCTATAGACCTACTATCTGAGGTGCAATGTTCTGATGGTGGATATGCATCATGGGGTAGTGAGAATCCTTGTAGTACTACACAGGTACTATGTGCATTATCCATATTGGGCATAGATAGTCTTAAAGATACTAGGTTCATAACAGATGATGGCGATACTATACTATCTTATTTAATGAACTTTGCTGTAGTAGATGACGATAACGTATCTTTTAAATATCAGTTAGATGGCTCTGTAGACCAAATGACTACCGAACAGATAGGCTACTCTTTAACTGCTTACAACAGATTCTTAAACGGTCAAACTTCACTATATGACTACAGCGACTTAAAACAATCTGAGGTTACTACTACCGATGATACTGAGATTACTACAGAAACTTCTATTGAAACTACTATAACATCTGATGAGGTTACTACTACTACAGATACTACTACTACATCTGATACCGTTACTACCACAGATACTACTACTACTTCTTCTTCTACTTCAATAGATACTACCGTTACTACTACAACAACAACACAAGTTCAAGTGACTCTATTAGGTGATATCAACGTTGATGGCAGTATTAAGTCTAATGACCTACTACTACTTAAAAGATATCTACTAGGTTTAGATGATTTAGATAATCAAAGTTTAGTTAATGCAGATGCTACTCAAGATGGCGATGTTAAATCTAATGATTTATTAATACTCAAAAAATATCTACTAGGTTTGGTAGAAAGTTTTTAGTGCATAAGATTTATATATACGGAAAGTTTCTCAATCTAAGGCGTGATTGAGAAACTTTTTTCTAAGTGTTTAGAAAAGTTAGCATAAGCTAACAAACAGCAAAAAAATTAGTTTAAAGATAAAATCCTCGTGCCTACGTTGATTCCCTTAAGGAATACTATGGCTTTGGAAAATAATTGTGTTGACTAAAACATAGAAATGTTGTAAACTTATCAATGGTTAGCAGTGCCTAACCTAAACTTTAAAAGGAGAGGTTTATTTATGAAGAATAAAGGTTTAATAACTTTAGTTACATCTTTGATGTGTGCATTTAGTTGTATGAATATAACAGCTAGTGCAGTTTCATATATCGATGGTACATATACTGGTAGTGCTTTAGGTATGAACGATGATATCAACGTAGAGGTGGTAGTTTCCAATGGTGAGATATCTAGTATTGAGATAGTAAGCCATTCTGATGATGAACCATACATTACAGATGCTCAAGGCGTTATAGACAAGATTATTGCTAATCAAAGTACCGATGTAGACGCTGTAAGTGGTGCAACCTACAGTTCTAACGGTATTATAGATGCCGTTAAAGATGCTCTATCCAATGCAGAGGCTTCAGATGAAACTGAGGCTACTACTCAAGAAGAAGATACTACTACTACTACCGCTACAGAAACTTCTGAAACTAGTGAAGATGATACTACCACTACCACAAGTTCTAACGATACTAGCAGTGATGACGACGACGACGATACTACTACTATATCTTCTGAAGATACTGCTACTCAAACTGGTGATAATAGTTTAGTGGGTATTGCTATTACTATAGTGGCTTGTGGTGTAGCTAGTTTTGGAGTATCTACTGCTAAAAGGAAGCTTAAAAAGTAGGTATCCTTTCTATATTCATATTAACATACATAATTATGGAGTAGGAACGTCTTATTAAGATGTTCCTATACCTAATACTAAGAGGTTTTTATTATGCAAAATAAAAAGTTTAAGATATCATATGTACAGGTCGTTAGGCATTTAATTCAGTTGAGTATGCTATTCTTAGCACCTGCAATATTCTCAATTGGATTGAACGGCTTGAAAAGTTTAATAGTCGGTTTGGCTGAAGGTTCATATAGTGGCTTGAGTTCGTTCATTATGGTGGCTCTACTACTATTGATAGCAACCTTTATATTTGGTAGGTTCTTCTGTGGTTGGCTTTGCCTATTTGGAGCATATTCTGAACTGATATATTTTATATTCGGTAGGTTTACTAAAAGATTAAAGCCTAAACTTCAGCCTACAGAAAAATATCTAAGATATTTTAAATACCTTACGTTGGCTTTTGTGGTGATACTCTGTATAGTAGGATATCAAAGTGTGTTGACGGGTACGGACGTTTGGGATAGTTTTGCTATGGTGGTATCGGGAAACTTTAAAAACCTATCAAGAGTATACATAAGTGTAATAGCTCTGGTCATAGTTACTATATTTAGTGCTTTCTTTGAACGTTTCTATTGCAGATTTATATGCCCCTTGGGAGCATTATTTTCAATAGTGGATAGGTTGAAACTATTTACCATATACAAGCCTAATGATAAGTGTGGTAAGTGTCCTATATGTACTAATAACTGTCCTATGGGAATAGATTTAAATAAAACTTCAGAGGTATGTTCGGGAGAGTGTATTAAGTGCATGAAGTGTACAGACGTTTGTCCTAGAAAAAATACTTCTCTATCGGTTATGTACAAAAGACTTCCTAAGTGGGTGGCTATAATAATATCTATAGTTATTTTGATAGCATACTTTGTAATCACTTAAGATATAGTATTCAATGGTTGCGTGAACATAACTATTGATACTCTTTCTAATTAATGTTATAATATATACAGTACGTTAAGTGGGGTTTTTTTATGCGTAGAATGTTAAAAGTAGTAATGTCTATGATGTTAATATCATCTTTAGTGTGTGGTTGTACATCTAGTGGTACAGATGGCTCTAATGGTAGCACTAGCGTTCCTGTTGAATATTCCGACGTTCAAGAGTACTTCAACGTTCCAATAAGCGTAAAGGCATATGGTGAAAACTCCGAAGAGGCTACCAAACTTGCCTTTGAAAGAGTTGCTCAACTAGAGGTAGTGTTCTCTAATACCATACAGGATAGCGAAGTGAACTACGTAAATAGTAACGCTTTTGAAACTTCCGTTGAGGTTTCTAGTGACTTCAAAACTGTATTGGATACTTCACTATACTACAGCAACCTTACTGATGGTGCTTTTGATTTTACTATAGATGATTTAATATCGCTATGGGGTATAGGCACAGATAATCCTAAAGTCCCTACCAATGATGAGATATCTAAGTATGTTAATCTTAAAGACTATGAAAACATCTTAGTAGATGGTTCTAGTGTAAGGTTTAGTTCTAATACCGTTAAGCTTAACTTTGGTGCTATATCTAAGGGGTACATTGCCGATGAGATGAAAAAAGTATTACTTGAAAACGGTGTGACCTCTGCCATATTAAACTTAGGGGGTAATGTATCTGCAATAGGAACTAAACCTAGTGGAAAGCTCTGGAGCGTAGCTATTACAGACCCTAATGATACCTCTAACTATGTGTGTTCCTTAAAGGTAGATGATATGTCAGTAGTTACATCGGGTGACTATGAAAAGTACTTCGTTCAAGATGGTAAGAAGTATCATCACATATTAGATACCTCTACAGGATATCCTGCCGACAATGGAATATCTTCTGTTACCATAGTGGGCGATAATGGTATAGATTGCGATGCACTATCTACAGCGTGTTTCGTTCTTGGCGAGGAAAAGGCTTTAACCTTAATAGAAAGTATCGAGGGCTACGATGCCATTATTATATTAAATGATGGCTCTATTAAAACAACTTCTAACGTACAAGATTATCAATTTTCGGAGATGGCTTAGTTATGAAAAAACATCTGCCCATTATTATAACCGTTGCATTGCTCATAGTATTTATAGTATCTTACTTGGTAGTGGATTACATATCTAGGAGCAATGCTAGTACTACTGCTGAAATATACAAAGATTCAAAGTTAATAAGAGTAGTAGACCTATCTAAAGAAGATACCTTTACTATATCTAATGACGATGGCTCTTACAACGTTATACAAGTGAATGAACTTGGCGAAATAGGTGTGGTTGAGGCATCTTGTTCCGATAATACTTGTGTACATACTGGATTTACTAAAACGCCATCTAAACCTATAATATGCCTACCTAACAGATTGGAAATAAGAATAGTTTTGGAGGAAAACAATATCAATGAAGATGAAATCGACTCATATGCATATTAAAGATATTACTAGGTTGGCTCTGTTCATAGCCATAGCCTTAACCATATTTGTCCTAGAAAGTCAGATTCCTATTCCTATAGCTATTCCTGGGGTTAAGTTGGGTTTGGCTAACATAGTTACTCTGTACTTAATAAATCAATATAGCACTAAAGAGGCTCTATTAGTTCTTATAGTTAGAGTTATATTGGGGAGTGTGTTTGCGGGTCAACTCATGTCATTTGCGTACTCTTTAGTGGGTGGATTGCTTAGCTTATCGGTGATGGCTTTAGCTAACAAGATTCAAAAGGGTGAGAACGTTTGGTTTACTAGTATCTTAGGAGGAATATTCCACAACGTTGGACAGATTATAGTAGCTATAATAGTATTAGGTTCTTTTAATGTAGTGTACTATCTATCAGTTTTAGGAATATGTGGAATAGTGACGGGTCTATTTACGGGCTTGATAGTTCAAGCTTTCATTAAGAGTATGAAAAAACTTAATATTCATTGATGCACTATTCCTATTAATTTAATATGGTTAATATCAACAAAATTTTTGTACATATTAACTAAAATTTTAATCCGATGTTGATTATCTTTCTAAAATGTGATAAAATTTAGATGTGGGGGTTTTTATTATTATAGTTTACACCGACATTATTTTTTATATTTTAGGAGGTTTTCTAAAGATGGTTGATTCTAATTTTAGGAAAAAGATTGCATTTATAACTACATTTGCACTGTTAGTAAGCAGTGTTAGTGGTATATCTGTAAGTGTTATAAATCAAGATGGGTTTGAAAGTGCATCTAGTGTGTATGCCGTTGAAGATATCACAGTTACCGAAGTAGCTGGTTACGAAGAAGGTGCTTACGTTGAATGGACTGGTTCTACTTCCGATGAGTACAGCGTATACTATAAATCGGGTAGTGGTTCTTACACTCAAATAGATAGTATGCTAATACGTCAATATTCTGACCATTTTCGTGCCGATGTTGTAGGTATATCTGCGGGAACTTATACCTTAAAAGTGGTAGGAAAGTCTAGTGGTGAGGTTGAAACTTCTACCGTTACTGTAACATCTTATGACAGAAGCGGTTTTGCATTCTCTGAAAACTCTCCAAATGGTACTAATGGCGTTGGTGCATATAATAACGATGGTACTCTAAAATCTGGTACGCAAGTTCTCTACGTTACCGAAGATACTAAAACTACTGTAACTATGGATATAAACGGTACTACTCAAACTGGTATAGCAAACATTACTCAACAAGCTAAAAAATGTAGTGTACCTATATGTATACGTATAATAGGTACGGTTACTTTAGATGGTCTAGTTAGCAGTGATATGTCATCTGCGTACGCTTTAGGCGTTAAAGAGGCATCTAACATTACCATTGAGGGTATCGGCGAAGATGCTACCTTATATGGTGCTGGTCTTGCTGCGTTTAAGTGCAATAGCATAGAGTTTAGAAACTTAGGTCTTATGCTTTGGGGCGGTGGCTCAGATGGTGACGGCATAACTTTAAAAGAAAGCGTGAACGTTTGGATTCATGACAATGATATCTTCTATGGTGAGGCTGGTAGTGACTCCGACCAAGCTAAGGGCGATGGTTCTATGGATTTGAAAGATGATTCTCAATACATTACTATATCGTATAATCACTTTTGGGATAGTGGAAAGATGTCACTATGTGGTATGAAGTCTGAAAGTGGTGAAAACTGGATTACTTATCACCATAACTGGTTCGACCATTCCGACAGCAGACACCCTAGAATTAGAACTATGTCCGTTCATATATACAACAACTACTACGATGGCAACTCTAAGTACGGTGTAGGTGCTGCCTTAAATTCCGAGGCTTTCGTTGAAAATAACTACTTCAGAAATTGTAGATTCCCAATGTTAAGCTCTATGCAAGGTTCAGATATTCTATGCAGTGATGATGGTAGCGGTACTTTCTCTAGTGAAAACGGTGGTATTATTAAATCTTATGGTAACTATATGGAGGGTCAAGAATCCTACATAACCTATCAAGAGGATAGCGTGGAGTTCGATGCTTATGAGGCTTCCTCAAGAGATGAGCAAGTTCCATCTACCGTTACGGCTAAACAGGGCGGAAAAACTTACAGTAACTTCGATACCGATGACACCATTATGTATGATTACACCCCAGACGATGCCGAGGACGTTCCTAGTATAGTAATGTCTAAGGCAGGTCGTTTAAATGGTGGCGATTTCGATTTTGATTTCGATGACTCTGTGGACGATTCTAGTTATGCAGTAAATACTGATTTAATGAATCAACTTTTAGCCTATGAAAGTAGTGTAGTAGCTATAGGTAGTGGAAACTTTACATCTACAATCCCTAGTACCGATACCACTACCACCACCACCACAACTACTACTAGTGATGGCAATACTACAGATACTCCATCAGTTAGTGGTGGAAACGTTCATAACTTTACTACCGATGGTACATCTAGTACGTATTATACTATTACGGGTAATCTATCCACAAGTAAAGGCACTATAGAGTACGATGGCTTAACCTTAACTCAATGCTTAAAGTTAGAAAGTTCAACCTCTATAACCTTTACTGCATCTTCTGATACTACTCTATTATTGGTTACTAATACTGCTACTTATATAAATATTGACGGTGAAAGCGTTACTCTCGATTCTAGCGGAGTTACATCTATTCCAATAACTGCAGGTTCGCATACTATCACTAAGGGCGATAGTGGTAATCTATTCTATATGGCTACTGGTGATACTAGTTCTGCAACTGAAACCTCTGTAACTACTGCACCTCCTACCACCACCGATGAACCATCTTCTAGTGATACCTCTACAAGTACTGGCGTATCAACCATACCATCTGTAGTCGCAGATGCTATATACTGTTCTCCTAATGGTACTGGCGATGGCTCTACTATAGATACTCCAACTTCTGTATTAAATGCTATCTCGCAAGTTCAAGCGGGTGGAGTTATCTACCTACTAGATGGTACTTACAATTTCAGTGAAACTATACTCATAGACGAGGATAACTGCGGTACTGCAGATGCTTACAAGACTATTATGGCTTATCCTGAAAATACTGGCAGTGTAGTTTGGGATTTCTCTGCTATGGAAGTTGATGGCTCTAACAGAGGTGTGGTATTAGATGGCGACTATTGGCACTTCTATGGCTTTGAAATTACTAAGGCTGGTGATAACGGTATGTTGCTATCTGGTAACAACAACGTTATCCAAATGATGGTCTTTAACAACAATCAAGATACAGGTCTACAGATATCACGTTACAATACTAGTGCCGATACTATAGACCTTTGGCCTAGCAATAATTTAATCTTAAACTGTACATCTAAGAATAACTGCGATGACGCTACTATGGAAAATGCCGACGGTTTCGCTGCTAAATTAACTTGTGGTGAGGGCAATGTGTTCGATGGTTGCATGGCTTACAACAACTCTGATGACGGTTGGGATTTATTCGCTAAGACAGAAACTGGCTCTATAGGTGTGGTAACTATACAGAATTGTATAGCTTTCCGTAACGGCTACACTGAAGATGGTCGTGGCTATGGTGATTGTGACGGCAACGGATTTAAATTAGGTGGTTCGGGTGTGGGTACTGCTCATGTGGTTGTAAACTGCTTAGCTTTTGAAAATCTACATTGTGGATTTACCGACAATAACAATCCTAACCTTGAAAGCTTGACCAACTGTACATCATTTAATAACGATGTCGGCGGTGATGGTAAGCCTAACTTCTCATGCTATCGTTGTACCGATGATGGTTGCGATTTTAGTGGTATACTTTCATATAACAATGCTAGTGCAGTTAGTGTATCTAATGATAAGTTCGTTGGTACTATGGAAAATTCCATCTACTACAACGCTAAGTTCCTAAAGGTTATCGACAAGGTAGACGTTGAAAACGGATACAAGGGCGGTGAAGAGGTTACTCTATCCGATAGCGATTTCGTTAGCGTAATCGCTCCAGAGATGGGCGAGGACTTCCATACCCTTTGGAGAAATGCTGACGGCTCTATTAATACTCAAGGCTTTATGCAACTTATAAGCGACAGTTCACTTGGTGAGTTGGGTGCTGATTTAGTAGACTACACAGGAGAATCCTTTGATGTCCCTCAAGGTGACGATTCACTAGTATCTGATACCGTTACTACTACAGATGACAATACCGATAACTCTAACACTAGCACCGACCCTAGCATTACTAGTGAGGGCAATGATACTTCTAGTACCTCTAGTACTAGTGGTGCTTCTGTATCTGGTGAAACTCTACTTGGCGATGTAAACGTCGATGGCAGTATTAAGAGCAATGACCTATTACTACTTAAAAAGTATCTACTAGGTTTAGATGACCTTTCAGGACAAGAACTCGTCAACGCTGATGTGAACGTTGACGGTGATGTCAAGAGCAATGACCTACTCTTAGTTAAGAAATATCTCTTAGGTCTAATAGATGAGTTTTAGTTTTTAGTATTTCACATTAATATTTTGCCAAATTCCCCTATGTTTATTATGTAACATAGGGGAATCTTTTTTGTGCCTTAGATGGTCAAAACTTTAGACCATTAGTTAAAATCTTAGAGGGGATAGTCAAAAAATTGGATTAGAAGTGGTACAAAATTTAGATGAGAGTAGTCAAAAAATTGGACATAATAATATAAATAATAATATAGATAATAATATAGTAGATAGTATAGAGGGTGTTGCGACTCTGTCGCAAACTGTTCCCAACCCTAAAACTGAACCTTATGCTAGAATGAAAAAACCGTGTACCTACGTGATACACGGTGTTATGATATATTAAAAAACGGAAACGGTGGGATTCGAACCCACGTATGCTTTCACATAGAACGATTTCGAGTCGTTTGCGTTATGACCACTTCGCTACGTTTCCAACGATAACTATTATAGCATAGTAATCGAAAAAAGTCAAGGTATATGGAGTAAAATATCTTAGATATTTTAGAGTTAGCATAAGCTAACTAATTTGACAACGCTTTCAAACTATGATATTATATCAACCATAGAAGAGGTTAGCATATGCTTACCGAATATCTACAATTGAAAGAGGTCAATACATATGCTTAGAGAATCTTTTATAGAATACTGTTCACCAACGTTAGCATCGTTAAAGGTTGCTAGTCTATTTAGGTATACATATAGTACTATCGATAGTATGTACTCCATTGTGAGGCATGAAAATCTATGGTTGAACCAAAAGGGAGTATATTTAGAGATTATCACGTACAATGAAAAGTCTGCACTGATATATATGTTTAGAGAAAAACAACTTAATGAAATCCTTGGTAACGCTGAGGTTCAAGAGTTCTTATCTAGTTGTGGATATTCTGACTTTAGTATATCTAGTAGCATACAGACTCTAAAGAGTAACTTTAAATCTATGCCATGCCCTCACGAAGTGGGAGTGTTCTTAGGATATCCATTGCCCGATGTTATAAGTTTTATAGAAAATTGCGGTAAAAACTGCGAATGTTGTGGCTATTGGAAGGTGTATCATAACAAGAACGAGGCTTTAAAGACTTTTCAAAGGTTTAAAAAGTGTACCAACGTATATAAAAGATTGTTTAGCGAAGGAACATCTATTAAGCGATTGACCGTAGCAATATGATTTTTTTAGGAGGTATTTTTTATGAATAACGTTGCTATAGTATTTTGGAGTGGTACTGGTAATACCGAAAGTATGGCAAATATAATATTTAATGGAGTTAATTCTAATGGTGGTGAAGCTAAACTATTCAATGCTAGTGAGTTCTCTGCTAACCTAGTAGATGATTACTCTGCAATAGCATTCGGTTGCCCTGCTATGGGTGCTGAAGAGTTAGAAGATTCTGAATTTTTACCTATGTTCAATGATTGCGAATCTAAGTTGAACGGTAAAAAGATATCTCTATTTGGCTCTTACGGTTGGGGCGATGGTGAATGGATTAGAACTTGGACGGATACTTGCATATCTGATGGTGCTATAGTTACCCATGATGCCGTTATCTGTTGTGGTGAGCCTACTTCTGATACCGAGGTTGAACTTGTAGACCTAGCTAAATCTTTACTAGCATAAGCAACTAATTTAACATACTTTTAAAAAATTAAAGGAACGCTCTAATTTTGAGCGTTCCTTTTACTTTTCGTCTATACTTCAAGTAGTGACCTAACATGATATCCGTTCTTACCAGCACCCTTTACGTTGCGTACTTCTTCTTGAGCGATTTGGAACATATTCTCACAGTTTAAGGGGTTAGTGCATAGGCATACTCCTATACTTGCAGATATTGGGTGGAACTTCTTTTTATATCTAAAGTGAATGTTCATAGCAGAGTTTAACTCTTTACACTTTTGATATGGAAACTCTTCATTAGGTAACCCCGATATAAATCCTACAAACACATCACGATTCCATCTAGCTATAAAGCCACAATCTTTAAAAGCCTTGTTCATTTCATTAGCAGTATACTTTAATACTTCGTCTGCACCTTCACCGAGTGTTGCATCTATCGATTTAAAGTTATCTATATCTAGCACAAATAATGCACATAGTTCATTTTTATCTATAGACCTAATGTTTTCATCGGTACAGTGTATAAAGGCATTTTGATTCATTAGATTGGTTAGATGGTCAACATTAGCTTCTTTAAAAATCTCATCGTTTAAATCTTTTTGATACTCTACATACTTTTCAAGTTCCTCGTTGCCTTGAATCTGAACCATTAATTCTTCAGCCATCTGTAAGCTTTTAATGTTAGAGTTAAACATAAGCTGTAATTTTTCCCTCATGTGATTAAACATAGATACTAATGAAGCAATCTCATCTTTAGTTCTTACTTTAACGTTTTCAACATCGAAGTCATAGTTTGCTATCTGTTGAGATTGTCTAGCTAACTGTTGTATAGGCTTAACAACGTCTTTTAGAATCATTCTAAATAGTGTAACTATAATTAGGAATAGTATTGTAAATGAACTTATTACTAATATTTGGAACATCTGTACTCTATCGTAAGTTTCATCTAAGTTAGCAGAGCTAATCTTGTAGTTATAGGCTATTAATTTTTCGAGGTTGTTTTCAATCTGGATTCTGTTATCTGAGTAAAGGTTTGTGTATTGCTGTAAAGCCTCGGTTTGATTTTCCATTTCTATTAAAACTTGAATTTGGTCTATGTACGTTGTATAGATTAAGGTTATAGATTTAACTAATGATGCTTGAACTTCATCATCAGAGTTTGCATATTCAGTGTCTATGTTTTCCCATAGACCTTTTAGTGTTTGACTTAACTCCTCACAAGTTTCCAAATCGGTAGAAGAACCACTTAGATATTCTTCTATTGTGCTGTTAAACTCTTCAAAGTTAGAACGGAACTCATTCAGTTCAGATAGAGAGTTGGTATACTTTGTTATTCTTGGTATAGATACGTTATAGGTATACAAACAAGCTGTAAACATGAACAATGCAACGAATATCATAAGTGAAAATGATACCGCAAACTTAACCTTTAATGATTTTCTCATATTAATTACTTCCCTTCTTTTAAACTATCTAAAGTGTAGATTATGTTAGCATACATACTTTCTGCTGCCTCTGTAGGAGTAAGCAACTCTAAGGATACTGCTTTAATAGCATCATTGTAGAAAGTCTGCATATCGGAGTTCTCTAAATAAGGACTAATTAAGATAAGGTTACTATCTAGTACTAAGTTATTAGATGCATAGGTTATGTCATTGTCATTTAGTAGGTTTAAGCCCTCAAGAGTTTCTAAGGCACTAGAGGATACAGGTATACCTCTAGTAGTTCCTAAAGCCTCTACACCATCGGGGTCATTGTATAGAAAGTTTAGTAACATAGCCGATTGTACAGGGTATTCAGTATCTTTATTGATAGCAAATAGTAGAGAGGGTTTGTACATCCAACCAGAGTTTAAAGCGTTATCCATAGTAAGGAAGTCACCCATATCTAAGCTATTTGAATCTTCTAAGGTTGCTTGATACTTAGATATAGAACTACCCCATTCAGCAATACCACCAATAGTACCACTAGTCCAAGCGATAGTATTATATAAGTCATCATCGCCATCTTGTTCAGTTATTTCAGCTATACTTCTTACCACGCCTGCATCTTGAAGGTCTTTGTAGAACTGTAGAGCATCGGCTATATCGTCTACAGTAAAGCCTATTTCACCGTTTGCCGTTATAAATTCCTTGCCAGTCTTTTGTTGTTCATAGGCTAGAGCTATGTACCACGCAGTGAATCCAGTGTTGTCATCTGCATTAAGGGGATAACTGTCAATCTCATTAAAGGCGGGAGCGATATCAAAGAGGTCGTCCCAAGTTTTAGGTAATTCAACAACACCTGCTTTTTCGTAGGTGCTAGTATTATAGAATAAACATCTACCAGTTATAGATGCAGGTATAGCGTTAAGGATACCGTTTCTTCTGCCAAACTCTAATACACTGCTACTAAAGTTATCTAGTTCTATGTATTCACTTAAAGATTCCAAATCGTAGAATCCTGAGCCATCATACGACAGTGTAACTAACCAATCGTAGTTTACTTGAATAACATCTGTACAAGTACCCGTTTCGTACTCTTCAAATATTTTGTCACTCCAACCACTCCAGCTACCGTAATCCACATCAACGTGTATGTTAGGATATTTTTCTTCAAATAGTTCTATAGCTTTCTCAGTAGCCTCATGACGTTCATCACCACCCCACCACGATATACTAATGGTGTATTCCTCATATGGATTGTAGTCTAGCGAAGTTGAATCGCTTGAACAAGAAGTACTCATGAATACGCACGTTATTGCAGAGAGTGTTAATATAACTTTTTTTCCACATATAGATTCTCCTTTAGATTCTATCTTCAAGATAGACTACGCATCTACCTTAAGACGATTGTTATACTATAATTATAATCTATAGTGCAGATTATATCAAGAAACAAAATAGGGAACGCATGGAAATTAAACTTAATACGATATAATGGCAAAAAAATAATCGCCTAATTTTTATAAAGGCGATTACTATTAATTTAAGAAAGTTATCTAGCAATTAGCTAAGGCTAACTAAATACATTAGTATCTATGTAAATGTATTGATTTTTCTCTAAATATGATGTATAATCAAAAAAACGTGAGTTTTTACTGAACTTGAAAGGAAGATAGATTTTTATGAAGATTTGTTCTGGACAGATAAAGTATTTAGTGGCTATATTAGAACTCTCAAACGGTTCTAAGAACGTTCGTGGCGTGGATATATCTAAGTACTTAGAGGTTACTAGACCTAGTGTTACTAAGATGTTAAAGTGTTTAGCAAGTTCTAACCTAATAGATGAAAACTTCTCATATGGTGTAAATCTCACCGATGAGGGTTTGGAAGTGGCTACAAAGTTCCATAAACAGTATATATATATATATATATATATATATATATATATTTTATAATATAATTATAATATCAGAGAAAGAGGCTAGGGAACAGGCTTTAGAGTTTATATCATCTTTTCCGATAGAAACCTCTACAAAGTTTTCTGTGTTAGTTAGAAATACTATAAAAAGACAGCAACAAAAAAATGACAGATAATCTACATATGGCTACTTTAAAGCCTCGAATACGTTCTTAAGTGAACATACGCTACTTGAGTGTACTCTTTCAACGGGAATGTTATTCTTTTTTAGAAATCTGTAATGCCGAGTATACCATCTTATGGGATACCGTATTAGTAAATAATATCATTAGGTCAGGATTTCCAAACTTTTTGGAAATCTTGCCGTTTTCCTTGGTAAATATCTTAGCATTATGTCCGTACTCCTTGCAGATACTATTATATTGAGCAGTCATTCTTTCATGACCACCTATTATTACTATACTCATAATATATTAAAATCCTTTCTTAGCTTAATGTGTTTCAATATTGATAGTTTACTATATAATCGATGTATATGTCAAATTGGTTAGCTTTTGCTAACTGAACTACATACCATAGTATTATATCTTTTTATCTTTTAGAATAATCTTAAGGATAGTAGTTAATATTATACTATATATATATATTATCACATTGCAAATGCAAGGAGTCTTTTATATGAGCAAAGTTAAAGATGGTACATCATTTTCAAGTAGTATAGGGTTTATTTTATCATCGGCGGGAAGTGCAGTGGGTTTAGGCAACCTTTGGAGATTTCCATATCTAGCCTCAGAATATGGTGGGGGAGTGTTTCTATTAGTATACTTAATATTAACCGTAACCTTTGGTTTTACTCTAATAATAACTGAAGTAGCTATAGGCAGAAAGACTGGTTTAGGAGTCATTGGAGCATATAAGTCTATGCATAACAAGTTCGGATTCCTAAGCACAATAGCATCTTTAGTGCCTATAGTTATACTTCCTTACTATTCGCTTATAGGTGGTTGGGTTACTAAGTATATGATATCATACATTACAGGTCAAGGGAGCATAATGTCTAACAGTGAGTACTTTCATAACTTTACTAGCAACACCCTTGAGCCTATAGTGTATCTATTGATATTTCTAACCATAACCACTCTAATAGTTTTATTCGGTGTGCAAAAAGGCATAGAAAACGTTAGCAAGTTTATGATGCCTATTCTATTCCTACTAACCGTTGGTATAACTATATATGCTTTAACTATAGATGGAGTATCTTCGTGTGTAAAGTACTATCTAATACCTAACTTTAGTCATTTTTCTATTAAGACTCTATTGTCTGCATTGGGACAGCTTTTCTACTCAATGAGTATAGCCACTGGCGTTATGATAACCTTTGGTTCATACACTCCAAAGGATATAAACATAGTTAAGTCAGTAAATCAGATTGAACTTTGGGATACTATTATGGCATTCCTATCTGGCTTAATGATAATCCCTGCAGTAATATTCTTTGAGGGTTTAGAAAATATGGGGCAAGGTGCAGGACTCATGTTTATAACTCTACCTAAAATATTCAACGAGATGCCTAACGGTCACATTGTAGGTGGATTATTCTTTATATTAGTATTCTTTGCGGGTATAACTAGTGCAATATCTATGATGGAAGCTATAGTACGCATACTTATGGATAGATTTTCACTTAAAAGAACATCTGCTTGTATATTAATATTGATATCTAACTTTATATTAGGTGTGCCATCATCTTTAGGTTATGGTGTTTGGGAGCATATAAAAATCTTAGGCATGGATATTCTATCGTTCTTCGATTTCTTAGGAAACAGTGTAATAATGCCTATAATAGCCTTAACTACCTGTCTATTGGTGAGTTGGTTCTGTAACGTTCAAAGTATTATTGATGAGATTAAGTTCGGCGGAGTTACCTTTAAAAAAGAAGCTCTGTACAAGGCTATGATTAAGTATGTATGTCCAGCGTTCATATTGGCTATATTGATATTTTCTCTACTAGAGGGTTTAGGAATAGTAGTTGTATAGATTAATCTAAGTTAGGAAGAGTATCTATAACCTTTAGACCGAACCTTTCAGCGAGTCTTTTACATTCATTTTGAGCCTTAACATTGGATAGCCTATCTGGAGTATGAGCATCGCAACCTACTATTGCGATATTACCCACCTTTTGAGCAATCTTTAAAAAGTTTTCATTTGGATAGTGTCTATGTTCAATATATCCAAGTAGATTGATTTCTATAGGTACGTTCTTATCCTTTAGATATCTGCAAAGCTTTTCATAGTGTTTGTTGTATACTTCTATATCTCCCACAAAGTCGCATAGGTCGGGGTGTGCAACGTATGAGCATCTACCTGTTTCCATGCCTTCTATTATGGTGTCTATATACACCTTTAGATAGTTTTCATCTTTCGAAGGGAATCCCATATACGTAGATGGTTCAGGTGATACGAAGTGTTCACCTAATATCATGTAGTCTATAGGGTAGCCTTTGAATAACCTATCTTGAGATTCCATCTGTTGGGGAATGTATTCAGATTCAAAACCCACATATATCTTAATATCTCTTTGATATTCTTTCTTCAACCTTTCCATAGATGTAAAGTACTCATCTAGTTGAGATGGCAACATTCTAGTACCAGATATGTAGTTACTATCGTATATCCAAGGGCAATGGTCAGAGAATCCTAACACCTTTAAACCGCCCTTGATAGCATTTTCTACGTACTCTTTATCCTCACCATAGGCGTGTTGACATCTTTTAGTGTGTGTATGATAGTTTGCAACCATTAGTAATAAATCCTCCTTAATAGAACAGCCCTCACATTGTGTGAGGGCATATAAATCTTAAATTTAAAGTTTAGGCATTTAGCATCTTAGCTAATTGAGATTTCTTTCTAGCAGCTTTATTCTTGTGCATTAAGTTTTTAGAACAAGCTTGGTCTACTCTTTTAATAGCGTAAGTAACTGCTTCAACCTTGTTATCCGCATTAGTTTCGCAAGCTATAGTAGCTTTCTTAATAGCTGTTTTAAGTTCACTATTTCTTGATTTATTAGCTAAAGCCTTAACCTTGTTTACCTTAACTCTCTTTTTAGCTGATTTAATATTTGGCATAATAAAAACTCCTTCATAGTTCAAATTCATGTACCCACATGGGCATAACTTTAGTTTATGGTCTAAAGACATATATCTCACGCAAACGATATATCGACACGCATTAGACCTAATTATGTTATACGAACAATGACGATTCCATATAACTAAAAAAACTTTGGTATAAATACCACATCGAACGCTAATAATAATATTAACATCTTTTCGATAAAATTTCAAGTGAAAATATAATAAAAATATCACAAAATATTTTCAACCTTTTTGTGGATATCCACTAAAAAAATATACGGGGGTATGTATATGCTTAGAACCGATTTAACTATTGAAAGTGTATCTATGTTAGAAGATACTACTGGAATAGTTCAAAATACTAGAGGCGAATACTTTAACATTACCGAGGTTTTAATACATGATGATGAGTGCGGAAAGGCTATAGGTAAAAAAGTCGGTAGGTACGTAACCTTAGAAAGTAGTTATATATCAAAGCCTTGCGATAGTTTCGACAACATGGTTAAAGAACTCTCAAATGAACTTAAAGAGTTTATCCCAGATGGTTCTGTACTTATTGCAGGTTTAGGCAACAACGATGTTACTCCTGATACCTTAGGTGTAGTATCTGCAAGGAATATACTCGCTACTAGGCACTTTAAGACTGAACTCCCTAACGATGAGTTTTTAACATCTTTGCGTGAGGTTAGCATAATTACTGCAGGTGTATTAGGTCAAACGGGTATTGAAAGTTCTGAAATTATAAGGTCGTTAGTAGATACCATTAAACCTAACTGCATAATAGTTATAGATGCTTTTGCTTGTTCCGATATCTCTAGGTTGGGTAGCACCATACAAATATCTAATAGTGGAATACACCCAGGGAGTGGCGTAAACAACTCTAGGAAAGAGATATCTAAAGAGGTAATGGGAGTCCCCGTAGTAGCTATAGGAGTCCCTACCGTAGTGGATTTACACACCATAGCAGAGAATCTTACAGGCAATGCACCTAACCAAGATACTCCTAACTTTATGGTTACTCCTAAAAATATTGATACCATCGTGGAGTACTCATCAAAACTACTTTCTGAAAGCATTAGTAGAGTACTAATTCCAAACTATTTTGACGCTATATAATAAAAACTATAGGGAGTACTAAATTAGCTTAGTATTCCCTATATTAAATATTATTTCAAAATAGTATATCCATCATTCTGTATTAATGCTTTTAACTCTTGAATGTATTCCATTGCGAAGTTACTCAATACTGCTTTAGGATTCACTATGTATCCTATTAGAATATCTTCTGTAGTATCTAACGGTATCGATACTATATTATCACCGTTTAGATTACTATTTAATATTCCTGTACATATGGTATATCCGTTTAACCCTATTAACAGATTAAACAGTGTAGCTCTATCGCTTACGTGGATAGTTTTCTTCTTGGGCAGAGTGCTTAAAATCTCCTCAGAAAAGTAGAAAGAGTTATGAGTCCCTTGTTCAAAACTTAGGCATGGATATTCTTCTAAATCTTGTATAGTAACTATATCTTTACCCACTAGAGGATTATCTTTACTTATAAATACGTGAGGTTCAGCTTTAAACAGTTTTACAAACCTTAAATGATTCTCATCAATCAACTTGGTTAGAACTTTGCTATTGAACTCATTTAGATAGAGTATACCTATTTCGCTATAGAAGTTTGTAACATCGTCTATAATCTCAAAGGTTTTAGTTTCTCTTAGAGTAACCTCATAATCGGAAACTTTTAATCTTTTAACTAAGTTTGCAAAGGCATCTACCGCAAATGCATAGTGTTGCGTAGATATTGAACATATCTTCTTAGATGCTCTATTGCCTTTGTAACGTAGTTCTAAAAGTTCGGTCTGTTCTATAATCTGCCTAGCGTACGATAGAAACTCTACGCCATCACCAGATAGTGAGATTCCCTTTGGAGTTCTATTAAAGATTTCTATGCCAATCTCATTTTCAAGCTCTTTAACAGCATTGGATAGGCTAGGTTGCGATATATATAGCCTCTTAGATGCCTCTGTGATAGAACCACTATTTACTATCTCTATGATGTATTTAAGTTGTTGTAACGTTATACGGCAACACTTCCTTTAATGTAATGTATACCATTTAACTTTCAGAGATGCCTAAGAGTATCTTCTTTAGGGTTAATAGGTCATTGCTTTTAACATCGCCATCACCGTTCATATCTGCGTTAGCAAGTGCTTGGTCGGATAGTTCAGATAGCCCTAATAGATACTTTTTAAGTAGTAATAGGTCATTGCTCTTAACGTCGCCATCGCAAGTTATATCGCCTAGTATGGTTTCTGTGTGGTCAGAGATTCCTACACCCGTAGTTACTGATGTTTGTGATGTAGTAGTATCGCTAGTATCAACAGTGGTAACAGAAGTAACGGAAGTTTCTGTGGGAGTAGTATCAGAGGTACTAGTCGTAGTGGTAGTACTAGTATCGGTATCAGAGGTACTAGTTGTAGTAGTAGTTTCACTAGATTTAAGTTCTAAAGAAGCATTTTCAAACCACCAATCCATATCATAAGATGGACTAGTAGAAAATCCAGTAGCAAGGATAGTATCACCAATAGATATATCTATACTATCTTCAAAGTAGTCGGCAATAGTTATAGTGTAATCATAAATATTGTCATCTTCCTCAAACTGTATAGTAATAGTTTCGTCGGTTACATCAGTAACTGTAGTCGTAATGGTCATTATTCCAGTAGGGGGTTCTACATAATCATAACTATATAGATTTTCTGGTAAATCTGCTAGGTTGATACAGTAATCACTTTGATAGATTGCCTTTACAGTTTCTGGGTCATTCTTAGAACTATCTAAAATGTGTTCGCCATACCAAGGGCAGAAGTATAGCCATCTAGCCTGTTCTATTTCCATATTTTCAACGGTAGGAATGGTATCATTTTCGGGCATAGATACTAACTTAGCACCATTGGTTAGGTTTACTAAACTATAGAACGTTGATGATATAGCATCTACATTAGGGCCACTAGTTAAACCATCATGACGATTATATACTGTATTGTACTTATCGTAGCCTACAATGTCGACATACTCATCACCAGGATACCATTGTGCAGATGTAGTATAATCATAACTGTTATACTCCCATATTATATTATGTAAGCCATAATCTTCGGTTAAGGTAGTATATAGCAACTTCCAAAGTTCTTTGTAAGTTTCAGCACCAGCCTTACCCCACCAGAACCATGAGCCACTACCATCGGTATTAGAGTTACCCTCAGCCTCGTGTAAAGGTCTTAATATTATTGGAACGTTAGCATCTTGAAGTCTAAGGAGTTGTTCTGCTAAATCTTCTATAGCCAACATAAAGTATTCATATTCTTTAGTACCTTCTATTATGGCGTTAGCGGTATCGAAGTCTGTTTCATCGGGTGTGTAAGTGCAGTCAGTCCAATCCACGGCTTCTCCTAGTTCATAGTTAGAGAAATCCTTAGGGACGTTTATATGCCAACAAGCAGTAGCTATACCATTTCTTTCAGTTACCCATTCTATAATTCTTTCGGTAGTATTATCGTCCCAACCATATAGTGGATTGTAGTTCATAAAATCGAAACCACGTATAGCAGGTAGTTCACCCGTTAGATTTTCTATATAGTCGAACTCAAGTTCATAGTCGCCATCGTTACCACCACCATAGATTTCTTGTTGTCCCGATAGTATACCGTTACCATACACATCGCATAGGTAGTTCATTAAGGATTGAGTTTCAGAAGTAGCATCTTCATCTGAGAGTATAGGTTCAACGTCCAGACTAGGATATACTGCCTCATCTACGGTTATGGTATCATATAGAGCGTATCCGTATTGAGGTTTAATCTCTATAGTATTTACACCTGCTTTTAGTCTGAACATACCAAAACTTATATCTTGCCAAGTTTCAGTGTATGGGAACTTTACCATATAGTCAGTACCGTTTATGCTAATAGTCTGTTCTCTGCCGTCCTCACTGAGTATTTGAGCATATCTGACAGTAATTTCATACATAGCATCTTCTGGAACGGTTACTTCAAACTTTAAAGAGTTTCCAGTTAGATACACAAAGCCATCACCAGAGTAACCCTCAAACTGTTGTCCGTAGATATCAGTCCAAGTTTCGTTACCATTAGCAATT
>Ga0192276_1065_pt1 | contig 24939 bp, 23 predicted proteins | sample Koala_Koa24_I3_FD_131263 | JGI IMG/M metagenome (GOLD analysis project Ga0192276, IMG submission 131263) | Enriched cells from koala feces incubated with labeled cellulose particles, San Francisco Zoo, California, United States - Koala_Koa2-4_I3 ...
AGGGCATTTCCGGTTATGAGGTGGGGGTGGAGTGCGATCTGGCCCCGGGACTGCCCGGGTTCGAGGTGGTGGGGCTTCCCGACGCCGCTGTCCGGGAGTCCCGGGACAGAGTCCGGGCCGCTGTGAAGAATTGCCGCTTCACCTTCCCTGTGGGGCGGATCACCGTCAATCTGGCCCCGGCGGATCGGCGGAAGGAGGGGACGGTGTACGACCTGCCCATCCTGGTGGGCATCCTCTCCGCCAGCGGGCAGATCTTCGCCTCGCTGGAGGACTGCGCCTTTCTGGGGGAGGTGTCCCTCTCCGGGGAGCTGCGCCCGGTGCGGGGGGTGCTGCCCATGGCCATGGCCGCCCGGCGGGCGGGCATCCAACGTCTGTTCGTCCCCCGGGACAACGCCCCGGAGGCCACCCTGGCGGAGGGGCTGACGGTCTATCCGGTGGATCGGCTGGAGACGCTGGTCGATCATCTCTGTGGGCGCTCGGAGATCGCACCCGCCGTCCCATGGACGCCAACGCCCGACGCAGAGCCGGCACCCGACTTTGCCGACATCAAGGGCCAGGCTCAGGTGAAGCGGGCGGCGGAGATCGCCGCCGCCGGGGGACACCATCTGCTTATGGTGGGGCCTCCCGGCTCGGGAAAGAGCATGCTGGCCAAGCGCATCCCCTCCATCCTGCCGGATATGACCCAGGAGGAGGCGCTGGAGGTCACCGAGCTGATGAGCGTGGCGGGACAGCTGGACGCAGAGCACCCCATGGCCACCCGGCGGCCCTTCCGCTCCCCTCATCACACCGTCTCGCCCCCTGCCCTGGCGGGCGGCGGAGCCCTGCTCCGGCCGGGAGAGGTGTCTCTGGCCCATCACGGTGTCTGATTTTTAGAAGAATCGACCACAAGATATTGTGGAGGGGAGATAGATCCCTCAAAAGCACAGTAAATGCTTCTTTTTTCTACTATCAATTTGCAAAACACACATAACCATACATATTTTTTGTGTTTTTCTTTTAATATGGTTCGTAATAATATGTGAAATGAGTGGATTAAGGGGGTGAGTATGAACCACAATATGTGCGTGATAGTTCATAGAGAAATTGTACCGTATAGCAAAACGGTGAACCTTATGGCAAATCTTATACAAAGATTTGGCGTATATGGGTTTTAATACAAAAAAATTGTAGCCTTGAGAAACGAGAAAATAATCATTGAATGGTTGAATTTCCTTGCTAAATAAAAGCACTTCAAGAACATTCCTTGTGGAAAAATAACAGATCACTGTCAAGAACAGTGATCTGACTGCCTACTTAGGACATAAGAAAAGTTGTGAGCACTAAAATGGACTTGCATTATTAATACGCAGCCTTGAAAAGGGACTAAGTGACTAATACGATTTATCGAAATGGAGGGAATAAAATGAAATGTCTAAATTGCGGTAAGACAGCAGATAGTTTTCTATGCTCCGATTGTCGAACGCCAAGTATTTTAGATAAAATTTACAATGAGATTCGTTTTTATAATTCGGGAAATTGCGAGAATCAGTATTTGGTTGAATTTGTTTCCGGGCTTACAGAAAAATATGCCGAGCGAGATATTATTCCGAGCATTTTAGAGTTATTTGATTATGAAACATCTGAGTTCTACTATTGCCAGTACTATAGGATGTGTAGAGATGCTCGCTTGGAAGAAACAGCTGTTGCATATCTGCAAACGCATGAATTAGCAGATAAACGAACCCAGAATGTGCTGTACGATTTAATTGAAAGTTATATACCCAACAACTTCGTTAAGCCCAAAAAATGGTGTGATAGCATTGCTGAGACTGACAACCTATGTTGTGAGCTCTATGCTGTCGCAGCAAAATATTTCGCTATGATTGGCGAGTACGACAATGCCGACGTACTTGCAGATAAGGGGTTAGAGCTTTGCGAAGACGAAAACCGTAGAGTTTTTCTATTCTACTCTCCCGAAAACATGATTTCCAGCTTAAAAAAGCAGAAGGAGAATACAAACAGATACCGCACAAAGAGGCCGTATTGGCCGGCAACAGAGGAACGGCGTCGAGCTGTTGCCATGTTCTACGACGAAAAAGGCATCAAGTATCCCCGCATTGAGAATAAGCCAGAGAAAGTCAAGGAAAACGAATTTGCCCCCATTAACGAATGCGTTAATGATGATTTGACTGATTATTGTACTTTTTGGTGTTCAGAAGCTTTCTGCCTTTCTGCGGCGAAAGGAATCTATCAGATTGCAGCGGCTAAGGTTCGTGACGGGGAAATCGTCGAGACATTCCAGAGCCTTGTTCGCCCTTGGGACGGTGTCGCAGGCAGAAAAGATGCTGCTAAGAAAGCTGGAGTCGAACTTTCTGTAATTGAGAGCGCAGAGGATGTCGATTTGGTGATGCAAAAGTTTTTCGCTTTCGTTGAAGGCGATGTGCTGGTTTCTACCGGAGCACTTGGTAACCAAGCAAAATTAATTTCTCGTGCTGCCAGATATGCTGGAATGAAGAAAATTTCAAATGAGTTCTACGACCTGCTGGATTTGGCTGCAGATATTTCAACAGAATTTGATCTTGCAAATAATACAAGGGAGTATTTGCTTAACTGCTTCTCTCTTGAGGAAGGGAAAACAGCACTTGATAAAGCAAAGATCAACAAGCAACTATTCGATTTACTTTTGAGCTATGGTGGTTGATATGGCAGGAAAAATGGACTTAACTAATGAACAACTGGAAGCAATTTCAGAAATAGACCGCAATTTACAGATTGTAGCCTGTGCCGGTTCCGGTAAAACAGAAGTTATTACCCGCAGAATAGCAAATATCTTGCAGAGCAAACCCGATATTGCCCCTGAGAATATTGTGGCATTCACGTTTACCGAGAAAGCTGCAGAGTCAATGAAAAGGCGTATTGCAAAAACACTTGGAAGTGAATCCCACTACGATGTCAGTAAAATGTACATTGGCACGATTCATGGCTTTTGCTATCACTTGCTGAGCAAATATACAGAGCAATTTCGAGAATGCAAAATTCTGGATACTGTAAAGAGCCACTTATTTGTTACGAGGTACTGTGCCGAATGTGGCATGAGCGATCTTGAGCTGGCTCCCTATCCTCGCAATGTCAAGCTGTTTCTGCAGTGTATCGACAAAATGATTGACGATTATAACAATGCGGATTTATGGACTCAGGGACAGCGAGACGTATTAAATAAATACATAAACTGCTTGTACAGTCGAGGATATATAGATTTTTCACTGATGATTTTTGAGACTCTTCGGCAGATTGATAAAGACCAACAATTCAAGGAATACTTATCTCACATTAAGTACCTTGTTGTAGACGAGTACCAGGATGTGAACAACCTCCAAGAAAAGCTCATTCTCCGTATCGCAGAAGCGGGGGCGAATATTTGCGTGGTGGGCGATGATGACCAGACAATCTATCAATTCCGTGGGAGCAATGCTGACAACATGATTTCTTTCTCTCAGCGGTATGCCGATGTCCATCAAGTTCGTTTAGAGAAAAACTTCCGGTGTGCTCCCGGTATTGTTGATGTGGCAGATTGTGTGATTAGACATAACGAACGCCGCATCCCCAAAAAAATGGTTTCCGGCGTAACTGAAATGGCCGCAGAAATTGAAGCAGTCAGATATTCCAGCAAAGAAGATCAGTTTGACTCGATTGCGGAGAAAATCTCTAATCTGAGGGAATCCGGAGTCCCCTACAGCGAAATAGCAATTCTTGTGCGGAAAGGAAAGGTAATTTCTTCTGCAACTGCGGCTCTCGACCGGGCCGGAATTCCTTTCGAATCAGATAATGCCGAACACTTCTTTGCAGGCAACTACTTTAATCGCTTTGTTGCCACACTTCAAATCCTTGCTGATATTGATAAGGCCAAACTCTATGAGTGCTGGCAGGACATTGTTGACGGAAGTCACTTCAATATGGGCTTTAAGTTTCTTCGTAGCTGCACAAGAGGAGGCAATCTTCCTCTGAGCGAAATCATTCGTGGGTTCTGTGAGAAAATATCGTTCCTTGATGAAAGCTCAGAAGACATTGAAAACCGTCGAATGGATCTGGACGGTATTACAAAAATACTGGATGATTATGATGAAATCTACGGCGATTGGCAACTGTCGGCTCGGATTACCGGCATACTCAGATTCCTTGGCACCCAGGCAGCTGATGAATACAAGTATCATAGTTTCAAGCCGAAGGACCCTGATGCCGATGCTGTACAGATTATGACTGTCCACAAGGCAAAGGGTTTGGAGTTTCATACAGTATTTCTGCCGGAACTTACAAAACGAGAGTTTCCCGTATCCAACATGGGAGGCAAACAGTATTGGCATGTTTTAGGCGGTACCTTTGCAGAAAACAAGGACAAATATCGCAGTGATCTGGAAGATGAGCGAAAGCTATTTTATGTAGCAATAACTAGAGCAAAGCAGAACCTATACATGACTTATGAGCTATCAACACAACCACTTTCCTGCTTTGTAAAAGAGGCAGCCAGCTCCCGTTTCTTGAAGATTGATCGAAATGACTTGACCTATAATCCCAAAGCTGATTCTGGCGATTTAGCATTAGATTCTGATAATTCTTATATGGGAAAGACAGATGAGCCCAAGCCCGATTGGGATGAGAAGCGCATGCAAAAGCAAGAATATTGGGCTACGGTCAATTATGCCAAGAGCCAGTTATACAATTACTATGGAACTGGAGCGCATTTTTGCCCCGCCATGTATTCAATGCTTGGCGAGATGAAAAAATGGAGTCCAGAACAAATTCTCGCCGAAGCATCCAGAAATGGGCTGATTTAAGAGGAGCAGTTGGCGGGTAAAGTGGGCATAAAATGGTGCTATGCTTAGAGCCTCTACAAAACCAATCTGTTAATGCCTCACGCATCAACCAATGGTTGTGAAGCAATATCGTAAAACGGTACTTCATTATCCTTTGCACAATCCTCAACCTTAGAACATGGAATTCCATATACATGCACATTGCTGGATTTGTAAAACACTTTTGCACCATACTTTTTCGGCGATGCGTAGATATATACTTGTGATAAACCCTTGCAATTTGCAAATGCTCTTCCTCCAATTTTCGTGACACCTTCTCTAACCACTATGCGGCATAGTGAAGAGCACTTTTCAAACATTCCAATTGGTATTTCTTCCACACTGCCGGGAATCACGACGTCTTGGAGCTTTTTACAGCATTGGAACTGATAGCTTCCTTCAAATTTTACGTTTCCTGGAAGATAAACGGATTCCAAAGCACTACATTCTTTAAAAGCTTCGTCACCAATCCACTCAAGCGAATTAGGCAAAACAATATTCTTCAGCTTAGTATTTCGCATAAAAGCACGATTGCCAATTCTCTTCACATTTTCTGGAATGATAACTTTCTTAAGCTTAATACATCCCCAGCACAACCTATCGCTGATTGCCGTAATATGACGTGGTAAGACTAGCTCCTCCAAGCTGATGCAATCCTCAAATACACCACGACTTGAAAACCCACCGTGATAATGGTACGATAGATTTGATCCTAGTGTATTTATACTGTTTGGCAAACAAACTGTTTTTAAGGCATGGCAGGAAGCAAATGCTCCAGTCTCGATTTCACAAACTCCTTCTGATACAATTGTTTTTTTTAAACTCCTACATTGTAAAAATGTGTCTTTCTTTATTACTTGAAGTTCTGGCGGTAACGTGATTTCACGTAGCGTATCACACCACCTAAATGCCTGCTCACCAATTTCCTTTACAGAATCAGGAATGTTGACTTTTTCCAGTTTTCTGCACTGGTCGAATGCTCCACAGGCAATTCGTTTTACAGTATCTGGTATGGTGTATTCTGTTTCGGAACCCTCGGAAGATAACCTTAATAGGCAGGTTTTATCTGTATTATAGAGCGCATTTGGCACATGGATACATGTGTCAAATGCGTTATAAACATCTTTAATATTTGCAGGAAGATGAATTGTTTCAAAATCAAGGTTCGTCTCAAGAAATGCACACTCGCCAATTGTACTTATACTATCTGGCAATACTAACTCCACTAATTTTTTGCATTGCGCAAACGCATATTCTCCAATACTTCTACAGCCTTCCGAAATAACCACTTTTTGAAGTGCATCGCAATTATCACAAATAAAGTTATCTATCTTCTCTAAGCTGCCGGGAAAAGTAATTGCTGTAATTCTAGAATTATTGCTAAACGTCCCATGTGCTACTCGTATGACTCCTTCTGGGATTACTATTTCGCCACCATATCCGCAGTATTGTTTTAAAATCCCGTCTTGAATATCAAATTCATTTTCAATCGCACTACGTTCCTCATAAAATTCCCCATCAATTTCGATCAAATATTTTTGGTCGTCCCACTTATCTTTAAACTCAGACGGATAGTCGTATAAATAATGCGTTTTTTCATTGCATCGTAAGTCTATATAATATCCCTCTGCGTGCTCCATAATATCGTGTTTCCAAATCCAGCTTTCATCCGACTTCGGGTCAAAGCTAGCCCCAAAACATAGTTCGGCTTTATTTAATACACGATAGCCACTGTCCGAGTAGACTGCATAGATTGTCCCTTTGCTGTAATCTAATATGATTCCAGTTGCCTTTAATGCCGGAAATTGTGAAATCAATTGTGGTGTTCTGTTGCCTGCCCTAATACGAATTTCCTTGATTCCATCTTCTAAATCAAATTCTTTCCACCCTTTTTTGCCCCTTGACCAGCCGTTCAGATAAGACAGTAATTCGCTAATTGCTTTCTCTAAGCCCCTGAAACGAAATTCAAGATACTCAAGGACTTGCAAATTCAAGTTCAACGCATTCTCCACTTGTAGTATGCTCTTGTCAATTTTGCATAAAGACATTTGTGTCATCACTTTTACCCCCCACAGGAAGTTGCTTATATTTGCTGTTATTGACCAGCTAAATTGTCCCTATCTTGCCCACCTTGCTAGTCTCTATATTGCTGTAAAAGGGAAATTTGGACGAAAAGTGAATTATTTGCTTTTGACTAAGGTTTTGCTTGCATTTACTTATTCGTGTCTGTAGCTCAAATGTATTTAGCATTTGAACAATCTTTAGCACTTTTTCACCGCCCGCTTGTGCATCTCTTGCCACATGAGAAAGATAATGAATCTCATTTGTTGTTTCTGGTATATCCATTTCAATTACATTTCCCTTTGGCTTTGATACAGATTCAAATTAAGACCAGTCCTCTTTGCCATACGAATTAATTCTTGTTTACCGGCTCTTTCCACTTTCGATAACTCCATCATTGCAGTGGGACTTCCACTAAACATTGCCGTTCCATAGTAATTAATAAGATCTTTTTTCAATCGATTGAAGTCAATGTCTATTGTCATCATTTTTATTCTTTCCTTGTTTAATTCTAAAACAATTTGATGAATTGGATTGCAAGGGATATATCTTTTAGCAATGAAAGATGTCCATGCATAACCGCTCATAGGGCTTGGAGCCACGCAGTCAATGCTAATTTTGCAGATTACCTGAATGATATGGATACCTGGAACTGGCAATCCAGGTCACAAAGTCAACCCCGCCCATTGAGACAAAGAATCAAAAGGGTTATTCATCTTCGTCATCGCCTTCATCGTCGAAATAATCTTCAGAAGTATTAACATTTATTTCCCCATTCACAAAATCAATTTCCACGCAAAGATCATAACCATCCTCATTGTATGTTGTTATCACAGCAGATAAATGAAATTCCACGTTTGGTGAAGACTGGATTATCTCTTCTGCAATCTCTTTAATATCATCTTCTTCGATACAGCCATAACTATCCTGTTGTGCTTTGAATTCCCATTTATCGCCTTCGACTTGACTAAATTCATAAGAACCAAGACTTGAGTATATTTTTTCTATTTGTGCGCTAAAGGAGCGCTCGATGAAAACATATTCATTTTCATCGAAACCTATAGTATCCCTTGCAATTCTTCGATTAGCTGCAATAGATGCGCACTTAACATCAAGTTCGTTTCCCTTAATCGTCATTTCCAAATATGTTGGTTGATCCATAATGAACTCTCCTGTTACTATAATATTTGCCCCTTGGTTTATGGCATCCAGCTTAGGTATGGGACATCTCGTTGCCTAAATTGTTAGAATAAGAGAGAAATGGCTTGACTTAAATCTCAAAGGGTACCTGCCCCAGTTCTTGTGTCAGTTAGACATCCCCTACTCGCAACGCTTGATTTGTGCAGGTAGGGCCGACGGTATTTCCGTAGCGTTAGTGTCACCAAGCAGATAGAATCAGCAATGGGTAAAGATGAACCTATCCATTGCATATCTCATCGGTCAGTAGATGCGCTGCTGTATCTGCAGTCGGTTCCCCCAACTAGCAGCAACCTTCCTCTTGACTGTCGGTGTTGCTGTACAAGCGTTTTGCATAACGCCGAGCAATGGTTATCTTTGTGGTGATATACTGTACGATGTCACTACCTTTGTACATCCATTGTTTTGTCAAATGCAAATTAAGTTTATCACAGAATAGCAAAAATAGCAACTCTCTTACGATGCGAAATTGGCAAGAGTGATAAAATATGGCGGCAGAAATGAATTATGTATAGCGTATCTTCATTTTGAGCTATCTTCCTTTTGGAGAGTTGTTATTATCATGGTATGTTTTCTTGTGGAATCAGGGTGATCGAGAAATCAAGATGCCCATCTTTTTATCCGTTTAACGCCAGCTTTTGTAAATTTCGAACAGTAAAATATTGAAATGATTGATAAAGTGAAGTACAATAACGTTGATCATTAATGTTGCCCCATTGATTGTGACAGTGGGACATAGCATGCACAAAATAGTGAGAAAATGGCAGTGGGCCAATCGGGTCGAGTGCCCGGACAAGCTCCATATGACCTCGTTGGATGAAGTAGTGAATTGGTAAAGAGCACAGGTAGGGAGAGTGCAGGAATAGATAGGAGATTTGCCTTTATGGGAAGACAGGTGAAGTCCAAGCAGCGGGTGGCAGACCACGGCGAGGTATTTACCGCCGAGCGTGAAGTCAACGCCATGCTGGATCTAGTGAAGCAAGAAACAGAGCGGATAGATTCCCGCTTTCTAGAACCAGCCTGCGGAGATGGAAACTTTTTGGTGGAAATCCTCCGTAGAAAGCTGGCAGTGGTCAAGTCGAAATATAGGAAAAGCCCTGCTGACTATGAGCAGAACGCCGTCCTCGCTGTGACCAGCATCTACGGGGTAGATATACTCCAGGACAACGTGGAAGCCTGTCGGGAGCGGTTATTCCAGATGTGGGGCAAAGAATACACAGCCAACTGCAAAAAGGAAACCAGTGATGCCTGCCGGGAGGCAGTCCGTTATATTTTGCGGCGCAACATCCTTTGTGGCAATGCCCTGACCATGGTCAAGGTGGACGAAGCCGGGCAGGATACCGAGGAACCCATCGTTTTTTCAGAATGGTCCTTTGTGACGGGAGCACTGCTGAAACGGAGCGATTACCGGCTTGATGTTCTTCTCAGTGAGAATCCCCAGGATGAGATGTATGATATGCAATTTTCGTTGTTCGGCGACGATGTGGCTAACAATCAAAACTGGGTTATCGACCCGGTGACACACCAGCGTATGCCAAAACCGATTCGGGAATACCCAGCGATCCATTACAGGAGGGTGCAGGAATATGGCGAATGATTTTTATACTGGCGTCTACAACCCCGATGTGCTCAGCTGTATTGCCAACCTCTCCAATGACGAGGTGTTCACACCTCCTGATGTGGCAAACCGTATGTTGGACATGCTTCCTCAGGATCTGTTCACCGACCCCAACACAAAGTTCTTAGACCCGGCCACAAAATCCGGCGTGTTCCTGCGGGAGATTGCCAAGCGGCTCATCGTCGGGCTGGAGCCGGTGTATCCGGACTTGCAGGAGCGCATTGACCACATCTTCCACGAGCAGCTCTATGGCATCGCCATCACAGAGCTGACTAGCCTTCTGTCCCGCCGGAGCGTGTATTGCAGCAAATATCCCAACAGCATTTATTCTGTCTCCAAATTCGACAGCGCCCAGGGCAATATCCGGTTTAAACGGATGAGACACCGTTGGCAGGATGGAAAATGCATGTTTTGTGGGGCCAGCCAGAAGGAATATGAACGGGACGAAGTGCTGGAAAGCCACGCCTATGAGTTGATCCACACTACCCGGCCTGAGGAGATATTCAAGATGAAGTTCGATGTGATCTGTGGAAATCCGCCCTATCAACTTAATACGAGTGATGCCAGCAAACAAGCTAAGCCAATATACCACCTTTTTGTCAGACAGGCAAAAAAGCTCAACCCTCGATATCCTACTATGATAATTCCTTCAAGATGGTTCGCCGGGGGAATGGGATTAGATAGTTTTCGACAGGAAATGATGAGCGACCGCAATGTTCGCTCTATTACCGACTTTGCTAATGCAAAAGATTGTTTTCCGCAGAATAGCATTAGCGGAGGCGTGTGTTACTTTTTGTGGGATAGGGATAATGCTGGGCCTTGCAGATTTATCAACATAATTGATGGAAAAGAGTATTCAATGGAACGATCCTTGAATGAATTTCCTGTGCTTGTTAGATATAACGAGGCAGTTAGTATCGTTCGTAAAATCGCAGAAAAACAGGAACCATCAGTTGCTGATATTGTTAGCCCAATAAGCCCATTTGGTATTCCAACAAAGGTACGGGGAAGCAACATAAAAAGCAAGATTTATTCCGTTCCCTTACACACCAGTGCAGGAGTTAGCTATATTAAGCCAGAGGAAATCATTAAAGGAAAAGACTATTTGAACTCGTATAAGGTTTTGTTAAGTCAAACTGGAGCAGAACACGCTGGCGAACCATCAAAAGACGGAAAGTTTCGTGTTCTTACATCTACGATGAAGGTCTTAGAGCCAGGAGAAGTATGCACTCACTCTTACCTCGTTTTAGGACCGCTTGAGAATGCGGCTATTGCAGAGAGCATTCTTGACTATATCAAGACATTTTTCGTTCGATTCTTAGTCCTTCTGGCTATGACCTCTATTCACCTGACCAAGACGACTTTTTTATTTGTCCCCATGCAGGATTTTTCTGAAAAATGGACTGATGAGAAATTGTATGCGAAATATGGCCTTTCCGATGAAGAAATAGCTTTCATTGAATCCATGATCAAGCCAATGGACTAAGGAGGTGTAAATCATGCCCCAACTGGACTTCTTCCCGCCCCGCCCGGAATCGCATCCCATGATTTACGCCTACGAGGACACCAACCCCCAATACCGGGGCATGTTGAAGGTGGGTTATACCGAGAAGGACGTGGCGAAGCGGGTGGCCCAGCAGTATCCCACTAAGCGACCGGATGGTAGCGTCCCCTATAAAATCGTGCTGGCGGAGTCCGCCATGCGCAGCGACGGCTCCTGCTTTACCGACCACGAGGTTCACCGGGCCTTGCGGAAGAAGCAGGTAGTTGGCGTGGGCGGTGAGTGGTTCCGCTGCACCGTCCGCGATGTGCAGGCAGCGATCCTGGCGGTCAAGACCGGCACCGCCAACGAGGAAAACCGCACCCAGACCTTCTCCATGCGTCCGGAACAGAAAGAGGCTGTCGATAAGACGATGGCCTATTATGCCGCCGCCAAAAAAGACGCACCGGACCGCAGCCCCAAATTCCTCTGGAACGCCAAAATGCGGTTCGGCAAGACCTTTGCCGCCTATCAGCTTGCCAGGCGGATGGGATTTCAGAAGGTGCTGGTGCTGACCTTCAAGCCCGCTGTGCAATCGGCGTGGGAAGAAGATTTAATGACCCATGTGGACTTCGAGGGCTGGCAGTTCATCAGCCGGGACGGGCTGACCTATGAACAGGCCGACCACTCCCGCCCCATTGTCTGTTTCGGCTCCTTCCAAGATTACCTGGGCACCAATGAAAACGGCGGCATTAAGGCGAAAAACGAATGGGTTCACACCACCAACTGGGACCTGGTCATTTTTGACGAGTACCACTTTGGCGCCTGGCGGGAGAACGCCAAAAAGCTCTTCGAGCAGGAGGACGAGGACGAGAGCTTCGACTTCGATTTGGAGCAGTATAAACGATCTGAGGCGGATAACGCCTATAACGAGACGTTTTTGCCTATCACCACGGCCTACTACCTGTTCCTCTCCGGCACACCCTTCCGGGCCATCAATTCCGGCGAGTTTATCGAGGATCAGATTTACAACTGGACTTACTCTGACGAGCAGCGGGCAAAAGAGGCGTGGGGCGATTCTCCGGACAACCCCTATGCGGCCCTGCCCCGGATGGTGATGATGACCTACCGCATCCCGGACAGCATCCGCCAGATCGCCATGCAGGGAGAGAGCAATGAGTTTGACCTGAACGTCTTTTTCTCTGCCAAGGGGAAAGGCAGCGAGGCTAGGTTCGTCTATGAGGACTATGTGCAGAAGTGGCTGGATCTGATTCGAGGCTCCTATCTCCCCTCCACGGTGGACGATTTGAAACTGGGCCAGCGGCCACCCATGCCCTATTCAGACGGGCGGCTTATGGGCGTTTTGAGCCATACTATCTGGTTCCTGCCGAATGTGGCCTCCTGCCAGGCCATGTATAATTTGCTCATGCAGAGGCAGAATACTTTTTATCGGGGATATACCATCAACGTCTGCGCGGGGACAAGTGCCGGTGTGGGCGTGGATGCCCTTGCTCCCGTCCAGAAGTCCATGGGTGATCCGCTGAAAACAAAAACCATCACTCTCTCCTGTGGCAAGCTGACCACCGGCGTTACTGTCAAGCCGTGGACTGGTATCTTCATGCTGCGGAATCTGAAAAGTCCGGAAACCTATTTCCAGGCGGCGTTCCGGGTACAATCCCCCTGGGAGATCACCACGGGAGCAGGGACAAAGGAGATCATGAAGCATGAGTGCTATGTCTTTGACTTTGCGCTGGACAGAGCACTGAAACAAATCTCTGACTACAGTTGCCGCCTGAACGTGGACGAGAGCAACCCGGAAAAGAAAGTGGCGGAGTTCATCAACTTTCTGCCGGTGCTGGCCTATGACGGGGCAAAGATGACCCAGATCAGCGCCCAGGATGTGCTGGACATCGCAATGGCGGGGACTTCCGCCACGCTGCTGGCCAAACGGTGGGAGTCTGCTCTTCTGGTGAACGTGGACAACGAAACGCTGGCTCGGTTGATGGCAAATAAAGAGGCGATGGATGCTTTGATGCGGATCGAGGGTTTCCGTAGTCTGAACAGCGACATTGAGACCATCATCAACAAATCGGAGGCGGTCAAAAAGGCCAAACGGGACAAGGGCGATAAGATGTCGCCCAAGGAAAAGAAGGAGCTAACTGACGAGGAAAAAGAATACAAATCCATGCGGAAGAAAATTCAGGAAAAGCTCATCAAGTTCGCCACCCGTATCCCCGTGTTCGTGTATCTGACCGACTATCGGGAGCGCAGCCTGAAAGACGTTATCACTCAGCTGGAACCGGGTCTGTTCAAGAAGGTCACTGGCCTGGATGTGAAGGATTTCGAGCTGCTGGTATCCCTGAACGTGTTCAACGGCTCTCTGATGAACGACGCCATTTACAAGTTCAAACGCTACGAGGATTCCAGCCTGTCCTATACCGGCATAGACAAGCATGAGGGCGAGAACATCGGCGGCTGGGATACGGTCATCAAGCGGCAGGAGTACGAGCGTCTTTTCTTCAATCAGCAGGACACAATGGAGGCCCCTGCACAGGCGGAGAATGACATCCCGGAAAACCCGTTCGCATTTGTAGCGGATACAGAGGAGGATGAGAAAGAAACACCGCCTGTTCCTGTACCCCAGCCGCAGACTCCCCGTCCAGCGAGAACACACATAGCACCCGGACCGGTCAGCTCCGGCAGGCCAGCCGCCGCATCCTCTGCGCCAGAACCGACCACAACAACGGCAACGCCGCCGGACAAGCCCAGGGTGGATATCTCCGCCGTCACAGTGGGCAGCAAGCTGACGCACAAGAAGTTTGGTGAAGGCACTGTTGTGGAGTTGAAGTGCGGGTTTATGACAATCCGTTTTACAGAGGGTGAAAAGAAGTTTATGTTTCCCAAAGCAATTGAAATGGGATTCTTTTATGCAAACTGAGAAGGGGCATGATTTGATGGATGAGGATATTAACAGAGAAAGTAGACTGATTTAAGACACCAGGATTGCACCGAAAATCTGTGTTAGCTCTAGCCAGATTAATTGTGTAGTTTTTGACCTCCTTGAATCTTATGTAGGAATATAATTCAACAAAGCAGTGTTCGATATGTTTTGACCGCATTACGGGATTTGCCTCTGTATTGACAACAGAAATGTTAACTTAAGTAGGAACATCTCCTATAATACGGAAGATAACAATAGATTGCGAGGGCAGTATGAACATCACCTTTTTTATTGGCAATGGTTTTGATTTGAATCTGGGCCTGAATACTCGGTATGATGATTTTTATAGATATTATAAACATCAAATGAAAGATTCGGAAGATTTGTTATCTAATTCCATAAGAGACGAAAGCAATTATGAGATGTGGTCTGATATGGAGATTGGCCTAGGGAAACTATTAGAGGATGTGGGAGAAAATCAAGTAGAAGAATTCCTTGATAGTAAGCTCAAACTAGAAGAATTACTGGTGCGATATCTGAAAGCAGAACAACAGCGAATCGTTATTAATGAGCCTAATGTGGTTGGCACTGAATTATATAGACATATTTTGAATTTTCAGAATGAATTTAATGCCGTGGAAAAAGAACGTTTTCTGACTTTTTTAAACGAAGCAAGACAGCAAATCCATTACTGTTTTGTTTCATTCAACTATACTTCTGTTTTAGACGAGATGCTTAAAGCAGTGGCGGATATTTGGGTGAAGAAACCTAAACGTACGTCAAAAGGTGCATTATTCACAGATAAACTTGATGACCTGCTTCACATTCATGGAAATCTCACCGACGGAATTATTTTAGGACTAGATAACCAGGAACAGATATCTAATGAACGATTGAAAACGGATACACGGTTGAATAATTACATAATCAAGTCTAACGTGAATATGGAACTCGGCGAACGCAGAATTGAAGATACAAGACGAATCATCAATCAGAGTAGATATATCTGCTTGTTTGGCTTGTCGTTTGGGGAAACAGACAGATTTTGGTGGGAATACTTAATAAAATGGTTAAAACGTGATAGCAATAACCGTTTAGTGTTATATATTTATGGTAGTAATGGCAACTCCGTTTCTGGCCCAGAACGTATAAGGAATAGAGATAAAGAACGTGAAAAATTTATTGAACGTAGCGGGTGTGGGGATGCTGATGATGTGAAAGATAGAATAATCGTAATCTTCAATACTGATACGTTTAGCTTCAGCAAGATAACACTGCTTGAACATGCAGAGATAGAAGAATATACCATTGCATAGTGAACAGTGATTGGGTTCATGGCGTTCAAGGCTTTTTTTGTGGGAAATTGTGCTTAAAACTGCGAATTGTTGCACGGCTGCAAACGTGATATTCAATCAGATGACATAGCGCAGGTCCTGTTAAGGCTTACACACCTTACACGCCTCATATCCCTCGGCAATCGCTTTTGACTTCGATATGGCGTGTTTGCTCTTGCTCAAATACCTGCACCCATCCCGGTGATACTTCGTTCCAGTGTCGGTTATGTAAACTGTCTCGCCGCTTGAGGTATCAGTATCTTCGACCACAACGGTCTTAGCTTTTATGGTGATGGTAGCCGATTTTGTAGAAGCATTTCCGCTGCTGTCAGACACGGTGTATACGACTTCATATGTACCAGGAGTGTCGTAATCAACAGCAGAGTCATCAATACTTACACTTGCCGTCACATCTCCATCTGTTGTATCAGATGCGGAAACAAGGCTGCTGTAATCTGGGGCATCATCGCCCACGGTCAAAGAGACCGATGCCGACGAAAGAGAAATGACAGGCGGCGTAGTATCCTTAACGGTTACAGTAGCGCTCTTTTCAACCGCATTCCCCGCAGCATCACTGACATGATATGTAATGGTGTACTCACCAGGAACCCCATAACTGACATTCAGAGCATCCAGCACAATAGCATCAGTCAAATCGCCATCGATTTCATCCGTGGCGGTCACGCCGGAAAGATAGTCCGGTGCAGAATCGGTGTCAGCTAGATAATATTCCGTCTGTATCCCGCTGAATTCAGGAGCGACCGCATCCACAACGGTCACTGCGACAGTGGCCGATGAAGAATTCCCATAGCCATCCTCTGCAGACAGGGTCACAGTGTACGCACCGGGAGAGGAGAAGAGGATGGTATTATCAGCCAGCGTGAAGTCATCAGAAGATTCGCCGGTATCCTTCTGAACATCAGATATGGAAAGGCTCACATCAGAAACTTCGTCTTCTGCAATTGCAAAGAGAGCATTACTCTTGGTGCTGTCATCGGTAATACTGATGGTTTTCCCGTAGTCAACTTCCGTCTCATCCGTCAACGCTGTAAATACCGGCGCAACCGAATCAATCACCGAAACAGGAACAGATGCTGAGACCGTATTCCCGGAGGCATCTTCTGCGACGATCGCTACCGTATACTGTCCCGGTAAGAGAAAGCAGACGGAGGAAGAATCCATTGTAAAGGCATCATCCGATTTTTCTAAAGCAGCCTGGACGCTGTCAATATACAGGGAGACGTCGGAGATTTCATCCTCTGCTACTGCAAAAATAACAGAGTTCTCGTCTTTTGAACTCGAAAGAGCAACAGTGGTACCATATTCTACTTCGATACCATCAGATATTTCTGTGAAGGCAGGTGCGGTCTGGTCAACTACATGGATCACGGTCTGAGCGGTCGACTCATTATTTTGCTCATCTACAGCACTGACTGTAATTGTATAATCACCAGGGGTGCTGAATGTTACAGAGGAGCCATCAGCAGAAATACTTGTCGTATCTGGTGTAACACCTGTAATGGTGACTGAAATGAGGCCATCCCTGTCATCAGTTGCTGTTGCGAATTCACCTGTGGAAATGGTTTCTCCATACCCCACGGTTGCTTCAAATGTCACTAATTCAGGGGGAACAGTGTCAAATGCGACAACGAGTACGACGAATGAGCAGAACAGCGTAACAGCAGCAATCAAAAATGACCGACTTCTGTTTTTTAGCTGTTCACTCTTCTTTACCTTCGAAATAACCCAAAGCAAGAAGCACACAAAAAGGCTTGCTATGGAAAGAAGAAATGCCATGGAAACGATGATATCCATCCTGATCACACTCCCTGATCTGTCTCTGGTTGGTCTATTATATCACATAAATTACGAAAGCGAATGTGTATTTTCAAAAAATCACTGACTTAAGCTATCTTCCGTTCTACGAACCAGCGACCAATGTTGTTCCCGTCCAAGGAGCCATTCCGCTCGAAGAACAGGTAGCTCTGCATCCCGTTGATCCAGACCGTGTAACGATCTCCCTGGCCCCCAGCCTTCATTGCTGCGGCCTGCCGGATGTCGCATACCTGGTCGATTTCATATTTGCAGCCATCCTCCCAGGTGATGATACGAGGGAGCATTACCCCATCGCTTCGGAAGCTGACCACTACATCCACATACACCTTAATATTTTTCATGGCATCTCCATCACGGATTGCACCGTTTGCAAGGCTCATATCCCTGCTCAATTAAATCTTCACGGTCACCGGTATATTCCTGCTTATTCGCTTCGCTCATCTGGTCTACGCTGGAGCAGGAAGGATAATGAAATTTTTTCGTGTTTGTGTTCAGAATGTACGTTGTGCCGCTGCTGGCCTCGTCCTCAGTATCCGGCTCCGCAGTCTCCTCCGCCTCGGCAGTGTCTGCTTTCTCCTCCGTAGAAGAATCGTCTTCCCAACTATCTCCTGTGGCGTAGTCGATCGACACTCCTGGCTGCACGTTGTAGCAATATACATTGAAAAGGATGCCGTCCCCTTCATCCTCTACGGACATTGCCTCCATGAGTACGCCACTGGCTACCAGGTCGTCACCATCGAAAATCGGGGTGACACGATACAGTACATGGTTGCCGGTTTCCTGTACATAGTCAGCGACCATATTCTCAAAGGGCAACATACCCTCAACATTCAGGTAGCGTGTGCCAGTGATCAGGTTCTTCTCGTTGGCGTTTTCTCCGGAAAGCTGATACCCGATCAGGTGGCAGCGATTATAGAGGTAATTGCCATCTACGCAGTCATACTTGACGGTGTGCCAGCCAGATGGTTTGACCGAACCAATGGCACCACGCTCTTCGGTGGGCATTAGGTCTGTACCAATATTGGCTATCGCTACTCCACAGCGTCCCAATGAATCCAAATCACTGTAGGACTCATAGGAAGTTGTGGTCAAATCCGCATCCGTATCCGTGAAATAGGGGACATTATCGTTTACAACAACATAGGGTGAGCCAGAATAATCCGGGATGTTGGAGAGGTCAACTGCTGGGGTGGCAGTTTCCTGGGCAGTAGTCTCTTCCACTTGTTCTGTTTCAGCAGGGACAGTAGCTTCTTCTTCCTCTGGCTCAGATGCCTCTATTGTAGCTGTTTCTTCTGCGGTATCGGTGGGCTCTGTTACAGTGATTTCTTCTTGGACGGCAGATTCCGTAGATACGGTAGAGGCTTCATCGATCGCTGACTCAGAACTGCAGCCAACGAGAAGGGAAAGAACAATACAGCACAGAACGAGTATATGCTTAAACCCCTTTTTCATCTGGTGTATACCTCCATCGTAATTTTTTCATGGGATGAACCCGGAAAGTCCTCTGTGGATTCCAAGCACCATCCATTGCCCATCACGTCTATATCAAAAAACTGGTCACCGGGGTATTTACGATTCCATTTGAATAGGATGATCTTTTCCACCCACTTTTCATAGGGGGCGACAGAAACATTCTCCACGAAGCAGTACTCGCCGGAAGTCGCTTCACTTAAGAAGTTTTCATCCGCGTTCAGCTGGGGGGCATTTGCATCGGCAAATTGCTTTTGTGTGTAGTGGTTTACCCAAAGCCGACTGACAGAGGACAAATCCAAAATGCGCTGGCGCAATACTCGGTCCTGGCTCTGTCGCCGTCTATTAAACATCATGCCGTTCCTATCATCTACGGCTGCTATAATAATCATTTTTCATCTCTCCCCAATTATTGTCCAAGTATTTTTACTGCATTTTTGCAGTATTGGATATAATCTGTGTGCCCCAGCAGTAGCATTTTATCAGCAAGCTCTGATAATGCTGAAAGGAACTCCGCCTGATCCTTCTTCTTTACCTTACAGAAGATGACCTTATATTCCTCGCTGTCTTTCTGGTATTCCTTGCCAAAATAAACTCTGACCTTATGCTTGATGAATAATTGGTCTGCCAGATTCTCTTGCACATCAATGTAAGCATAGTGGTAATAGCGAATCGAAAAATCAGACATTCGACAATAGTTTACGACTGCTTGCGTATCCATTTCGCTTGCCCTTTCGTCACACAATTTGTATCTCTCTAAAGACTACTATCCGTGTCCTATAGGATGTTGAAGTCATATCTTTCCAGCAGATAACGCATTGCAGTACTTTGAAATGTGGTAAGTACAGATATAATTGATATCCTCTGGCTTAATCGCACCACTTTCCAACGCAAACTGTAATAGGTTGTCGGGCAAAAAGGGCTCTTCCTTGACAAAGACTCCGCCGTGTTTTTCAGCCAGATGCCTACTGACAGAATTGCCGGTATATGCACACCACACAAAGTATTGCAAGGGGAACTCCAATGCAGCGTACTGCATGAGCAACTCTGTCGCCTCAAATGCATATCCATTTCCCATATAGCCATCTATAATATCTACGCTGACCTCTGGTGTCCCTGTGTCCAGCTTGCTCAGCTGGCAAAAGCCACAAATATTATTAGTAGCCTTCTCAACTATGGTACAGGCCAACGTTGTATCTTCCTTCATGTAACCCCAAAGGACATTAAATGCCCTATCATCTGCAGCCAGACTGGGGCCAGGGCGTGATAAACTCATAGCCCTATAGATACCTTTGTCATCTTCTATCAGCAAGCGAATTTTCACTTTGTCTGTTTCCCCTAAAAACACATTTTTATCTTCCATCATAGAATTTAGCCCCTCTTCCCACAAATGATTGACCTTCACTCAGCCTGTATCTTCCTGAAGAATCTGCTATCTGGGTTGTATGGGATATTGAAATCATACCCCAGCTTGTTCATTTCCTGCAGCTTGATCAGCATGAGGTTAATGTCTGACCCCAACCGTTGAGACATCTCTACGACATCACAGCCCTGCATAACGAGCTGATACACATCGTCATTGTTCAGAAGAATGTGGGCGCCAAAGGCGTTAGCCTCGTATTCTGAGGAGTCTTTCATTTGAAACAGTACAAACTCCTTCAGCCCATCTTTAGACACCTTCGCAATATCCCGATGCAGTGCGTCATGGCCCAGCTCATGGGCGATGACCATCTGCCGCAGATAAGGGTCCATCCGAGGGTTAAGAAAAATCATACGGTGGTTCCAGCGAAACGTGTACATCCCCAACAAGCGGTCAAAAGCTGGCTCATCGTATATCCAGATACCAAGCTCTCTGGCAATTTTTTCTGCGTCCCTCGTTCCCGCTTGCCGGACGATAGCATTCGCCTTACGGTAAATAGCACAAGAGTCCAAGATTACACCCCCTCAAACATATCGTACCAAAAGGACAGTCCCATAATTAGGACTTTGTGCTGTCCTGACGATATTTTTGGGGCGTGTATTTTTGGTTGTCCTGCTTACAGTCAAAGTAAGCTTTCTGCAGGGCAATCATCACGGCGTCTTTGTCGGCTTCGGATAGTTCACCACCAGCGAACATACCAGACAGCTCAGCGACTAGCCGCTCAGCCTGCCGTTTACCCCTGGGTCCATACTTCTCTGAAGCATCCTCTATGAAGTCCTCATCCTCCGTGAGCAGGTAGTTAATGTCGACCTCGAAGTATTGAGCAAGTGCGGCATATACCTCTCGTTTCCTGGGGTATTTCCCTTCCAGTTCATACCTAGCATAGCTTCTAAGGGTCACTCCGATGGCCTCAGCTACCTCTGTCTGTGATACCTGCTTCTCAGCCCGTAATTGTCTGAGCTTTTCTCCGAACCTCATAGAATTACCTCCTGAAATGATATTGAATTTCTTTTTTTGCATTGACACATGACGTTGAATGTCATATAATCACCATACAAGTAGGACATTCAATGTCATACTCATTGTAGTTCAATGTCGTCTTTGTGTCAAGAGGTGAAATGCAAAAGATGCAAAAAAGAACGATACTACACAGCGATTTGAACTGTTTTTACGCAAGTGTGGAGATGATGCTGAATCCAGAGTTGCGTGGAAAGGCTGTGGCAGTCTGTGGAGCCACCGAGGACAGACATGGGATCGTGCTGGCAAAGTCAGAATTGGCGAAGCAAGCTGGGGTAAAAACAGGCATGGTAAATTGGGAGGCAAGGCAGCGATGCCCCAATCTGATCATTGTGCCCCCACAGTATGACCAGTACTTGAAGTACAGCAAGCTGACTCGCGCTATTTATCAACGGTTCACCGACCGAGTGGAGCCCTATGGAATGGACGAGTGCTGGCTGGATATTACTGGCTGTCAGCACATTTGTGGGACAGGGGTGGAGGCAGCGGAGACGATTCGCCGCACGGTACGAGAGGAGCTGGGCCTGACGGTATCTGTAGGTGTCTCCTATAACAAAATCTTTGCCAAGCTGGGCAGCGACATGAAAAAGCCAGATGCTGTCACGGAGATTACACAGGAAGACTTCAAAGAAAAGGTATGGCCCCTCCCAGCATCGGATCTGCTATATGTTGGCAGAGCAACGGAGGTGAAGCTGTCCCGATATGGTATCCACACGATCGGGGACATAGCTGCATCAGACCCACAGTTCCTGCATAGCATCCTTGGCGTAAATGGTCTGGCCCTTTGGAGATATGCCGCCGGTTTGGACGATGCTCGTGTCATGCACAAGGATTTCGTCTCACCGGTCAAATCCATCGGACACGGCATCACCTGCACTGCTGACCTTGAAACACCAGAAGAGGTCTGGAAGGTCATACTGGAGCTGTCCCAGGATATCGGGCATAAGCTCCGTGTGCATGAGCTGGCAGCCACAGGGGTACAGATCTCCATCCGAAAGAATGACCTGTGCGGTCAGCAATTCCAGGCGAAACTGAACCATGCCACACAGTCACCAATGATAATAGCCAGGAAAGCCCGTGCGCTATTTGAGACGAAGTATAAGTGGGGCATCCCGATCCGAGCGGTCTGTGTACGAGCCATCAATCTGGTACCACAGACTGAGCCAGACCAAATCGACCTATTTATGGACACGGCCTATCTCGACAGACTGGATAAGCTGGACGTCACAGTCGAGGAAATTCGAAGACGATTTGGCAAGAGAGCAATCTATCCTGCCTGTCTCATGGGTGATTTGAAGATGCCTGGTGATGGGAGATGCAGTGTGATTATGCCAGGTGTGATGGGGCACTAAGCCGCACTGTGAAAATTATATGGACGATGACCTCGAATGAATGTATGTACCAAGGAAAGGAGACCGATAAAATTGATGTGTACCCCAGAGAAATTTAGAGTCCAAATCCGAAACAGGAATAGCCCAAAAGCAGTAAAGCCGAGGGTATTCGATGCACTTGTCGAAGGAAGTACGGTCTATCTAGAGGTCAAGGATAAAAAGTCGTGTGAGGTAGTTGCTTTAGATGACGTCCTGCTTCAGATAGCGCAAGCCAAACAACAACAGCAGAATACAAAGACTACCGAGCCCTGATCCGTATCATTACGAGATACTAACTGCCGGAGTCATTAGACAAGCCCATGTGCTTGTTTGATGGCTCCGGCAGTTTTTTGTTTTCAAAACTTTTCAGCGAAATATTTCAAAGTGTCCATTAGGTGAACAGTTTAACCCTTATCCTTTAGCCACAGCAGACGAGAGAGGAGGTGAGCAAGCAAGATGACTGCGAATGAACGGCGAGAAGCTATCCTGGAAGCCCTATGTGTCCGCAGACAGGATACTTACAGTAACCTGGCCCATGAGTTTGGCGTTTCCTACAGCACCATCCGCCGTGATATCGAAGCCCTTGCTTGCTCATATCCGTTAGAACCTGTTCGTGGCCGGCACGGCGGAGGGGTCTATGTAGCAGATTGGTACCACCGCAACAGAAGAACCCTTTCACCGGAACAGGCAGCGCTCCTGAAGAAGCTGGCGCCGGGTTTGGAAGGACGCGACCTGGAGGTCATGAACAGTATCATCAATCAGTTTGCTCCCCATTAACCACGGGAAACACCCCCGTATGATCATGAAAGGTATGGTGAATGACTCATGAGAAAGGTATTTATCTGCTCCCCCTATCGTGGAGACATCGAAAGGAACGTGGCCGCCGCCAGGTGCCATGCTCGTGTTGCTGCGCTCTGTGGCTATTGCCCGGTTGTGCCCCACCTCTTCTTCCCACAGTTTCTGGATGACTCTGACCCCCAGGAGCGCATCCGCAGCATCACGCTTGGCGTTGAGATGATGAAGGATTGCGATGAGGTCTGGCTCTTTGGCAACAGCATCAGCAACGGCATGGCCTATGAGCTGGAGCAGGTGCGTAAGCTGGGCATCCCCGTCCGGCTCTATGACGACCATAGCTGCCGCATCGATCCCTCTACCATGATGATCGATGACCGCATCTCGGACGAGTACCGTCAGGCTGTTCGTGGCCTGAAATACGACTAAGAAAGGATAACGCAAATGAGTGAAATCTACAAGGCCCTCGCAGAAGGGTATGAAAAACTGGCTGTGGCCTACCGCAAGCTGGCTGAAAGTGAACCTGTCACAGAAGCTGTGCCGGACAAGCAGGAAGCCCCTGCACCAGTCACTGTCAGCATCGAAGATGTCCGTGCCGTCCTCGCCAGCAAGACGCAGGCTGGGAAACGCAAGGAGGTCAAGGAGCTGCTTCTCAAGTATGACTCCGGGAAGCTCTCTGGTGTGAAGCCGGAAGACTATGCCGCCCTGTTGGCGGATGCGGAGGCGCTCTAATGGGCGCCCATGCACGGTTCTCTCCTTCGGCGGCAAATCGTCTCATCCATTGTCCTCCCTCACTTGTATTGGGGGAGGAGTTCCCGGATGACGAAAGCTCATACGCTGCGGAGGGGACCGCCGGCCATGCGCTGGCAGAACACCTCATCAGGAAGTACCTGAAGCAACGCACCAAACGACCGGTATCGGATTATTACTCGGACGACCTGCTGGAAGCGGTCGATGAGTATGTGGCCTTCGTGATCAGCGAAATCGAATCCGCTCGGCGGGAATGTGGAACGCCCCTGTTCTCTGTAGAGCAGCGGGTCGATGCATCCAGCTATGTGCAGGACTGCTTCGGCACCGCCGACATGGTCATCGTGACCGATGGGCTGGTACACATTATCGACCTGAAGCTGGGTAAAGGCGTCCCTGTATCTGCAGAGCATAACCCGCAGCTCATGATTTATGGGCTGGGTATCCTGGAGACTGCAGAAATGCTCTATGACACCAAGACCGTTCGGCTGACCATTTTCCAGCCCAGGCTCAACAGCGTCAGCTCATGGGACATCACCCCTGAAGAACTGAAGACCTGGGGCGAAGAGACTCTGCGTCCCGCTGGACAGTCTGCCCTGAACGGTGAGGGTACCCCGAAGGCCGGCAGCTGGTGCCGTTTCTGCAAGGCACGATTCACCTGCCGGGAAAGGGCAAATGAAAGCCTGAAGCTGGCGAAGATGGAGTTCCGTGAGCCGCCCCTGCTGTCTGACGATGAGATCGCAGAGGTGCTGAAGGTGGCGGACGAGCTGTCCAAATGGGCATCGGATGTCTACGCCTACGCACAGGACCAGGCCATCGTCCACCAT
>Ga0192276_1066_pt1 | contig 24343 bp, 35 predicted proteins | sample Koala_Koa24_I3_FD_131263 | JGI IMG/M metagenome (GOLD analysis project Ga0192276, IMG submission 131263) | Enriched cells from koala feces incubated with labeled cellulose particles, San Francisco Zoo, California, United States - Koala_Koa2-4_I3 ...
TGCTTCTAATTTGATATGATATTAAAAGATTTATGCTACAATCCACGAGTATAGTTGTTGATAGTTGCATACCAATGTATTCAAGTTTATATACAAAAACTCCGTGGCTACGTGCTTACGGAGTTTTTAAAAAAATACATTTCAATTCTTACACCCATTTGGGTATAAGAACTATCTCCTAATAAATTGTCTAATAATAGTTGCATTATTACCTCTGTGAATCTATTCTAAGGTAGGCTTATAGTAATATATTTAAAAGTATAAACATACTTTTATAGTAAAACTATAAGGGGGCTTAATATATATGAGAAAATCTTTATTGAACAATAAGGTTAAAGGACTTATGATAGCATTAATCTTAGTAGGTGCTTGTGTAGGGATATCGTATGTTAATCAAAAGGTTTCTAGTGAAAGCATTGCTTTGACATCTACGACGCCTAGTAAGTCCGATAGGATAGTTATATTAGATGCTGGACATGGTGGAATGGACGGAGGTTGCTCAGCACAAGATGGCACTGTAGAAAAGGATATTAATCTAAACATTCTATTGAACCTTAGGGATATGCTTACGGCATCGGGATATACAGTAGAGGTTACTCGTGATACGGATATATCTATACATGATAAGGGGATTGAGGGTATAGCCAATCAAAAAAGTTCAGATATGGATAATCGCTTAGCATTATTTAATAAGTATGACAATGCTATATGCATCTCTATACATCAAAATCTATTTACCGATAGTAAGTATAGTGGTGCTCAAATGTTCTACTCTGATACCAATCCTAAGAGTGAAACCTTAGCTAATATATTACAGAATAAGTTCGTAGAATATCTACAGCCAGACAATCAACGTGAGATAAAACTCTGTGGTAAGGAACTGTTTCTATGTTACTTTAGTGAAAACCCCACAGTTATGGCAGAGTGTGGATTTTTATCTAACCCTGAAGAGGCAGAACTTCTAAAAGATAGTGAATATCAAAAGAAGGTAGCCTTTACAATATATTCTGCCATAAATGAGTATTACTCTAGTATATAGTGTTGCATTTCTTTAGATTCTATTGTATAATTAATATCTAAGGAGTTGATTAAAGTTATGGCAAAGTTAAAAAGTATATTCGTATGTAATCAATGTGGTTTTGAAAGTTCTAAGTGGAATGGTAGGTGTCCAAACTGCGATGCTTGGAACTCCTTTGAAGAAGTAACTCCTACCGACTACAAGGTTAGTGGTAAGTCGGTTAGTATCTCAAGTGTAGATTTATCTAGTAAGATACAAGAGATTTCAACCATATCTACTAACGATGATATTAGATACAATACAGGTAACTCTGAACTTGATAGGGTTCTAGGTGGTGGATTGGTTAAAGGCTCTATAGTACTATTGGGTGGTGAGCCTGGCATAGGTAAAAGTACTCTTCTATTGCAGATATGTCAACATTTGGGTGAAAAGTTTTCAATTTTGTATGTATCGGGTGAGGAAAGCGTTAGACAGATTAAAATTAGAGCCGTTCGCATGAACGTTAATAGCAAGAATCTATACCTACTATCTACTACGGACGCACAAGCCGTATGCGATACTATAGTATCTACTAAGCCTAATATAGTTATCATAGACAGTATTCAAACTATGGGACTATCTCAAATAAGCTCTAGTCATGGAAGTATCACTCAAGTACGTGAGTGTACTAATCTATTTATGCATACTGCTAAGAATGAAGAGATTCCTATATTTATAGTTGGTCATGTAAACAAAAATGGTGCTATTGCTGGTCCTAAGGTTATGGAACATATTGTCGATACTGTACTATACTTTGAGGGTGAAAGGAATTTGAGCTATAGAATACTTAGAGCCGTTAAAAATAGATATGGTTCTACCAATGAAATAGGTGTCTTTGAAATGGCTGATAATGGCTTAAAAGAGGTGTCTAATCCATCTCAAATGCTATTAGATGGTCGCCCTATTGGAGTATCTGGAACGTGTGTAGCTTGTATTATGGAAGGCTCAAGACCCATCTTAGCTGAAGTTCAAGCACTATCCACTAAGAGTAGTTTTTCTGTTCCTCGTAGAATGGCTACTGGTTTCGATTTCTCTCGTATGGCTATACTCATAGCAGTATTAGAAAAACGTACGGGATTATTTTTCTCTACGTTAGACGTATATCTAAACGTTGTAGGTGGCTTTCGCCTAGATGAACCTGCATCTGACCTACCAGTTGCTTTAGCTATATACTCTAGTGTGGTGAACGTTCCACTAGATGAAAAACTTATGGCATTTGGTGAAGTAGGTCTTGGTGGTGAGGTTAGGGGAGTATCTCATATGGTGCAACGATTAAGAGAGGCTCAGCGTATGGGTTTTCAAACTTGCATAGTACCTAAACAGAATCTAAAAGAGATTAACGTTAGTGACTATACTATGAACATAGTAGGAGCATCTAACCTAAAGCAAGTATTCGGAAGTATTAAAGAAAGGTGATTATTTTAAAATGTCTAATAAGAATGGTTTGGAAATAGAAAGAAAGTTCTTGATAAGGTATCCTAACTTTAATGTAATACATTTTCAATCTAAGGTAGATATCTCACAATCTTATTTAGTTAGAAACAGTACAGATGTTGAAAGGCGTATTCGTTCATGGTCAGAGGGTGGCTCTACTAAGTACTTTTATACAGAAAAAAAGTTCTTGACAGGGCTTACCCGTCAAGAAGTTGAAAGAAAAGTATCTAAAAGTGAATATGATACCCTTAAACTAGAGGTAGATGGCTCAATAGTTACCGTAGAAAAATCTAGGTATACCATAGACTGTAAAGGCTTAACTTTTGAAGTGGATACCTATCCATTCTCTAAAAAACTTGCCATCATGGAAGTTGAACTTGAATCTGAAACGCAAGGGTATACCATTCCAGAGGGCATTAAGGTAGTTAAAGAGGTCACTGGTATATATGACTACGCTAACATTCCATTATGTGAAAGCCAAAGCTTTCCCGAAGATGCCTTATATTAAGTCTATTGCTTTTTTTAGTTGCTCAATGTCCTTGTGCGTGTAGACTGTGTCGGTTACACCTTTAGATGCGTGTCCCGTTAGTCTTTCAATGGATACTTTATTAGCGTCGGCATTGCTTAACAAAGTTACGAAAGTATGCCTAGTATCGTGTGGAGTATGTTCCATGCCGTATATTTTCATAGCACGTTTAAACTTATATATAAATTGATTATAGTTCATAGGTGAACCATCTTCATTGATTACTAAGTACTCTCTGCCATCGGATAGGATATCTTCTATAAGTGGGATAATCTTCTTATTGCAAGGGACTTTTCTACCCTTACCAGCCTTAGATTTCATTCCACCAGTAATAACATAGTCCTCTGAGATGTCTGTACGCTTTATAGATATAAACTCCGATGCTCTAAAGCCTGTGTATATCATTATGTATATGTACTGTCCAAACTCATCTAAAGCATACTTTAGGGTTTCAATCTCATCTAATGAGAATGGAACTTTTTCTTTCTTATCATCTATCTTAGGGACTTTCACCATAGCAGATATATCTTTATTGACTATTTCGTGGAAGATAGCATATTTATACAGTTCGCAGAACGTTAGCTTTAATTGATTTAGAGTAGCTTTTTTACAAGTCTTTTTTGCAGTATCTATGCATAGTTGCAGGTCTTGTAGAGTTATCTCATTAAAAGTTTTATAGTATAGTGTTTTCATATGAGTATTATACAAACTTCTAACATTTTTATATCTACTAGAGGACAATTTCTCATCTAACTTCCAGTTGAACCATCTTTCAAAGACCTCATTAAAGGTTGGTGGTCTATCTGGATTCGTTCCATATACTCTATTATACTCAGACAGTGCCTGAAGAGCTTCTTTTTTAGTTTTAAAATATCCTATAACCTTATATATTGGTTGATTCTTATCATTAAAGCCTATGGTCTTTTTTGCTGTGTACGGATTCCTACGCTTTCCCGATAGTTTATATACAGTTCCATATCCGTTTGGCATACGCATAGACGTTCCACCTCCAAAGTAAAATTTTATGACACTAAAAAGTTCATTACTACTATTATACACCATTGAGTACGGTTTTGACAAGTGCAATGTGAAAATATTCCCTAAAGAAAATCCAAGCCTTTTTGTGGCTTGGATATCTTTGTACTAAGTGAAATCTATCTGTGCATATTGTCCATATCGCATAGGTCAGCGAAAGTCATATCGTTTTCCACATTATCTCTTGCTAAATCGTTGTCAATGACTGGATACACTTCGGAGATTGGTTTCTCTACCTTATCCGTTGCGTGTGGTACTGCATGATAAACCTTTAAACTTGGTGATTCTGTACCTGCAATAATTGGATTCACTTTTGCTTTTCCATGCTTTGCCTTTCCTTGAATCTCTGGAACTGGTGGAACATCATTCTTAGACGATGTATGAGTATATTCAGGACGTTTCATTCCTTGTTTAGACATCTTTTATCACCTCAATACTATTATTGCACATAGTAAAAAAATATTCCACACAGTAGAAAGCTTGTCTTGAGTTTTACAATTCTCACAATAATGTTAATATTATTTTGTGAAGTATTGTTTATTGACACTATTAATATTTAGTGATATAATCTAGTTGTAATATTTATACCGTAGGAACACTAAACTTTTAACTATGTGTTCCTTACTTGACCATTTAGGAGGATTTTTTATGGAAGCTAAAGATTATATAGTAAAACGCATAGATGGTGACTATGCCATACTATCTAGAATAGATGATTCTACCGAGGACGAAATATTGGTGGCTAGAGCATTACTTCCAGACCAGATAGACGAGGGTTGCAAACTACATTGGGAAAGTTTAGAGTATTCTATTATAGAATAGCATCTTTAAAGAATTTGGTGTTGTAATTTTCATGAGTAGGTGCTATAATATACTTTAGATTATTAACTTTTAGAAAGATGTGATATATTTACTATGAAAAAATGGGTAGCTAAATCTTGTGATGTAAATGTGGTTAATATGTTGATAAAAGAAACGACAATCAATCCACTATGTGCAAGTGTTATTACTGCTAGAGGTGTAACCTCTAAAGATACTGCCGTAAACTTCATTCAACCTTGTGAGATAGAAAGTCCTTTAAGTATGGTAGATATGTCTAAGGCTATAGATGTTCTTAACCATCATATAGATATAAGCTCTAAAATATGTATCTTTGGTGACTATGATTGTGATGGCATTACATCTACGGCAATGCTTAAAACCTACCTAGAATTTTTAGGTGCAAATGTTTTTACATACATTCCTGAACGTTCTGAGGGCTATGGTATGAATATAAATGCTATCGATAAGATTAATGAACAGGGTGCTAATCTAATTATTACGGTAGATAATGGTATATCGGCACATAATGAAGCTGAGTACATATATAGTTTAGGTATGCAGTTGATAGTTACCGACCATCATCAACCTAGTGAAACGCTCCCACGAGCCGAGGCTATAGTAAACCCTCATAGAAAAGATTGTCCATCTAAGTTTAAGAATCTCTGCGGTGCGGGGGTAGTGTTTAAATTGATTATGGCACTAGAGGGCAATGATTATAACTCTGTATTGGAACAGTTTGGCGATCTAGTTGCAATCGCTACCATTGGTGACGTAGTAGAAATATCTGGTGAGAATAGAAAGCTTGTACATGACGGACTACAATACATAAAAGATTCTGACAGAATAGGCATATTAGCACTATCTGAAGTTGCTAACATAGATTTAGAAACCATAGACTCAACTAAGGTTGCTTTTGGTATAGTTCCTAGAATCAATGCATCGGGAAGATTTGGTTCTCCAAAGACTGCATTGGCTCTTTTAACCTCAGAAGATGAGTCAGACGCTTTAAAACTTGCACAACAACTATGTGACTTGAATAATCAACGTAAGTCTACCGAAGATAAGATTATGCAAGAGATTGCCTTACAGATAGAAAGTAATCCTAAGATTTTAAATGAAAGGGTGTTAATATTTAGTGGTAACAACTTTCATCATGGCGTTATAGGAATAGTAGCCTCAAGAATCTGTGAGAAGTATGACAAACCTTGCTTTGTAATTTCCAATGAAGAAGAAAGTTCCTCTAGGGGGTCAGCTCGTGGAATAGGTAGTTTTTCAATATTTAAATGTTTAGAATATTGCTCAAGTGTGCTAGAACGTTTTGGAGGGCATCAAGGAGCAGGAGGTTTTTCTCTTAAAACAGAAAATCTTCAAGAGTTTACTAAACTTATACTACAGTATGCAGATGATACTTTTAACATAATGCCTAGAACATCATTCAATATAGATAAGGTTATATCACCTAATGAGATAACCTTAGAGAATATTAAAGGGCTTTCTATATTAGAACCTTTTGGCGAGGGTAACAAAGAACCTACCTTTGCCATTATGCACTGTAAACTATTAGAAGTTCTACCATTAGCTAACAATACTTCTGTTAAGTTTAAAGTACAGTATCAAGGGAAATATTTAGATATACTATGCTTTAGAAAGTCTAGTGAGGAAATATTCTTAAGGAAGAATTCAATGTGCGACTTCTTAGTTAAACTGTCGATTAACTTTTTTAAAGGTAGAGAAAGCATAACTATTATGGCTATAGATTACAGAATGTCGGGAGTGAATCAAGCTAAATTTTTCTCTGCTTTAGATATATATGAAAGGTTTTCCTTGGGAAAGGATATATCTAAGACGTACTATGAAAAGATTACTCCATCTTATGATGATTTGAAACTTGTATACTCTTATATCGCCAGACTTAAGATTACAGACACTGAAACTCTATTCTTAACCATAAATAAGGATAGCATGAACTACTGCAAACTAAGGCTCTGTGTTGATATATTTTATGAACTTGGACTCTTAAAGTTTGACGTTACTAATCAAGCCGTTACCATAGTTTCGGTTGATAATAAGGTTGACTTGAACGGCTCAAGTATATTGAGGAGGTTGAAAGATTATGGTGAATAACAAGATTGCCCCTATTACTACTTGTGATTTGAAAATGTTTCTTAATAAGTTGACAGAAAGCGATAAGTACAATACTAGCAAGATTATTACTGCTTACAAGGTGGCTGAACAAGCTCATAAGAATCAATTCAGAAAGTCGGGTGAACCTTATATCATACACCCTCTATGTGTTAGTATGATTCTCCTTGAGTTGGGCATGGATACCGATACTATATGTGCTGGTATGCTCCATGATGTTGTAGAAGATACTGACATGACCTTAGATGAAATTCGCAAACAGTTTGGTCAAGACGTTGCTATGCTCGTAGATTCTGTTACTAAGTTGGGTAAAATACCTTACTTTTCTAAGGAAGAACAAGCCGCCGAAGATGTACGAAAGATTGTTATAGCTACTGCTAAGGACATTAGAGTTATAATTATAAAGTTGGCAGACAGACTCCACAATATGCGAACACTTCAATACAGAACCGTAGATGGTCAACTACGTACTGCTCGTGAAACTATGAATATATTCGCACCTATTGCTCATAGGTTGGGTATATATGCTATTCAAAATGAGTTAGAAGAGATATCTTTTAAGTACTTAGACCAGTACGCTTATCAACAGATTGAGGGTATGCTTGAATTAGATAAAAAAGAACGTGAAAATTTTATTGAAGTTATAAAAGATGAGATTAGAGCTGAGTTTAAAAAATATCCCGATTACAAGTTTCTTGAAAATGCTACTATAGATGGTAGAGCAAAGAGCATATATAGTATCTATAAAAAGATGTTCATTCAAAAAAAACGCTTTAATCAACTATATGACAAGTATGCCGTTAGAATTATTGTAGATGACCAAAGCCAATGTTATGTGGTATTAGGTATCATTCATAATCTATTTACACCACTTCCTAACCGTGTGAAAGATTATATCGCTAATCCTAAACCAAATATGTATCAATCGTTGCATACTACCGTAGTGGGTAAAGATGGCATAGCTTTTGAAATACAGATTCGTTCGTGGGAAATGCATCGCAATGCCGAGTACGGTATAGCAGCTCACTGGAAGTACAAAGAACGCATAAAGATAGAAGATACTAGGTTCGATAACAGAGTTAATTGGTTTAGAAATATCATTGAGGCTCAACAATCTTGTGATGACGTTGAAAGTATAGTCGATATGATTAAAGATGAACGTATGAACGATGATATTTTAGTTATGACCCCTAAGGGTGACCCTATTACTATGCCTAATGGCTGTACTATAATAGATTTCGCTTATAAAATCCATACCGAAGTTGGTCATAAAGCTATGGGTGCTAGAGTTAATGGTTCTATAGTCCCTCTTGAATATAGAATAAGTACTGGTGATATTGTGGAAATAATTACTAGCAAAGACCCTAACAAAGGCCCTAACAGAGCTTGGCTAAACATTGCTACTACTACTGAGGCTAAAACTAAGATTAGAACTTGGTTTAAAAAGGAAAAGCGTGAGGAGAATATCTTGCAGGGCAAGGATATGATTGACCGTGAGTTTAAACGCAACAAAATGAATATCCCTGAAGAAGATATGTATAACTTCCTCTGTGATGACTTTAAACGTTATAATTGCGAAACTTTAGACGATTACTATGCATCGGTTGGCTATGGTGGAATTATTATTTCCAAAATTATACAAAGACTTAAAAATAAGTACGACAAACTATATACTCCACACAATGTTGAACAGATTAATGTTAAGCCATCTAAAAAGTCTAAGGAGATTAATTCTCATGGTATTGAGTTTGAAAACGGTCTTGACAATTGCGAGATTAAAATTTCTCAATGTTGTAGTCCTATGCCTTATGATGAGATAGTAGGTTTTATAACTAGAGGTAAAGGTGTATCTATTCATAAGAAAACTTGTCCTAACTATAAGGCAGCCATTCGCAAAAACGCTGATATGAATCGTTGGATTGAAGCTCATTGGCGTGAAAGTAAGTCGGAATACTTTCAAGTCAACATGGAAGTTGTGGCTATTGATAGAATCGGCTTAGTGTACGATATCACTTGCATTATGACTGAATCACGTATTATGATTAAACACTCATCTTCTGGAACATCAAAGAATAAAAACGCTATCTTTAGAGCAAGTATATACATCGCAAATATAGAACAGCTTAACAACCTATTCGATAAACTTAAAAAGGTAGATGGAGTTATCAGTGTAAATAGAGTATAATCTTATATGGTGGAACGCCCCTTGGACGTTCCTAATTTTAACACAATCAGTAAAGGAGTATTTTTATGAAAGTTATAACTTTTCCCGTTGGAGAACTTAGAGCAAACTGTCATGTGGTTGTAAATGAAGAATTAAATCAAGTGGTATTAGTAGACTGTGGGGGTAGTGCTATAAAACTTATGGACTATATTACAAAGAATAGTCTTACCGTTAAAGCTATACTATTGACACATGGACATTATGACCACTTTGAGGGAGTATCTTACGTTCAAAATAAGACTAACTGCAAGGTGTATGTTAGTCAAAAGGATAGCTATATGGTTACTAGTAATATCCATTCGTTGGCTAGAAGTTTAGACTATGATTCATTTTATCCTATTAAAAGTTTTGAAACCGTATCCAACGGTGATATTATCCATGAGGCTGGATTTAACTTTGAAGTGATATCTACTGAGGGGCATACTGCTGGAAGTGTTTGCTATATATGTGAAAACTGTCTATTCACTGGTGATACTTTATTTAAACACTCTATGGGCAGAACCGATTTCCCTACTGGTAACTATTTCGATATGCAAAAATCTCTGAAGATGCTATATAATCTTAAAGGCAACTACAGAGTGTATACGGGTCACAACGATAATACTACCTTACAAGAAGAAAGAAAGTTTAATCCATATATGTTAGACGCTATAGATGATGACCTATACTCTTATTAACCATTAACCTATAACTTAAAAGGAGATTATTTATTATGAATTTAGATGAAGTTTTAGAATATTTGAACAATCAAAAAGAGGTTGTAGCACTATCTGAAGTTCATAAACAGATGCACCTATATAATGCAGAAGCTCAAAAGATTACTATGGAGATTAATAACAAATATCATGAACATGATGAACTTTGCAAACTCTTCTTTGAATTGATAGGTAAACCTTTAGACTTGACTTTTAATCTATTTCCACCATTCTATACAGATTTTGGAAAGAATATCACGATAGGTAAGAACGTCTTTATCAACTCAAGTTGTCATTTTCAAGACCAAGGGGGCATTACCATACAAGATGGTGCTTTGATAGGTCATAACGTTACTATCGCTACTTTAAATCATGGAATTAAAGTCGAAGATAGGCATAATCTATATCCTAAGCCTGTAGTGGTTGGTAAAAACGTTTGGATAGGTTCTAACTCTACAATATTGCAAGGTGTAACCATTGGTGATGGTGCTATTGTAGGTGCTGGTTCTATAGTTACTAAAGATGTTCCATCTAACTGTATAGTAGTAGGAAATCCTGCAAGGTTAGTTAGAAAAGTAGAGTAGCATGAAGATGTATACATTATGATATTAATCACATGAAAAGAGGTTCATATATAGTGGAAAAACTTTTGACCATCATCTTAAATGGTAATACCTTTAAGTATGAAGTAGAGGCTACCGTTAAGATATTCTATCCTGCGACACAGTTTAACATACTATACGATACAGACTTAGATACTATATCAGGTGACTATGTATATACTAACATGAGCGTTACTTCGGATAGTAAAACCTTACTCAACGTTAGAGTTAGCATTAAAGGAGATTCTCATGAGGAAAGTATGACCTTTAACTCTCTACAAGAAAACATGAAAGATGAGTTTGAATATCATATGTGTAGACTTATATATATATGTTTACATCGATTGACTGGTAAGGTATCGGCATGGGGACTCTTAACGGGTATTAGACCCGTTAAGAAGTACATTAAACTCATACAAGATGGACTATCTAAGGGGGAGATTATATCCCACATGAAAGATGTATACTTAGTTAGTGAAAAGAAGTCTAACTTAGCTTATCGTACTGCTATAGTTCAGATACCTATATTAAATTCCATTGAGCCTAATAGGGTGAGTGTATACATATCCATACCTTTTTGTACTACTAGATGTGCTTATTGTTCGTTCGTATCGCATTCTATAGAGAGTGCTAAAAAGTTGATTCCAGACTATATTTACTTCCTATGTAAAGAGATTGAAATAGTAGGGGAGTTAGTTAAAAAGCATAATCTAATTGTAGATACTATATACTTTGGTGGTGGTACGCCTACTTCCCTAGAGGATTTTCAACTTCGCACCATTATGGAAAAGGTTCAACGATGTTTTGACCTATCTTATGTGCGTGAGTACTGCGTTGAGGCTGGTAGACCCGATACCATTACTAAGTCTAAACTAGAGGTTATTAAACAGTTCGGCGCAGATAGAATATCTGTAAATCCTCAAACCTTTAATGATGACGTACTAAACACTATCGGCAGAAAGCACTCGGCACAACAGACCATAGACGCTTATAATCTAGCTAGAAGTGTAGGCTTTGAAAATATCAACATGGATTTGATAGCAGGGTTACCTTCCGATACCTTAGACAGCTTTAAACATACCTTAGATACTTCCATAGCGTTGAATCCAGAGGCTATTACCGTACACACTCTAACGTTGAAACGTTCTGCTACTCTATTTGAAGATGTTATTGGCAGAGAAAACGTAAACAATCCAGTAACCAATATGGTAGATTACAGCGTCGATAGATTAACATCTTGCGGATATTTCCCATATTATATGTACAGACAGAAAAATACTGCCGACAACCTTGAAAACGTTGGATATTCAAAACCTAACATGGAAAGTTTGTACAATGTATACATTATGGACGAAATACAAACCATCTTAGGCGTAGGGGCTGGAGCATCTACTAAGTTGGTTGGCGGTGAACACAACATAAGCAGAGTCCATAACTATAAGTTTCCATATGAATATATTAATCGCTTCGATGAACTTATGTTGAAAAAGTCTGCTATTGAAGATTTCTTTAATGGCAAATAGCAATAACAGATAAACACTACATCAACTTTTGCATATTGACAGAATGTTAAATTAAGAGTATAATCTAAAGTGTATATATAGCTTTTGCTACTATCGAAAGGAGATAATTTTATGGCTAACAACCTATTTGATGATTTTAAGATTGAAAACATAGCTAAAGAAGTGCAAAAATGCGTCGATGTGGTCGCTGAAAAGACTGATGAGGCTTTTAAAGGTTCTAAAACCTATGTTCAAAAGGTTCAATCTACTACTAAGTTGAGTAATCTATACGAACAGTTAGGTAAGGCTCACTATATGACTGCTAGTGGTCAATGTGACCAACGCAAAGAGATTGCTGAAATTATGGAACAGATTAGCGACATTCAAGACGATATAGATGAGGCTGACAGAATACTTAACAAGGATACCTCTATTAGGTGTAACGTTTGCAAAAAAAAGAATCCTCCATCTAGTAAGTTCTGTTCTCGATGTGGTGCTAAGTTAGATGACGATGAGTAATAGTTTAGTTAAGAATCAAATTGTAGAAGTAACTATAGAAGATATCACCACTGATGGTAACGGTGTAGGCAGATATAATAATACCGTTATATTTGTGCCAATGACTACTATCGGCGATATTATCAATTGCAGAATAGTTAAAGTGTTAAAGAACTATTGCTTTGGTATAGTCGATAGTTTTGTAAAGTTATCTGGTGACAGAATCTCTCCAGACTGTGAGGTGTTCTCTAAGTGTGGTGGGTGTTCATTTAGACACATAGAGTATACCTCTGAACTTAAGATTAAACAGACATGGGTTGAAAACGTCTTTCAACGCATTGGAAATGTATCGGCAGAGACTCTGCCGATAGTTTCTTGTAATAGTAGAAATTGTTACAGGAATAAAGCACAATATCCAGTGGGTAGGGATTCTAACGGTAAGGCTATATGTGGATTCTATGCAAAACGTAGCCACAGAATCGTTCCTTACATAGATTGTAAGTTGCAACCTACAATCTTTTCAAAGATAGTAGACTTCATTATTGAACATATTAACAACCATGATGACAACCTTAAATTATCTCCTTACGATGAGATTTCAAATACTGGAGAACTTAGACATATCTATATTAGGCAGGGATATCATAGCAAACAGATTATGGTATGCTTAGTATGTAAGAGTAATATATCTAAAAAACTTAAATGTTTGACAGAAAGTCTAGTCCATACCTTTAATGAGATATCTACAGTAGTTCTAAATATAAACTCTAAGAGTACTAACGTTATATTAGGTGATAAGAATATTACTCTATATGGTAAGGGTTACATCTCCGATACCATGTGTGGCAATATGATAAATCTATCGCCTATGGCATTCTATCAAGTAAATACATCACAAGCGGAAGTTTTGTACTCTATTGCAAAAGATTTTGCAAACGTATCTAAAGATGATATACTTCTTGACCTATATTGCGGTACTGGTACTATTGGATTATCTATGGCTAAAGATGTTAAACACTTAATAGGTGTGGATATAGTTAAGCAATCCATTGACAACGCAAAGATAAATGCCATACAGAATGGAATATCTAATGCTGAATTCTTTTGCGGTGATGCTGGTATCGTTGCATCAAAACTCGCTAAAGATGGTCTATCCCCTGATATTATTACCATAGACCCCACTCGCAAGGGTTGTGACCGCTTGGCTATAGATACTATAGTATCTATGAACCCTAAACGCTTAATCATGATTTCTTGTAATCCTGCAACCGCTTCCCGTGATTGTAAGATTTTTCAATCACTTGGCTACAAAGTTCAAAAAGTGCAACCCGTCGATATGTTCCCTTGTACTGCCCACGTTGAGTGCGTCGTGTTGATGACAAGGAAGTAAGATAAAACCTATTTCATACCTGTCTGAATAATCATGTCATCAAATCCTCGATAGTTTTATGAATATCTTCATCAATGCAGATAGATTGTGCTTTGATTTCAAACGGAACACCAGCCTGTCCGTAATTTAGGCATACAAAAGTCGCATTTGGATTTTCGGCTGTCATCTGCCAGAATGGATACTTGATAATTACAGGTGTATTGAAGCCGACACCGAGTTCAAGGAAAACAATACGCTGATATTTATGGACACGGATAAAATTTTCATAATGCTCTGTTGCTTTATCCCAGCCACTATCCTGCACAAAAGTATCATCTGCTCTGAGATTCATTGACATAGGCTTACTGCATTTTGGACATTTGGGAATTAATTCTGTCGGAACAGACATTTTCAGCTTATTATTAGCTGGGAGTATCAGTTCGTCATTATTTCCGATTGTAAATCCCTGTGCAAGTACCATTTTTCTGATAACAGTTTCGTTATCGTAGGTATCATAGTGACAAGGTTCACTGCATTGAAACAAACCATAATCGCCCTGTGTGTAGAATAAACGCTTTTTATCAAATCCTGCTTTCTGAAAGCAGTGGTCAACATTGGTAGTCAGTACAAAGTAATCCTTATCCTTAACAAGAGCAAAAATATTCTCATAGGTTGACTTCGGAGCATTCATATAGCGATTGATGTAGATATATCTTGACCAATACGCCCAGTATTCTTCAGGAGTCTGATAGGGATAAAATCCGCCCGAATACATATCTTCAAATTGATATTTCTTTGCAAAATCGGAAAAATATTTTTCAAAACGTTCTCCGCTGTAAATAAAGCCTGCCGATGTGGAAAGCCCAGCACCTGCACCAATTATAACTGCATCAGCCATTTCGAGTGCGGACTTCAAGCGTTCAATCTGTGCCGAGAAGTTCTCTGTAGATTTGTAAGTCTGTGTCCTTAAAAACATTAAATATCACCTCTATATTGCTGTGTTCTTTGAATTTTTTTACTGTATCTACTGTAATTTCAGCTGCTCTTTGATTTGGAAACATGAAAACTCCCGTAGAAATACAGCAGAATGCAATTGATTTTAAGCCATTTTTTTCCGCAAGTTCAAGGCATGATTTATAGCATGATTCAAGCAGTTTTTCGTGCCTTTCTGTGAGCCTGTCCTCTACAATTGGACCAACAGTGTGAATAACATACTTACTCGGCAGATTGAAAGCGGGAGTAATTTTTGCCGAACCTGTTTCCTCCTCATGCCCTTTCTTTTCCATAATCTCAAAGCAAGTTGCACGAAGCTGAATACCTGCAAAAGTGTGAATACAATTGTCAATACAGCTATGATTTGGACGGAAACAGCCGAGCATCTGCGAGTTTGCAGCGTTGACGATAGCATCACATTTCAGCGTACTAATATCGCCTTGCCAAAGGTAAATGCCTTTCTCAATGGGTGTCAAATCATGGTAATCCGTGATACCCCTTGATTCATTTTCTTCTTGAAGATATTCGTCTTGAATCTGCATAAAGTCAAGAGTTGTTTCCTTGGGCATACGGATATTGAATAACGCTCTGAGTAACTGTTTCTGCTCATCTTCATTTATCGGTATGTCCATTGAAGAATAACGCTTATCTTCATCGAGAAGGTAGCGTATTAAAAATTCTCGTTTTTTGGTATGGTTCATTGAAATCACCTACATAAATTTAGATTTTCTATTCTCGATACCCTCTGTAAATGTACTGAATTCTGTTCTTATATTGTTACTACGATTTTTTCGTCAACTCTATGATTATCCATATCATAAAGGGCAGTAGAAATATCGCTGAAATTATACTTCGCACCGATTAAAGGTGTGATTTTATGCTCATCAATGAATGAGAAAATATCATTCATAACTGTCTGTGTCGGATAGTTTGAAAAGAACCCTGTCAGATACACTCCGTTGGGAATGAACTTTATAGGGTCGAAGTTATTCAGAGCGTAGACATTGCCGAGAACACCTGTATTGCACACGATACCGCCTTTTTCTACGGCATTCAGAGTGTCAGAAAGAGTTTTTACGCCGACAAGTTCAAGTGCTTTGGTAATGCCGTGAACCTTGCCTAAAAGCTGTCCGTCATCAACGATAGCAGTATCGACATCGCTGATTAACGGCAGTTTATTTTCACGATGTGTTGTAGCAATGACCTTACAGCCAATTGCTTTCGCAATCTGTATCGCTGAATAGCCAAGTGCACAGGTTGCTCCACGAATTAGCAGAGTATCTTTCTTTTTCAGCTGTAAACAATCGAAAAGAGAACCCCAAGCCGTAAACCATGTTTCAGGTACAGCTGCCATGCTTACCCAATCAAGATTTGTATCAACGGCAAATACATGATGAGTCGGCAACAAGGCATATTCTGCATAACTTCCATTGAAACTTCTGCCCATGCCACCCATAAGAGCCACTACTTTTTGACCGACAGAAAAGTCGCTGTCAGAAGAATCGGCAATCTCACCAACGCACTCAATACCAGGAATAATCGGTTTGCTGATATAGTCAGCCTGAATCTCTTTCAATCTTAAAATCTGTTCGGAATGATTCAAACCGAATGCTTTTACCTTGACAAGTACCCAGCCGTTTTTTACCTTTGGTACTTCTGTTTCAGAAAGCATTACATTTTCGGCTTTTGTTATTTTGTTCAGTACAACTGCTTTCATCTTCTTACCTCTTTTCTTAAATTACTGAATCAGATGCAGGAGTAACAGATGCACTCAGACGAATCATTTCCTTGAATTTGATATATCCTAAAATCTGCACTTTTTTCGATGCAAACAGTTCCTTACAAAAATTTTTATCTCTTGCAGTGAAAAAGTATATCGCATCTTCCTCATAATGGATTGCACTGATATTTCTTACTTGTGGATTTCCACATTCATCAACGGTTGCAAATACCAATACACCAACATATTGTAGTTTTTTAAGGCAAGTAGCTAAATCCATATTTATACACCCTTTCTAAACAATTCGCTGTTTTCATCTGCCCAGCATTGTGGGTCGGCAGAGTAGAAATCTCCGTTAGTACCCTTTGCAACTGCAGGACAGCCACGACAGAACGCAAGGAGCTTACACTTCGCACACTTGCTGAATTTTGTGTACTCTCTGTAATATTCCATACTTGTTACCCATACATCGGCAAGTCTGTCCTCAAAGATATTACCGACTTTGCTTTCGGCAACTCTACGACAAGCGTAAATATCACCCGTTGGGAGAATGGTAATGTGGCAGTTTCCACAGTTACAGCCACCATAAATCATACCGTCCTTTGTTTCAGGAAGATTGAATGTGCCGTTTTCATAGTCAAAAAGTGTCCAGAGGTGGTCTTTTTTTATTGAAATAGGTGTGACAGCCCTGTGCCTCATAAAATTTAAATTTCTCGTCACACTTTGCAATGAGTTCTCTGTATTCCTGTGCGGTCATGGTTGCATTAAGGTCACCGCCACTTGGAACATATCTCGAAAATGCGAAAATATCAACCTCATTTTCCACAACAGTATCAATGATACCTGTGATATCTTCAAGATTTGTCTTTGATACAGTTGTCATGATAACGCTCTTGATTCCTGCATTTTTAATGCACTTGATTTTCTCAAGTGTACAGTCAAAACAGCCTGGCTTTCTGAACCAATCATGCAGTTCACATAGACCATCAAGTGACATCTGATACTTTTCACAGCCGTATTCTTTCAGACGCTTACAGACTTCATCTGTGAGGTGAAAGGGATTGCCAAGAATGGTAAACTTGATGTCATGCTCCCTAATCAGTCCGAGCAAATCCCAGAAATTCGGGTGAAGAATCGGGTCACCACCTGTGATGTAGAAATAAGGCTGACGGTTGTACATCTCGCAGAAGTCAAGACAGTTGTAGAAAGTGTCTTGAATCTGCTTCCAAGTCATTGAAATGAGCTTTTTGCACTGGTCACCTGAAAAGATGTAGCAATGCTTACAGCGTTGGTCACACTCATCTGTAATATGCCACTGAAAAGAAAAATACTGTTTCATGATAATCACTCCTTGTAATGTGTTTTCTATGTAATCGGCTTTTGCCGAGATTTAAGGCAATGCTGTGACGGATTGCTCCGCCACAGCATTTTTGGAAAGTTGTCGGAACGGATTACTTATCGCTTGCACCACAAGCAGAACCACAAGCAGAAGGTGTTTCAGCGGGCTTATCGGATGTTCCGCAGGCTGTACCACAAGCTACAGCTGTCTGTGTTTCCTTTTCGTCGTTCCAACCATAAAGATTTGAAAGTGCCATAATGTGTTCCTCCGTAAATTAAGTTTTTAGAAAGCCGTATCGCTTTCTGTAATTATATTCTAACATGACTTTTTCATCTGTACAAGTACGCACTTTTTTGTAACTATGATAACCTAAAAGTAAGTATTACGCAGATAAGCCATTTCTGAATAAAATATTACAAAAATTTTTTTGAAGCACTTATCACTTGACAGAAAACCGCTTTTACAGTATAATAGAATATAACATCATATTCGAATGTTACATACAAGGAGTGATATTACATGATTAAAAAAGACGAATTGCCTGAATGTCCTGTTGCTACAACTGTCAGCCTTATCGGAAGTAAATGGAAACTGCTTATTATAAGGAATCTACTCGTTCGTCCGTGGAGATTTAACGAACTACAAAAAGATTTAGCTGGAATAAGTCAGAAAGTCTTAACCGACAGCTTACGTTCAATGGAATCCGACGGAATCATCACAAGAACAGTATATCCCGAAGTACCACCGAGAGTTGAATATGCACTCTCAGAACTTGGCGAATCAATGCGTCCGATTATCAAGTCTATGGAGGCTTGGGGGAAGAGCTATAAGGAAGATAGATTATAAAAAAAGTTGAAAGATTTGATAACACGAATCTTGCTAATAAAGAATCGGATATAGACAACTCATCAGAAACGGTTATGATGACTATACAAACAACAATAACCTAGATAAAACAATGCCGTGAATTGCGATAAAGCTCTTAATCCATGGCATTGTTTTATTCATTTCGATTTTCGTTATAATCCTTTATTTCCTCTAAGCCACTAAATTTTTTTTCCAATTTTTCACTTGAAAAGCCGTTGCAACTATGATATAATAGATATAATACACAGATGACATAATGCAATACTAAATGGTCAAGCAGAGCAATGTCAAGATGGCGCATAAAAAATATATTGGATAGAGGGCGATTGGATATGAAATCTGAGTGGCGAAACTTTCTGCTTGAGGATGTGTGTGAAAAAATTTATAGCGGTGGCACACCATCTACAAAGCATCCAGAATATTGGGGTGGCAATCTCAAATGGCTTTCATCTGGAGAAACATCTCAAAGATTTATATATGATACAGAAAGAAAGATCACACAATTGGGAGCGGATAACTCATCTACGAAATTAGCTACAAAAGGATGTACAGTTATTGCGACTGTTGGTCAAGGATATACACGGGGTCAAGCAAGTTTTCTAATGACTGATACATATATGAATCAGTCGGTAATAGCTTGTAAGCCAAATGTAAATATAATAGAACCGCTGTTTCTCTATTATAATCTTGATAACCGATATGAAGAGTTCAGGCTTCTTTCCGATGGAACAAGTACAAGAGGTGGATTATCTGGGTGGATACTAAAACGCATGGAAATAATAATTCCGCCGTTACAGGAACAGCGTAAAATCGCAGGTATATTAAAATCACTAGACGACAAAATCGAACTAAATAATGCAATAAACAAGAATTTAGAGCAGCAGGCGCAGGCTATCTTCACATGGTATATGGAAAATTTCCCATATACTTTATCTCCACTCGGAGATATGGCGGAAATCATTGATTGCCTTCACACCAAAAAGCCAGATGCTGTTGAAAATTCAAAATTCCAGTTATTACAACTAAACAATATTACCGATAGCGGCTTTCTCGACCTTTCTTATAAATACTATATCTCAAAGTCCGACTACGAAAATTGGACTCGTAAATGTGAGATAGTAGCAGGAGATTGTGTGATAACCAATGTTGGTCGGATAGGTGCGGTATCACAAGCTCCTATTGGTACACACGCAGCAATGGGCAGAAATATGACTTGCATAAGATTGAAAAAGGACAAACCTTTTTATTCATATCTTATCACAGCGTTGCTATCCAACCACATTCGCAAAGAGATAATGAAAAACACAGATGAAGGGACAATAATGGGAGCCTTAAATGTTAAAAATATCCCCTTACTGTTATTCCCAATGTTTGAGTCATCCACGATGATTCGGTTAGAAGATATACTGTCACCTATAAGAAAAGCTATCGAGCGAAATTATCTTTCAAACCAGACGCTTGCACTGTTAAGGGACACCTTGCTTCCAAAACTAATGAGTGGAGAGATAGATGTCACCGGCATTGACCTCTAAGCCGCTAAATTCTTGTTTATTGCAAGCTACTTGATAAAGCTCCTGTCAACAAACAGGAAAATTTTAGACTAATCCAAATTTGTAAACTATGTCAAAAACGCAACTATACTAGCATTTTTGAATGCTTAACTTATGAACGTAATTTCAGCAAGGACAAGCACCTCCCACCACGTTCTAAACGGATTTCTTTTAAATTCATAAAAATTAACCTCTAAATAAATTAATTAATAATACTATAAACCCTATAATTACTAGAAAGTTAAATGTTATTTTCACAATTTCATAAAATAATTTAGCCATATAGATTGACCTCCTATAAATATTAGGTGATTTGAAACTTTCTACAATTATATCATAGCACAAAGTCTAGTGCTTGCCAAGTATTTTTTAAAAAAATCTAAAAAATTTTAAGCACTAAAATATAATAAAACTCCCACCATTTCAGTGGGAGTAATCTCTTGATTAGCAAATATTTAACTTTTGCTTTAGAGCCTCTTGCAACGTTTGAGAGAAGTTAATCCCACAACGTTCAGCCTCAATATTTAGCCAATTAGGAATGGTTAAAGTTTTCTTAATGGCTTTGTTGTCGAAAAACTTTCTATATTCTAAGGTATCACAAGAGATTAATGTAACAAAGCTATTATTATCGATAGTCAATGTTTTTATGTCTGATGGTTTGTTGATTGGCAATCCGTCTTCTTCTGCTGTGTATAGCATTAAACATAGAACATCTTTAGCCATGTCTAATGCTTCTTCAAGGGTATTACCTTGAGTATAGCAACCTTCAACATCTGGAAAGTTTACACAGTAACCTCCGTCATCTTCTTGGGTAAAAACTGCAGGATAAATATATCTTGGCATATAAAAAAACTCCTTCCGTGATAAAATATCTATATAACGATGGGGAATTAAATTCCCGCATCTTTTTTAATTGAACGATATGTACCGTTTCTGACTTCTTCTTTATCGTGCCTTCCAACAGAAAAGGTTTTCCCTGTTTTAGGACTAAACCAAACTTCATGGTTGCTACCCTCACGAATTTTATAGCAACCATTCTTCCTTAAGAGCCTTTTTAGTTCAGAATACGTCATTTCCTCACCTCCTATATATATTATAACACGTATTAACACGTATGTCAAGTACTTTTTCAAAAAAATAAAAATTTTTTTAGCACCCTAAGAATAATCGCCCAACGATTGAACGCTAGGCGATTTAAAATTATTTTTCTTGTATGGCTGTAGTATCTCTGCATAGTTCGTCAAGAGTAACTCCTAGAGCGTCTGCAAGCTTTATGGCAGTGTTCACAGAGCAAGTATCACGTTTTTCAACCTCTTGGATAGTACGGCGAGGAACTCCACTTAATTCAACTAATTGAGGTACAGATAGACCACGTTCTAAACGGATTTCTTTTAAATTCATTATATTATCCCCCAAAACTTCAAGGATAACACAATGATTAGGTAAATTATAGAAATGTTGATACCTGCTTTCAATATTTCTATAAAACTTTTATATAATTGGTTTTTATTCATACTTGACAACCCCACTTTATTTATGATATTATCTATATAGGGGGAAGTCCCCCTATATATAGATTAAATGAACTTTACAAATAAGTAATAAATCAATCCAACCACCGTTGAAATGCTTAATATTGCTGTTATGATTTCTTTACTGTTTTGATTGAAAACTTCGCAACTTTTCCCTAATCTAATAATAAAGTTATCAACAGCATCGAAAAGCTTATCTATCATTTTATTCACCTCTTTTCCGAGTCTTTAACTTTCACCTCACTTTCTTAACTCTGTATATATTATAGCACGAATTTTAGTGTTTGCCAAGTACTTTTTCAAAAAAAAAATTTTTTAAGCACTAAAATATGAAAACTCCCACCGAATGGGTGGGAGTAATCTCTTGATTAGCAAATATTTAACTTTTGCTTTAGAGCCTCTTGCAACACTGCCGAAAAGTTGATGTTTTCACGTTCTGCGATAGTATTTAGCCAATTTGGGATAGTACAATTTTTTCTGATAGCTTTTTCTCCATGTTTTTCAGCATAACTATCGATATCTAAGACTATTAAGTTTACGAAGCCGTTTTCGTACTCATCAGCTTTAACTTCAGATATTGGACTAGGTGTAGGAATACTTTCGCCATCTTCAATAGAAGATAAAATCCAACCACAAGCACAATCAGTAGCCATTTCAACCGCACCTAGTAAAGTTTCCCCCTCAGTTACTGCACCTTGTAAATCTGGGAATACTACAGTAAAAAAGTCTTTATTATCATCATCTGGATAAAAACAAGCAGGATATACTAATTTCATAAAATCACACTCCATAATTTAAATTTGGGATAGAGAAAATGACATTCTAACAAGTAGGACTATTTTAGTCCTGCTTGTTTAAGAATACTAGTAGCCGTTTTTGGCTTTAAATCACCCGAATGATTTGGTATTGTAACAGTTCCTTTTTTGATAGGGTGTTTATACTGCTTATGTATTTCAATCCACGCTCCTCGTGTGAGGAGCGACTGCTTATGTGAACCTTTGCAACGGTCATAATACCAACCATTAGAAATAAGTAGTTTAGTGATTTCTCTAACCGTCATTTTTCTCATCTCCTGTATATATTATAACACGCATAATGTGTATTGTCAAGTACTTTTTTTAAAAAATCTAAAAAATTTTTTAAGCACCCTAAGAATAATCGCCTAACGATTGAACGCTAGGCGATTTAATGTTACTCTTTGTTATCTTCTATATACTGATTGATAAACTTTTTTATCTCAGTAGTTGGCTTAGTTCCACAATGTTCACAAGCATTGCGAAAAGCCTCTAAAACATTAGGCTTTAAATCTAGTGAAAAACGTACATATTTTTCCCTTAGATGTTTTTGTTGAGCTTTATACTTGCTTTCTTCTTGTAGCATTTTTTCTATCCTCCTTTACATATTCTATAAATCCAACTATTGTGGCAAATAGAATAGCAAACTTAAAGGATACAACTATCATCGCTTTTAGAATCTCTAGAATCGACATTAAAGTTTCCATAAGCACTTGACCTCCTAACTATAAAATGTTATAATAAAGCTATACCCTTACGGGTGGGGGGTGATTTCTCACCCCACTTTGCTCTAATTACTTGTAATCTTTAAGAGCTTTGAGAGCCATCTTAAGCAGAAGAGCTTTTCCGAGAATCCCTGTTAAGATGTCTAAAATGTTGCCGATGGCTGTAAGGCTATCGGCAATTGCATTAAAGAACTCATGCATCTCTCACCTCCTTACAAGTATATTATATCACGTTCAAACGTGTTTATCAAGTACTTTTTCAAAAAAAATAAAAAAATTTTTAAGCACTCTAAGAATAATCGCCTAACGATTGAACGCTAGGCGATTTAAAATTATTTTTCTTGTGTGGCTGTAGTATCTCGGCAAAGTTCGTCAAGAGTAACTCCTAGAGCGTCTGCGAGTTTTATGGCAGTAGATACTTTACATTCTCCAAAGCGTTGGATATCCTCTATTGTACGTTTTGGAATCCCACTAATTTCAGCCAACTTTTGAATGGTTAGCCCTTTTTCATTACGGATTTTTTTTAAGTTCATGTTCTTTTCTCCTAGATAATTTAGTTTTAAGGAAATTTTTAAAGCCTATAAAAGCGAATACTAAAATAGCACCTTTAAAACCAGTAACTATTAAAGCACACATTAATTCAAGTAGAGCTTTAATTAATTCAACCATACTATTGACCTCCTAAAAAAAAGATGTTATAATATAGCTAAACCCTTACGGGTGGGGGTGATTTCTCACCCCACTTTTAGCTACTTTTTCTTAAAAATTTTTTCTCTTATGATTTCTAAGACAGTTGCTAAGCCAAATAGAGCAATAACTAAATCACTAGAAGTATCAGCTATTGCTTTAAAGAGATTGCCGAGTTCTTGCACAACTTTGGCAATTTCTTTTATTACCTCAACAGCACTCATAATATC
>Ga0192276_1067_pt1 | contig 23835 bp, 23 predicted proteins | sample Koala_Koa24_I3_FD_131263 | JGI IMG/M metagenome (GOLD analysis project Ga0192276, IMG submission 131263) | Enriched cells from koala feces incubated with labeled cellulose particles, San Francisco Zoo, California, United States - Koala_Koa2-4_I3 ...
GTGACATCTACTACTACTACTACTACTCCAGTTGTTACTACTACAGAGGTCACCACTACTAAAGAGCTAACTCTTCAAGAAAAACTACAGAATACCTGCTGGGTTGGTGCTAGTGGTACTAGAAGCATTATGAGTTTTACATTTACTGATAATACTATCACTGTAAGCAATCTGCTTTCTAGTGGATTTCAAGAACCCGATATTACGGGCTATTGGGAAGTGGACGACCAAAAAATTACCGTATATTCCGATATAAACTTAACGGAAATGGTTACATACTATGACTATACCCTTCACGAATTTGAAAATGGTGATAAGTTTCTATACATGGAAAGTATGTATCTATCTTTAATGGACAGCCCTACTATAGACTTTAATTCTATCTGCGAAGATTTAGCACAATCTTTTAGTGATATATCTACCGTAACCGATGGCGGTTTTTGGGTAGGTACTAATGATGCCAACGTTGACTTCTTTGTATGTAACTATGGCGATATATATCTATATCTTGCTAGTAAAGATACCTCTGAAACCTCTTACTTCGATGGCAAGTGGGGACTCACCTACGATAGTTTCTACATAGTAGACAATGAAAGCTCCGAATTTATCTACTTTAATTGGCAGTTTGATACAGATACTTCTATACTAACTCTAACCGATTCAGAGGGCACAGATATGGAATTTACTCTAACCGATGCCGATGGTTTTAGTAGCGTCATGGCTATAGTAAATGCTCACCTAGATGGCACATATGAAGAGGTTACTACTACTACAGAGGAAACTACATCTGAAGAAACTACCACCGAGGAAACTACTGAAAATCCATACGAAACTTCTACAGAGTATAACTTGGAAGATAATAACTACTTCTTTACCAATGATAATCAAGAGGTTAATCCAGACGATTCTAACTATGATGACTCTAAAGAATACTATGACAACTATGTAAAACCTGTAACTACTACAGTAACGTATCAATACGAAACGGAATACTATCAAAGCGATACTACATATGCCTACGATTATGGTTACAACTCCACCGACTATGACTATAACTATGGCTACTAACCTACTCTATAACGCATAAAAACAATCCCCTCATGTTAGCATGAGGGGTTGTTAGACATATATATACTAATCAAACATTGGAGTTGACAAATATCTTTCACCAGTATCTGGGACTACTACCACTATGTTCTTGCCTTTATTTTCTGGTCTTTTAGCAAGTTGAATACCTGCCCAAACTGCTGCACCTGCAGATATTCCTACTAAGATGCCCTCATTCTTGGCAACGTAGTTTCCCATAGATAGTGCTTCATCATTTGGAACTGCTATAATCTCATCATAGATTTTAGTATCTAAAATAGATGGCACGAAGTTTGCTCCAATGCCTTGAATCTTATGCCCACCAGCTACACCCTTAGATAGTAAAGGCGAAGTTTCAGGTTCAACGGCTACTACCTTAATGTTAGGATTCTTAGCCTTTAAGTAAGTACCCACTCCCGTTAGAGTACCTCCAGTACCCACACCAGCGACGAATATATCCACTTGACCATCGGTATCGTTCCAAACTTCTGGGCCTGTAGTTTCCATATGAGCCTTAACGTTAGATGGGTTATCGAACTGACCTAATATAATCGAGTTTGGAATCTCTTGGTTTAGTTGTTTTGCTTTTTCTACAGCACCTGCCATTCCCTTAGATGCCTCAGTTAGTACTATTTCTGCACCATATGCTTTTAATAGGTTACGCCTTTCAATGCTCATACTTTCGGGCATAGTTAATATTGCTCTGTACCCCTTAGATACCGCAACCGATGATATACCTATTCCAGTATTGCCACTAGTAGGTTCAATTATAGTTGAACCTTTCTTTAAGACTCCTCTATTTTCGGCATCTTCTATCATGTACTTAGCAACTCTATCCTTTACGCTACCTGCTGGATTAAAAAACTCTAACTTAGCTAGTATGGTAGCCTCTAGTGATAGATTCTTTTCAATATTAGAAAGTTCCATAATAGGAGTACCACCTATTAAGTCGGTAACTTGTTTCAAAATTTTAGACATAGTAAAACCTCCAAAACGTTAAATTTTTAGATTGGATACAATACTTTAACTGTACCCCTTAATTATATTATATCACATCGAAAGCCTGTTGTAAATCAGAGATTAAATCGTCTATGTGTTCAGTACCTATAGATAGTCTGATAGTATTAGGCTTAATTCCTTGTTCAACTAATTCCTCTTCACTCAACTGTGAGTGTGTTGTAGACGCTGGGTGGATTACTAAAGACTTCATATCACCAACGTTAGCGAGTAGTGAGAATATCTTTAGGCTGTCGATAAACTTTTTAGCTTCAGCCTCACCGCCCTTAATCTCTATGGTAAATATTGAACCACCACCGTTTGGAAAGTATCTATCATAGAGTTCTTTATAGCCATTATACTCAACTGATGGGTGATTTACCTTTTCAACCTTTGGATTGTTAAGTAAATACTCAATTATCTTCTTAGTATTTTCAACGTGACGTTCTACCCTTAAGGATAGTGTTTCTATACCTTGTAGTAGTAAGAAAGCACTCAAAGGTGATAGTGTAGCACCAGTATCACGAAGTAGTATAGCTCTAATCTTAGTTACAAAAGCAACTTTTCCAACAGCCTTAGTAAAGCTAATACCATGATAGCTTGGATTAGGCTCTGTAATAGATGCAAACTTTCCACTAGCCTCCCAATCGAAGTTTCCACTATCTGTAATAGTTCCACCTAGAGTAGTTCCATGACCTCCTAAGAACTTAGTAGCAGACTCTACTATAATATCTGCACCATGCTCTATAGGTCTAATTAAGTAAGGAGTTCCAAAGGTATTATCTACTACTAAAGGAATCTTGTGAGCGTGTGCTATATCTGCTAGTTTACGAATATCGGCAGGGTTTGAGTTAGGATTTCCTAAGGTTTCTACAAATATCGCCTTAGTATTATCTTGGATAGCTTTCTCAAAAGAATCTTCAACGTCTGGGTCAACGAAAGTCGTATTGATTCCATATGCTGGTAGAGTATGTGCTAATAGGTTATACGTACCGCCGTATATAGTCTTAGATGATACTATGTGGTCACCATTCTGTGCAAGTGTTCTAAAGGTGTAATCTATTGCTGCTGAACCACTTGCCACTGCTAGAGTAGCTATGCCACCCTCAAGAGCAGTTACTCTCTGTTCTAATATGTCTTGTGTTGGATTAGTCAACCTACCATAGATGTTTCCCGCATCGGATAGGTTAAACCTTGCTTGTGCGTGTTCTGAGTTATGGAACACATATGATGTAGTTTGATATATAGGCACTGCCCTAGAATCTGTTACAGGGTCTGCATTTTCTTGACCTACATGAAGTTGTTGAGTTTCAAACTTCCAATTATTATTTGCCATATTTAATTCCTCCAATGGATATATTTTTTAGATTAAAATCTTTTATGATTTAACCTAGTAGATTAGTATGATTTAATTATATCATAGTTTTCCTATTTGTCAATAGGAATTTGATATTTCTAAATATATTCTAAATATTGGTGAAATTTTTAGATACATTTTGTTAATATGCACAATGTGTTAATATATTAATCATATAAAAAATCACCTAAAAGAATACTCTTAGGTGATTTTAAAGTTATATTAACCGATAAAATTATTATGCTTGTTTTGGAAGTTTATAGTTGGTAGCAAAATTTTGACATTGCTTTTCAAACTCACTATCTTTAGATAGAACGTTTAAATACTCATGAACTTCTACAGCGTTGTTTTCTTCAATCTGAATCATACAGACTGCAATATTAGAGCAATGGTCAGAAACCCGTTCAAGTTCAGTTAAAAGGTCAGTAAATATGAAACCCAACTCCATAGTACACTTACCATCTTTTAGTCTTTGTATGTGTCGATTACGCATTTCTAACCTAAGGCGGTCTATAACCTCTTCAAGGGGTTCTACTTGATGTGCCAGATTAATATCATTGTTGGCAAAAGACTTAGCGGTCATATCTAAAACATCGGTGATAGCGTGCATTAATACCATAAGTTCCTCATATGCATCGTTTGAGAACTCATTCTTTTTAGAGTGTAACTCTTCAGAAATCTCTATTATGTTCATGGCGTGGTCAGATATTCTTTCAAAGTCGCCAATGACGTGTAGCAATTCGGAAGTAGATTTACTATCAGTTTCGGTTAAATTTCTGGAACTCAACTTTAATAGGTAAGAACCTATTCTATCCTCATAGGCATCTACCATATTTTCATATACTACTACCTTATCAGCCTTTTTAGAGTCATAGTTCTTAAATACGTCTAAAGCCAATGTAATGGATTTAATAGTCTTTTCAGCCATCTTAATGGTAACGTTTCTAGCCTGTTCAAGTGCAACTGTAGGAGTATTTAAAAGTCTTTCATCTAGCATTTGAATCTCTTCTTTTTCCTCAGTATCCTTAACGGTTAAATACGCTAACTTTTCAAGGATATTTATCATCGGAAACATTATTATAGTAGTAACCAAATTAAATATGGTATGTACTATTGCAACGTTAAATGATGTAATTGCATCGTTTAAGAAAGCAAATTCTAATAGACTGTTTAAAGCATAGAAACCTATTAAAAATACTACCGTTCCTATAACGTTAAAATACAGATGTACTACAGCAACCCTTTTAGCATTCTTGTTAGCTCCAATACATGATAGTAATGCAGTGGCACACGTACCTATATTTTGACCTAATATTATTGGAATCGCTGAACCAAATGTAATCAAACCATTATTCGATAGCGATTGCAACATTCCAACAGATGCAGCAGAAGATTGTATAACAGCAGTTAATATTGCTCCAACTAGAACACCTAACACTGGATTACTAAACTTAGCTAAAAGTTCTTTAAATTCGGGAATTTCAGCTAAAGGTTCAACGGAAGAACTCATAGTACTCATACCAGTCATTAATATTGCAAAACCTAAAAGAGCATTGCCTATTACTTTAGTCTTATCATTTTTCTTAGACATTACTAGTATAATACCTATCAAAGCTATTATTGGTGCAAATGATGATGGTTTTAACATCTTTATAAAGAAATTATCGCTTTCCAAACCAGAAAGACTTAATATCCATGATGTAATAGTAGTACCTATGTTAGCACCCATTATTATGGATATTGCTTGTGAAAGTTTCATAATTCCAGAGTTTACAAAACCTACAAGCATTACTGTAGTAGTAGATGATGATTGTACTACGGCAGTTACGGTCATTCCTAATAACAAACCTTTAAGTCTGTTAGAAGTCAACTTTTCAAAGATTTTTTCAAGTTTACCACCAGCGAGTTTTTCTAAACTTTCTCCCATGACATTCATTCCATACAGGAACATTGCCAAACCACCAATTAGCGATATAACCGCAAAGATGTCCATAAAAAATCCTCCAAAATATTATATTTTCCCCTACGGAACTATTATATATCACAAATATTAAATCTATTAGATTTTTTCGTGAAATCTAGGTAAAATATCTTTAGCATTTAACAGTTTTAACCAACTTGTGCTGATTCATTAACACATTAAAACTAAAAGTTAGAGTATCCGTAGGATACTCTAACTACTAAAGGAAAAAATATAATATTATTGGATTGATACACACTTTTAAAAATTATATAATCTTTTCATTCTTATGGATTCCCGTAACGTCGAACTTAACCCACTCAGCAATGTTTACAGCATGGTCGCCAATCTTTTCAAGATACTTAGTTATAGTTAATAAATCTACACATAGTTCACTTAAAGATTGCTTATTGTTAGTAACTATATACTTAATAATCTCATCACGAATCTGTACGAAGTAGTCATCAATGCAATCATCGGCATCTATAATCATATCAGCCTTTTCTACATCATTTTCAGTGTAAGCGACTATGCTTTCCTCTACCATTCTAACAGCCGAGTTAGCCATCAATTGAATAGTATATACAATCTCATTTAATTTAATGTCGGAATTAAACTCCTCGTCGAATGGAAGTTTTAATATAATCTCACCTATATCCACAGACTGGTCTGCAATCCTTTCAAGGTCGGTGATAATCTTCAATGCCGATGATATAGTTCTTAAATCTTTAGCCACTGGCTGTTGTTGTAATAGTAACTTTAGACATTTTCCTTCAATCTGACGTTCTAACTTATCTATTAAGGCATCGCTTTGAACTACACTATCCAATTGAGAAGTATCTTTGTTAGTCAAGGCTTTAATAGTAACCTTAATAGAATTTTCTGTTTCACTAGCCATCTTCAGCATACGTTCGTTTAACTCTCTGAGTTGACTGTCGAAGTGTTTTCTAACACTAGTACTCATAAAATAAACCTCCAAAAATATTATAAAAAAATATGTTGAACAATCTAACCAAACCTACCAGTAATATAATCTTCAGTACGTTTATCCTTAGGCATAGAGAATAATTCTTGAGTGTTACCGTACTCTACGACCTCACCATGTAGGAAGAATGCGGTCTTATCAGAGATTCTAGTAGCTTGTTGCATATTGTGAGTAACCATAATTATAGTATAGTCAGACTTTAGCTCTTCACAGAGTTCTTCTATCTTCATAGTAGATATAGGGTCTAGTGCCGATGTTGGTTCGTCCATAAGTATAACTTGTGGTTTAACTGCTAAAGCTCTAGCTATGCATAATCTTTGTTGTTGACCACCCGACATTCCTAATGCAGACTTTTTCAACCTATCTTTAACTTCATTCCATATAGATGCTTGTTTTAAACTCGTTTCCACTATCTCGTCTAATTCTGCTTTCTTTTTTATTCCATGAGTTCTTGGACCATACGCTATGTTATCATAGATACTCATTGGAAATGGATTTGGCTTTTGAAATACCATACCAACATCTTTTCTTAACCTAGTAAGTTCTATATCCTTGTAGATATCCACACCATCGAGTCTAATATCGCCAGTGATTTTACAGCCCTCAACTAAATCGTTCATTCTATTTAGTGATTTCAAAAGAGTGGACTTTCCACAACCTGATGGGCCAATGAATGCCGTTATCTCGTTATTATTCATATTTAGATTAACGTTTTTTAAGGCATGAAAATCGCCATAGTATAGATTCATGTTAGATACACTAAACTTAGTTGTACTTTTGCTCATATATATTACTTTCCTTTCGTTAATTTTTTAGCTATTAAAGATGCTACTCCATTTAAAGCTAACACCGTTATTAATATTACTACTGCAACGGCACTAGCCTCATTCATGTGTAAGCCCTCACCAGATAGTAGATACATATGCGTTGCTAAGGTTCTGCCCGAACTGAATACGTTACTTGGAATCTGTGCCATAGTACCAGCAGTATATATCAAAGCGGCTGTTTCACCTATAATTCTACCTATAGCTAAGATTATTCCTGCTAAGATACCATTCATTGCAGATGGCAACACTATTACAAATATAGTTCTTAACTTACCTGCACCTAGACCAAAACTTCCCTCTCTGTAACTGTCATCGACGGTCATTAAAGCTTCTTCTGTACTAGTAATTATTATTGGTAATATCATTATAGCTATGGTAAACGAACCTGCAAGGAGTGAATATCCCCAATGCAAAGATGTTACAAAGAACAACATACCAAACAGACCATACACTATTGAGGGTATTCCTGATAGTGTTTGAGTGGTTAATCTAATAATCTTTACCACCTTGTTACCCTTTTTAGCGTACTCAACTAAGTAGATAGCACAACCTACTCCAAACGGTACAGATATTAGCAATGATAATCCTACCATCTCAAGGGTAGTTACTATACTAGGTAGCATAGATACATTTTCACTAGTATACGTTGGTGAAAATAGACTAGGTTTTAAGTAAGGCACTCCTTTAACCACAACGTATCCGACTAAGAATAGGAATACGAACGCAGTAATCAATGCACATAGACTTACTAATATAAAGAATCCTAATGATACGGGGTGTGCTTTATAAGTTTTCCATCTTTCCGACCAAACCTCTTTAAAGGTTTTATCCTTAGGAATGTTTTTGCAATCCTTTTGGACTATATTACTTTCAGACTTAATGCTTTCCATAGTATTCATATGTTACACCTCTTTCTTGTTGGTAATCAAATTTAGCGATAGGTTCAACAGTAGAATGAATACAAAGAGAACCACTCCTGTAGCTATTAAGGCATCGTAATGAAGTCCAGTAGCGTAACTCATTTCGGTTACTATGTTAGCGGTTAGAGTTCTAACACCTTTTAAGATGTTATCTGGTATTCTTGGTTGGTTTCCTGCTACCATGATTACTGCCATAGTTTCTCCAATGGCTCTGCCTATGCCTAATATTATACTTGATAGTATTCCCGACTTTGCTGCTGGTACTATTACTGTAGATACTGCTCTTTCGTGAGTAGCTCCTAAAGCTAAAGCACCCTCATAGTAACTTTGCGATACTGCCTTTATTGAGGTTTCTGATAGGCTTTCAACGGTAGGTAATATCATCATGCCCAACAGTATAGATGCCGTTAAGATACTATTACCATCACCTCCGATGTAATCTCTAACGAATGGAACTATTACACACATTCCAAAGAATCCATACACTATAGATGGTATACCTGCTAAGAGGTTTATAGGTGGCTTTAAGATTTTATATAGCCCAGCTGGACAGAATTTAGCCATAAATATAGCCATAAGTAGACCTATTGGAACTCCTACTATGACAGCTCCTGCGGTAACGTATAAGCTACCTAATATCATGGATAGTATACCATACTGTGCATTATCATCAAGGGGTTTCCAATTTTCATTGCCTAAAAAGTCACCTAAACCAATCTCTGCTATGGCTGGTAGACCATTTTTAAACATAAACCAACATATTAAAACTATTGCCAATATGGATACACAAGCACATAACAAGAATAGGAACTGCATACCCTTTTCAAGATATCTCTGCTTAGTATACTTAATAACTCCAGTGGAACTAGTATCTGCATCGCTAAGCAACTTTCTTTCCATAAGTTTCATCGTTAAAAACACCTCTTAAAAGATTATTATTGTATTTCGTCCCAAGATGTTATAGTACCCGTATAGATGTCACAAATCTGTTGGGTAGTTAGATTGTCTATAGTACTCTCACTATTTACTATAATAGCAATGCCGTCCAAGGCAATGGCTATATCGTTCAATACGGTTTCATCGTCTTTGAGTTCCCTAGATGCCATACCTATATCACAAGTACCGTCTAGTACTGCTTTCATTCCCGATGTACTATCGGAAGTTTGTATTTCTATGGTTACACCCGTATTTATGGTTTGATATTCCTCAGAAAGTTTCTCTATTACTGGCGATACCGAAGTAGAACCTGCAATTACTATTTTACCAGTAGCACCATTAGATGTAAAGCTTTCAGCATCATCTACTACTGGAGTGTAGTCATTTTCAACTATCGCTTGACCCTCTGCACTTAAGATGTAGTTGATGAAGTCTTGAGTACAATCAGAAACATCATCACTAGTAGCTATGTTGAACGGTCTAGCTATTGGATACGTTCCATTCTTTACATTTTCTGAAGTAGGTTCTACGCCATCTACAGTAATAGCCTTAACGGTATCATTAATAGCCCCCGAAGAGATATATCCAATAGCATTAACGTTACCAGAAACTTGTGTAATAACCACATCAGTACTTTTAGCTATTATAGCGTCTACTGTAGTCATATCCGACTTATTACCGTCAGCATCTTTCTGTTCAACTCCAGTCAACTCTATAAAAGCACCTCTAGTGCCAGAACCATCTTCCCTAGATATTACTGCAATTTCATTACTAGATACTCTTGCACAACCACCCATAACGTTAGCCATACATACAATGGCAAATATCGTTGCTGATATCTTCTTAATACTCATAAATATAAAAACCCTTTCTTCTTTAAGTTAATTATTTATATCTTTTACAATAACTATTATACTATAATGTCTGTAAAGCCTCAACCTAGGTTTAGTAAAATGTTTGTAAAAGTTGATTGCAAAAACGGTAAAACTCAATATTTGATATAACATCTTACTATCCATCTAAATATGCCTATGGATTTTCACAAAAGTTTGTTGACAACCCTTGACTTTTTTGTGAAATAATGTTATAATCATAAGACCATAATGAATGGTAACAATGCATATGAGAAAGGAGTTATATAATGGACAGTAAGGTTATGTTTAAAATTGGTTACGGTTTATACGTTCTAACGGTAGAAGGTAATGGTTGTATTATCAATACGGTATCGCAAGTTACTACTATACCCAATAGAGTATCGGTTACGGTAAATAAGCAGAACTATACTCACGATATCTTACTAGAAAAAGGTACGTTTAATGTATCTATTTTAACTACAGAAGTCCCGTTTAGTATCTTTGAAAGGTTTGGATTTCATAGCGGAAAAGACGTCAATAAGTTCGATGGCTTTAACTCTATAGCTACATCTGATAACGGAGTGTACTACCTTACAGAGTATACCAACGCTTACATATCTGGAAAGGTTGTGAACTCGCTGGACTTAGGTACTCATACCATGTTTATCGCTGACGTTACCGACTGCAAAGTACTAAGCGATACTTCTTCTGTAACCTATGACTACTATCATAAGAACATTAAACCTAAACCACAACCTACTAAAGATGCCATAAAAGGCTACCGTTGTACCATCTGTGGATATATCTACGATGGCGATACACTACCAGATGACTTCGTGTGTCCTATCTGCAAGCATGGGGCTTCCGACTTTGAAAAGATTAACTATGAGAGGAGTAATATCGATATGAATCTAAAGGGTACTAAGACTAAAAAAATCTAATGACTGCATTTTCTGGTGAGAGTCAAGCTAGAAATAAGTATACATACTTCGCAAGTGTAGCTAAAAAGGAAGGTTTTGAACAGATATCTGCTATATTCCAACAGACTGCCGATAACGAAAAAGAACACGCTAAGATGTGGTTTAAGGCTCTTGAAGGAATCGGAAATACTACTGAAAACTTGAAACACGCCGCTGAAGGCGAAAATTATGAATGGACTGATATGTATGCTCAATTCGCTCGTGAAGCGGAAGAAGAAGGTTTTACTGAGTTAGCTGAAAAGTTCCGTATGGTTGGTGAGATAGAAAAGGCTCATGAACAAAGGTATCTTGCTTTACTAAATAATGTACAGATGCAACAAGTATTTGAAAAATCTGAGGAAACTATGTGGGAATGTCGCAACTGTGGACATCTTGTAATAGGTAAGAAAGCTCCCGATGTATGCCCTGTATGTAATCACCCACAAAGTTACTTCGAGGTTAGAAAAGAAAATTATTAATATCTATTGACATTCTAAAAATTAGTGATATAATTATTATTGTAATATATAGATTAAATCTTCGGGGTAGCGTGAAATTCGCAATTGGTGGTATAGTCCACGCGCTTAAACTTTAGCATGATTTGGTGTGATTCCAAAACCAACCGTAAAGTCGGGATAGAAGAAGATATGCTTTTAATTAATAATTAACAGTTAATAATTAGTAATTTTAAACATTTTGATTATATTTGAGTCCTGAAGTGTTATCTGCTTTGGGATTTTTTCTGCCTTTTGGAGGAATTTATTATGGTCAATTTTAAAGATAATGGTATTAATACACAACATATGCAACGTGCTATAGAGTTAGCTAAAAATGGCATTGGATTTGTAAATCCAAATCCCTTAGTTGGTGCAGTAATAGTTAAAGATGGCAATATTATAGGTGAGGGATATCATGCTAAGTATGGCGATTTACACGCTGAACGAAATGCTTTTAAATTCTGTGATGAAAATAATATAGATTGTACTAGTGCCACTATGTATGTAACTCTTGAGCCTTGTTGCCATCATGGAAAACAACCACCTTGTACTGAAGCCATCGTTGAACATGGGATATCTAAGGTTATAATTGGCTCTCGTGACCCTAACCCTTTAGTTAGTGGTAAAGGAGTAGAATATCTAAGAAATCATGGGGTTGAAGTCATTACCGACTATATGCGTGATGAGTGCGACAAATTAAACGATATCTTTTTTCACTATATAACTACTAATAAGCCTTATGTAATCTTAAAAACTGCTATGACTTTAGATGGCAAAATAGCATCATATAGTGGAAAATCTCAATGGATATCTTGTGAAAAATCTAGGGAGCATACACACCTTACTAGAAAAAGAGTATCTGCTATTATGGTCGGGTTAGGTACGGTATTAGCAGATAATCCTATGTTAAACTGTAGAGTTGAAAATCCATCACACCCTATTAGAATAGTCTGCGATAGTAATTTAAATATACCTCTAGGGTGTAAGCTTGTAACTACTGCTATAGATATTCCTACCTATGTAGCTACTATCTCAAATGATGTTAAAAGAATATCTGAATTGGAAGATTTAGGCGTTAGAGTTTTAAAAACATCTTCTAAAGATGGCAAAGTTAATTTAAACGAATTAATGAACATATTAGGCAGTCTAAAAATAGATAGTCTACTTATCGAGGGTGGTGCAGAATTAAACTTCTCAGCACTTGAAAGTAATATAGTAGATTGCGTTCAAATATACCTATCTCCTATGATTTTAGGTGGTAAAGATGCTAAAACTCCTGTAGGTGGTCTTGGCTTTGAAAATCCAGACTTAGCTAAAAGGTTCAAATTAGTTAAGAACACAACCATAGGCTCGGATTTATTCTTGGAGTATAAAAGGTAAATATTTATAATAACGGAGGTAGTACTTTTATGTCAAGAATTTACTGTTTTTCATCTACTGGAAATAGTCTTTATGTAGCTAACAGAATTGCTAAACAGATAAACGCAAGTGTTATATCTATGACTAAAAAAACGTATCTTGTAATGATGATGTTATTGGAATAGTCTGTCCTGTATACTTTTGGGGATTGCCAATAACCGTAGACAACTTCATAGATACTCTAAACATAACTAATAGTTCAGCATACATATTCTTAATCTTAACTTTTGGTAGTGCATTTATCGGTGCAGATGGAATAGTTAATAATAAATTAAAATCCAAAGGATTAAAACTTTCCTACTATCAAAAGATTAGATGTGTTGAAAATTATCTACCTGCTTTCAAAGTTAATGATACCTCTTTTAATTGGCAATCTATTGATGATAAGATAGACACTATAATAAAAGATATTCAACTTAAAAATAAGAATAATATTGGACACTCTACCTTCATGAATAGTATCGCTAGGAGTATGTTTCCAGCAAAAAATCCAAACTGCGATAAAAACTTTATAATATCGAATGAATGTATACACTGTGGATTGTGTTCTAAAGTATGTCCTAGAGATAACATTATAGTTACTAAAGATACAGTATCTTTTAAGGGTGATTGTGAACACTGTTTAGGTTGTATTCATATATGCCCTAAAAATGCTATCGACTATAAAAAATTTACTCAAGGTAAAAGACGCTATAAGAATAGTCATATTAAAGTAGATGATTTACTTAATCTTAATAGTGCTACGGAATATAGAACATCTTTTTAAAAATTTTAAGGAAGTGATTTTTAATGTTTACAGGTATCATAGAAGAAGTTGGAACAGTATTAAGTATCAAGAAAGGGAATGTATCTAGTAAGATAACTTTCGGGGGAAGAAAAATATTTAATGATATCCATTTAGGCGATAGTATAGCTATAAATGGGGTTTGCCTTACTGCCGATATCCTTACTGATAATTCCTTTACTGCCGATATTATGGCTGAAACACTTCGCAGAAGTTCTCTAGGTGATTTGAAAGTAGGTAGTAAAGTAAATATGGAACGTGCCATGCTCTGTAACGGTCGATTTGGTGGACATATAGTATCTGGACACGTTGACGCTACTGGCAAGATTATTAACTTTAAACGTGAAGAGAATGCCGTTTGGATTACTATATCAACAGATGGTAAGGCTCTAAAATACATAGTTGAAAAAGGTTCAGTCGCTCTTGATGGTATCAGTTTGACCGTTGCTAGTGTAAGTGATACATCTTTTAAGGTTTCTATAATTCCACATACTGCTAGTGAAACTACACTATTAACTAAATCCATCGGCGACAATATTAACATAGAATGCGACGTTATAGGCAAGTATGTTGAAAAGTTCCTAAATACTAAAGAAAATACATCTAATAACAGTACCTTGGATTTAAACTTCCTCGCAAACAACGGATATATTTAAATTAATAATTATTAATTAATAGTTTATGAAAAGGGAGTAGTGAGTATGGAATATGTAAATTTAGGTAATTCGGATATTAAAGTATCTAGGATATGTATGGGTTGTATGGGCTTTGGAGATGCTCAAAATGGTCAACACTCTTGGACTTTAGACGAAACTCAATCTAAAGAGATTATTAAGAAAGGTTTAGACTATGGCATAAACTTCTTTGATACTGCTATAGCATATCAAGGAGGTACTAGCGAACAGTATGTAGGTAAAGCTCTAAAAGAACTCTCTAAACGTCAAGACGTTATAGTAGCTACTAAATTTTTACCTCGTACACAGTATGAAATCGATAATAGTATTAGTGGACAGCAACACATTCAAAGTATGGTCGATAAGAGTTTAAAAAATCTAGGTATGGATTACATAGACCTATACATCTATCATATGTGGGATTATAATACTCCTCTATTTGAGATTATGGACGGTTTGAATGCTATAGTTAAATCGGGAAAGGTTCGTGCCATTGGAATATCTAACTGCTATGCTTGGCAACTGGCTAAGGCTAACGCTATGGCAGAAAGGTTCGGATTTGCTAAGTTTGTATCGGTACAAGGGCATTATAATCTAATATTCAGAGAAGAAGAAAGAGAGATGTTTCCATACTGCAAAGAAGAAAACATTGCATTAACTCCGTATAGTGCTTTGGCTGGTGGAAGATTATCTAAACGCAGAGGAGAAACCTCTAAACGCTTACAACAAGATACCTATGCAAAGTCTAAGTATGATAATACTCAAGAACAAGATAGCATCATAATAGATAGGGTTTCCAAAGTTGCAGATGATAGAGGTATATCTATGACAGAAGTATCTTTGGCTTGGATATTAAGCAAGGTTACATCACCAGTGTGTGGTGCTACTAAGATACATCACCTTGAAAGTACCGTTAAAGCTTTAGATATCACTCTTACAGATGATGAGATTAAATATCTTGAAGAAACCTACGTCCCACATAAGTTAGTAGGCGTTATGGCAGAAAACAAATAGGAGGTTTTTTATGTTTGAATACAACACAATAGAACAAGCTCTTAAGGATTTAAGAGATGGTAAAGTTATATTAGTTACAGATAACGAGGACAGAGAAAATGAAGGAGATTTAATCTGTTCGGCTGAAGGTGCTACCCTTGAAAATGTGAACTTTATGGCTTCTAAGGCTAAAGGATTAATATGTATGCCTATGAGCAGTGAGTATATCCAAAAGCTGGGATTACACCCTATGGTTGCACATAATACAGATAATCACGAAACGGCTTTCACTGAGAGTATAGACCATGTATCTACTACCACTGGAATATCTGCACAAGAACGTTCTATTACGGCTATGAAGTGCGTTGATGACAACGCTATACCTAGTGATTTCCGTCGACCTGGGCATATGTTCCCCCTAGAGGCTAAAATGGGTGGAGTTCTCGAAAGAAACGGTCATACAGAAGCTACTGTAGATTTACTCCGACTTGCTGGTTTAAAACAAGTAGGACTATGCTGTGAAATAATGGCTGATGACGGCACTATGATGCGTAAAGATGGCTTAATAAAGTTTGCACAAGATAATAATCTAACGTTTATAACCATCAAGGAGTTACAAGCGTATCGTAAAAGGTATGATTTCTTTATGGAAGAGGTATCCACTGCAAAACTGCCTACTAAGTATGGTGAGTTTATAATTCATGGATTTTACAACAACATTACTAAAGAGCATCACATAGCATTAACTATGGGAGAAGTATCTAATGGTGAACCTGTACTCTGTAGAGTACACTCTGAATGCCTTACTGGTGATGTTTTCGGTTCTTGCCGTTGTGATTGTGGTGAACAGTTAGACAGTGCCTTAAAACAGATTTCTAACGAGGGCAGAGGTGCTTTATTATATCTACGTCAAGAGGGAAGAGGTATAGGCTTGATTAATAAACTAAAAGCTTATGAACTTCAAGAACAAGGTTTAGATACTGTTGACGCTAATATCAAATTAGGTTTTGCTCCAGATTTGCGTGACTACTCTTGTGGTTCACAAATGCTTTTAAAGTTAGGAATATCCAAATTGAGATTGTTGACTAATAATCCATTAAAGATTTCTGACCTATCTGAATATGGCATTGAAATAGTTGAAAGAGTTCCAATCCAAATTAAATCAAACCGTTTCGATAGTTTCTATCTAAAGACTAAACAACACAGAATGGGACATCTAGTGGATTATGACAATAATAATTAATATTTGATAAATAGGCAATCTATAGCAATGATTGTTTATATTATACATGAAAAGGAGTTTTTAAAATGAACATAATTGAAGGAAAATATTTAGGTAGCGATTTAAAAATAGGAATAGTTGCCTCAAGATTTAATGAATTTATAGTAACTAAGCTAATCGGTGGTGCAGAAGATTGTTTACTTCGCCACGATGTTAAATCTGAAAATATAGATTTAGCTTGGACACCAGGAGCTTTTGAAATCCCAGTAGTAGCCCAAAAGATGGCTCAAAGTGGAAGCTATGATGGTATAATCTGTTTAGGAGCAGTAATCCGTGGGGCTACTAGTCACTATGATTACGTATGTGCAGAAGTATCTAAGGGAATAGCTACAGTATCTTTACAGAGTGGTATACCTGTAATGTTTGGTATCCTTACTACCGATACCATTGAACAGGCTATAGAACGTGCAGGAACTAAAGCAGGTAACAAAGGTACAGACTGTGCTATGTCTGTACTTGAGATGATTAATCTAATGAAACAACTATAAACAATTAATAACTCTAAAGGGAGTGATACTTTTTAGATGAAAGCTATATTCTTCGATATCGACGGTACTATTATCTCTGATGATGGTAAGAGGTACATACCGCAATCTACAAAGGATAGTATTAAAAAACTTAAAGAAAATGGAAATCTAACCTTTATCAATACTGGTAGAGTATACTGTAACATCAACCCTATGATTAAAGAACTCGGTTTTGATGGATATCTATGTGGTTGCGGAACTAACATAGTTCTAAACGGTGAAGATATCTTCTATAAAGAACCTAATAGAACTCGTTGCATTGAGATTGCAAAACTATTACACAACCTTAGATTTGAAGTATTGTATGAACACAAAGATGGTGTATTTTTTGACTTTTCTACTGCTACAGAAACTCGTTCGCTTCGTTGGAAAAAGTTCTTTGAATATGAACACAAGGACGTTACTAGAGATATTACACATAGGGACTTTATATTCGATAAGTTTATAGTATGGTTGAATCCAAACGATAACCGTCAAGAACTAGTAGACTTTCTTAAACATGACTTTGAACCCATCTTACGTTGTGAAAGTACGGGAGAGTTCTTTGAGGTAGTCCCTAAAGGATTTTCTAAGGCTACCGCAATAGATATAGTTGCTAAAAGATTCAATATAAGTAGTAATGACCTTTATGCTATCGGTGATGGTGAAAACGATATACCCATGTTAAAAGCAGTTAAGAATAGCATAGCTATTAAAGGAAATTCTGCAATATATCGGTACGTTTCCTACGTAACAGATACCCTCTATAATGACGGTCTTAGCAAGGCTATGGAACACTTTAACTTGATATCTTCAGCACATACACACGCATAGATATAACATTGAGTCGCACCGAAAGATGCGACTCTCTTCTATTCTTTGTTGTAGACTATAATCTTTTCTATGTCTATATTGTGATATACTATATTATATACTACTATGAAAGTTATTGTGGGCATTATGGTAAAAGCCAACATGGTAAGTACTCCCATAATAGATAGTTCCTCTAGTGTGTGATTAGGACATATAACGTTTATCCAAGGTAGATAGTATGCATTTATTAAGCGATATATCGAGAAGATACTATCCCCTACGGATACTTTAGCATACTTTAGAACCATTAAGACAATCCACTGTAGTATCAATGGCAAAGAGATAGTTATACCTAACACTATATGTCTAAAACTGTTGTGATTAGCTTTATATGTTCTTTCATATGCCTTGTGACTCTTAGCACAGTTATATGAGTAGTTTCCAACTATACATAACAGTATAGCCATAGTAAAAAGACCTATAATACCCTTCCAAATATTACTAGACATAAGCATGGACGTAAACAGACTAACCAACAACGATAATATACAAGCAAATATCAAGTTAGCCCAACCTTTAAGAGTTTCTTTAACGTATGATGGTTTCTTTATATTACCAATAACCAAATAGAATCATCTCCTAAGAAATTTTAGTATAGATAATATTATATATCTTTTTTTAGATATTTGCAACCATCAAACTTAAGACTATTAATCTAAAAAACTTTATCTTGAAAAGTTTTCCTTAATGTGATATAATATAACTTCGTGAAAGGAAGTGGAATATATATGTTATCCATGTTGTGCGTAGTAGTCAGTTATACGTTCTGTTCATACAGTGATAAGTATTTCATATCCAAAGCTAAGATGTCTAGTAATACGTTTACGTTCTTTCTATCGTTATCCATGTTGATATTTATGGGAATGTATTTGCCATTAGACTTCTATATCTATCCTACGGTAGAAACTATAGTACTACTTGGATTGTTTACTCTATGCAAAATCTTAGAGTTTAAACTTACGGCATACACCTTAACAGAACTTTCAGCGTTTGAACTGAAAGCATGGTTAGGATTAGGTGTATTTATATCATACTTCTATGATGTAATGTTCAATGGAGTATCATTCAGCATGATATCTGTTACGTTCATAGCTATGACCGTTATTGGACTATTCTTAATAACCATAGATGGCTCTAAGAAGATTAACTACAAAAAGATATCTTTAGGATTGGTTGGAGTAGTGTTCGCAAAGTCTGGATACGGTATAGTAATACATCGCCTAAAAGATACTTGCAGTAGCACTCTAGCTATGTGCATTGCATTCTTTTTGATATGTCTAGGTATGTTGACGTTCTACAATCCAATAGCAGAATTTAAGAGGCAACCTAAGGATATAGCAAAACTATCGGCAGTAAGAATAGTAAATACTATAGGCTCTTTAATAGAAAACTATGTAGCTCAAATGAGTGTAATAAGCTACTCATTGATACAACCTCTAATATTAATACTAATGTTTATAATTAATATAGTAAAACATGAAAAGACGTCATATAAAGGAATCATTGGGGGCATAGTATGTATAATAGGTATAATATCGTTGCAACTAAGCAGAAATAGTTAAAAAATGTTCTATGGTAGATACATCTTATAGAACATATACAAAAAGATTTAAAAAAATCATGAAAATATATTGAAAATAAATCTAAACTATGTTATAATTAAAATATATTTGAAATGACCGTGGAAATGTTAGTATCACGTCCTGAACGAATACGTGAGTTGAAATACGCATAAGTTCCATCACAATATCTTTGCTGAACCGCAAATCGGTAGAGATGTTCATAGTTTCAATATCTTTTTGCGGAGAAGCGAGGATTTATATATTATGCCAAAGTGTAAAAATTGTGGAGAAAAGATGCCTAAGGGTTTTAGTTATTGTGGTGTCTGCGGTGCGGATATGGTAACTGGTATGATACCTTGGTCTAAAAAAGATACTTCTAAAGAATCTATAACAGACATTGATACCGTTACTAAAGTAAACGATACTAAAATTCCAAAGGTTTCCATGACTCCTAGTCAAGATATAGATGACTTTATTAACGATGCCCCTAAATCTGAACCTATTAAGCAACCTATCAATAATGTTACTCCTCCACCACAACAGAAGTTTACTCCACTAGAGAGTGTACAGACTACTCCAAATACTAAACCAGTACAGAAACAGCCTATCAATAATGTTACTCCACCACCACAACAGAAATTTACTCCATTAGAGAGTGTACAGACTACTCCAAATACTAAACCAGTACAGAAACAGCCTATCAATAATGTTACTCCTCCACCACAGCAGAAATTTACTCCATTAGAGAGTGTACAGACTACTCCAAACGCTAGACCAGTACAGAAACAGCCTATCAATAATGTTACTCCTCCACCACAGCAGAAATTTACTCCATTAGAGAGTATACAAACTACTCCAAACGCTAGACCAGTACAGAAACAGCCTATGGATACTCAAAAACCAGCATACATACCTAAACCAACTCCAAATGCTACACCTATCGAGATGGTTAAAGTTCCTGACGTTACCAATATAGCTCAAGATGAGGCAAGGGCTAAACTAGAAAGATTAGGCTTTAAGGTATCAATAACTACAGAAAATTCAGAAGTAATTAAAGCAAACCTTATAATGTCTCAGAGCGTACGTACGGGTACGAACGTAACTAAAGGCTCGGAAATAAAGTTAGTAGCTAGTGTAGGCTCATGGTCAGAATGGTCAGTAGATAAGGTACTAGATACCAATATGTACGCAGTTGAACAGAAAAAAGAGTTCCGTTTCCGTAGCAGAACTAGAGAGATTGAAACTCATGAGAGTAGCGAAAGAAATCTACCTGGATATACTTGCATAGACCAAAGAACAGTATACTCCGATTGGGAAGATGAGGGTTACTATACTACTGAAGATAGACCAACATCTGAAACTTGTGACATAAGCACAAACTTAATAGGCTTTAAGTACTGTGGATACTTCTATATAGGTTCAGAATATAGTATCAATATGTGCTATAGCACTAAGAGGTCTGCTTTGATATTCAATCCTAACACTAAGCCAGAAGATTGGGAGTATATAGAAACCGTACTCTATCAAGATATACCTAGTGAAACGGTGGATTGGTACTCTAATGATGATAATGAAAGGGTTACTCCTGCTGGTGATACCATAGATTGCAACATAAAAATGACATCTTACTATGTAGATGGCAAACGTTATGCCATGAAGTACGGTTCTTTAAGTACTGAATGGTTCTTATACCATAAAAGGACTGCTATGGAAACTGTATATACCTACAAAAGAGAGTATTTCACTGAATGGTCAGAATGGTCTAATTGGGTAGATAGTGCTCCAAGGCAAGATGAACTAAACGAGGTAGAGGCTAGAATACTCTATCGTGCTAGAAGAAAAACATCTAAAGAACTCTAAAGTTTTATAGTTTATAATAAATATATCCCCTAGTACCATAACTAGGGGATATATTATATTAATTTATAGATACCTTTCCACAATTCTTTATTGCAAACTTACCATTATCGTTGTATATATATACCTTATCACCGTGCCTAATGTTTTCAAGAAGTATCTGTTCAGAAAGAGGAGTTTCTATACACTCAGAAATCTTACGTTTTAAAGGTCTAGCACCGTACTCACTAGTAGATTTCTCTAATGCCAACAGTTTAATAGCACTATCATCAAAGGATAGTTCTATGCCTATCTTGTTAGCACGAACCTTAAGTTCATTGAGTAGCTTGTTAGCTATACCTTCTAGTTGAGTCGTTCCTAACCTTTCAAACACTATAATATCATCTAAGCGATTTAAAAGTTCAGGTTTAAAATGCTGTTTAGCCTTAGCTATAACTCTATCCTTAATTGAGGAACTACCCCCTACTTGATTAAATCCTATATCACTCTTGTTAGCAAAATCCGACCCTATGTTGGACGTAATGATAACTATAGTATTTCTAAAGCTAACCTTTCTACCCGAACTATCGGTTAGGTATCCCTCATCTAAGATTTGTAATAAGACGTTTGAAACGTCTGCATGAGCCTTTTCAATCTCATCGAAGAGTACTATACTGTAAGGTTTTCTGCGAACCTGTTCTGTAAGCTGTCCCCCATCTTCGCAACCCACATACCCAGGGGGGAGAACCTATCAACTTAGATACAGAATGTTTTTCCATATACTCAGACATATCGAACCTAATTAGATTATCCTCGCTATCGAAGAGTTGATTAGCTAAAGCCTTAGAGAGTTCTGTCTTACCCACACCAGTAGAGCCTAAGAATAGGAACGAACTTATAGGACGATGCTCATCTCTAAGACCGCATCTATTTCTAGCTATAGCATCGGAAACCGCCTTAACTGCTACATCTTGACCTATTATTATAGACTTTAGAGTATCTTCTAGTTCTAAGATTTTCAAGCTTTCTGCCTTAGAAGTCTTTGACACTGGAATACCACTCCAAGCGGAAGTAATATCACAGATATCTTGTTTAGTTACATATATAGTCTTAACGGTTTTCTCTTCGGAGTATATAGAGCGATGTAAATCTTCTAAAGTTATTCTAGGAGAGCTATCATAACTCTGTTCAAACTCTTTAAGGCTCTGTAACTTTCCACCATTAGATACTCTCTTTAACTTAGTACGAGAACAAGCCTCATCTAGTAGGTCAATAGCTTTATCGGGCAGATACCTATCGTTAATATACCTAATAGAATGTGTTACCGATAGCTTTAGAACATCATCAGGAATAACAACACTATGATAGTTTTCATAGTTAGGTCTTAGTCCCTTTAATATTTTAATAGTTTCTTCTTCAGAAGGTTCTTCTACTAATACAGGTTGAAATCTACGTTCAAGAGCGTTATCCTTTTCAATCTCGTGGCGATATTCTGAAGTAGTAGTAGCACCTATCACTTGAATTTCACCCCTAGCAAGTTGAGGTTTCAATATGTTAGATGCATCTACAGCACCCTCTGCAGCACCCGCACCTACTATGGTATGAATCTCATCTAAGAATAGAATAATATTTCCCTGCTTAATAACCTCATTTATGCAAGTTCTAATACGTTCTTCAAAGTCACCTCTGTACTTAGCACCCGCCAACAAAGATGGAATATCTAGGGAGAATATATTCTTCTTCTTAAGATTGTCAGGAACTTCTCCCCTAACTATAAGTTGAGCCAACCCTTCTACGATAGCAGTCTTACCGACACCAGCCTCACCTATCAAGCAAGGATTATTCTTAGTTCTACGAGATAGTATCTGTATAACTCTTTCAATCTCTTTATCTCTGCCAATTACTGGGTCAAAGCATTTTTTATATGCCTGTTCAGTTAAGTTCTTGCCGTACTTAATTAGGTTACTTATCTGACGATTATCTATCTCATTAGCAGGATTTATAGCCTTATCCTCATTGATAGTAGAACTATTACTGCTACAATCCTTAGCGAGTCTACTTACGTTCACACCCAAAGATTGTAATATTAAGTTAGCAGTGCAGTTCTTTTCTTTTAGAATAGCCTCAAGAATGTGTTCAGTGCCTACTAACTTCATGCCACTGAGTTTAGAATTTTCTGAAGAGCGAGAAAGTATTCTACATAGAGCAGGGGTCATGCATTCGTAAGTAAGTATAAGTTCCTCACCAGTGCCAACGGTACTTTTAATCTTTTCGGATACGTTCTTTTCATTCACCCTATAAGATGCTAACGTTATGGAAGCAGTATTAGTTCCCTCTTTGATTAAACCTAACAATAGATGTTCACTTCCAACGTAGGTATGCCCCATACTACCACTAATCTTTATTGCCAAATTGATTGAAGTAACCGCTTTAGAAGTGAATAAATCCAAATTGTACATTAAATCCCACCCATCTAAAAGTATTGTACTAACTTAATATTAGTTAGTCAACCAACTGTGTAAGGAACGC